>Ga0075469_10000329_pt1 | contig 20261 bp, 18 predicted proteins | sample DEB08_DNA_13_FD_77577 | JGI IMG/M metagenome (GOLD analysis project Ga0075469, IMG submission 77577) | Aqueous microbial communities from the Delaware River and Bay under freshwater to marine salinity gradient to study organic matter... | ecosystem: Environmental > Aquatic > Marine > Coastal ...
CTAATAGTTTCGATTAACTAAAATTAATTAACTATTAAAGTCCCTTGAATCTTTTACAAGGGGCTTTTTTTTTGTTAATTAATTAATTAACAAGTCAATTTTCTTTAAATTTATATGATTTTAAAAAAACATAAATATATCATGAAAGAAGTATACATTTTATCAGCAGTAAGAACACCAATAGGAAGTTTTGGAGGAGTATTGTCAACCGTCCCTGCTACTAAATTAGGAGCAACCGCAATTAAAGGTGCTATTGATAAAGCTGGAATTAATTCAAATGATATAGATGAAGTATTTATGGGTAATGTGCTTCAAGCAGGATTAGGACAAGCTCCTGCAAGGCAAGCTTCAATGTTTGCTGGGATTAGTAATCATGTACCAGCTACTACAATCAATAAAGTATGTGCTTCTGGAATGAAATCTATTTCATTAGCTGCACAAAGTATTATTACTGGAGATAATGATATAGTTGTTGCTGGAGGTATGGAGAACATGAGTATGGTTCCTCATTATATGCAAGCAAGAAATGGACAGAAATTAGGCGATATAAAGTTACAAGATGGAATGGTTCTAGACGGTTTAACAGATGTGTACAATGATTATCACATGGGAAATGCAGCTGAACTATGTGCTAAAGAATATAATATATCAAGAGAAGATCAAGATGAGTTTGCTATTACATCATACAAGAGAGCTGCTGATGCATGGGCAAATGGAAGATTTAATGATGAAGTTGTATCAGTAGAAGTTCCGCAGAGAAGAGGAGATGCTATTATTGTTACTGAAGATGAAGAATATAAAAAAGTAAAGATGGAAAAAATACCAGCTTTACGTCCAGTGTTTCAAAAAGAAGGAACTGTTACTGCAGCAAATGCTTCTACTCTTAATGATGGTGCATCTGCATTAGTATTATGTAGTAAAGAGAAAGCTGAAGAATTAGGTATTAAGCCAATTGCAAAGATTGTATCATATGCTGATGCTGCTCAAGAGCCAGAATGGTTTACTACAGCTCCATCTAAAGCATTGCCAATAGCTCTTAAAAAAGCTAACTTATTAACAAGTGATGTTGATTATTGGGAGTTAAATCAAGCTTTTGCAGTAGTAGGTATAGCAAATATTCAAAAACTAGATATTAATCCTGAAATAGTTGATGTTAACGGAGGTGCAGTGTCAATAGGACATCCACTTGGTAACTCAGGTTCAAGAATTATTGTCACCTTAATAAATGTATTGAAGCAAAACAATGGTAAAATTGGTGCTGCTGGTATTTGTAATGGAGGAGGAGGTGCTTCTGCAATGGTTATAGAAAACATTAATTAATAGGCTTTTATTCACTAATTTCACGTTAGTTTAAGATGATAATTTAAATTTGTGACAAAACAACATTACATATTATTACTGCTTGCATTATTAGCGAGTACTGTTTGTGTATCTCAAACTACTGTTATTTACTAATTCTAGATTATTTAAAATAAAAAAAGCTATAACTATTATTTAATAGTTATAGCTCTTTACTTTGCTCTTATTCTCATTCGTTTAAATGAGAATAATCTATTTAAGCTTTTTTAAGGAAGTCAAACTTACATCCTTATAGACTAAAGGATATTTGTTGTTTCATCAATAAGCAATAGTTAAAATAGGTCAAAAAAAATCATCTCTAGGATTAGAGATGATTTTAATAACAAATAGTATTTATTTTAAGCTTTACCTAATTGCTTAAGCATTTTACCATGATAGTATACAGCTTGTAAAAATGTTTTATGACTGTTATAAGGCACATTAAATTCTTCTGCAGTAGCTTTTACAATTTTAGATAACTTCTTGTAATGTACGTGACAAATGTTAGGGAATAAATGGTGCTCCACTTGATAATTTAATCCACCAACATACCATGCGAAAATTCTACTTTTTGGTGCAAAGTTACTTGTTGTCTCCATTTGGTGAATTGCAAAGTTGTTTTCTATTGTTAAATCATCATTAGGTTTTACAAATGAAGTTTCCGGAACAACATGAGCTGGTTGAAATACTATTCCTAATATAAATCCAGCTATGTAATGCATAACTAATACAAATGCAACAACCCAGTACCACGATATTGGTAAAATAATTATTGGTAGGATGATCGTTAAAGCATAATATAAAATTTTACTTCCAATTAACTTGTACAAGTTCCTTTTGTATGATTCATTGAAGTTTTTCAACAAATTCATTTCCTTATATCTCTTAAGTTGCTGAAAATCTTTAGTTGTCATCCACATTACTGTCATTAATCCATAAAAGAACCAAGCATATAAATACTGATATTTGTGAATTGGTTTCCATTTTTCATCAGGAGTAAATCTCATAAGTCCAATAGTCGAAATATCTTCGTCATGCCCGTGAACATTTGTATACGAATGGTGAAGTACATTGTGTTGTATCTTCCAGTTTAGAGCATAACCACCAACTAAATTAATGATACGACCAACCCAAGTGTTTACACTATCCTTTTTAGAATAAGAACCATGGTTTGCATCATGCATAATTGATAATCCAACTCCTGCCATTCCAAATCCCATTATAACATAAAGGAAAAATACTGTCCAGAAACTAGTTACTTGCCCAGAAAGGACAAATCCCAATGGAATTAAGTATAACAAAGTCATAAATATAGTTTTGATAACCATATTGGCATTTGCATACTTAGAAATGTTATTCTCTTTAAAATATAATCTAACTCTTTTATTAAGAGTAGAAGAAAAATCTTTCCCTAATGTGTGAGAAAATCTAAGTGGTTTGTGTTCTTTTGAAACTGAACTCATATAGTGTGTTTTTTAATATTGAACAAATTTACCCATAATAATGGTTCAATGTTCTATTTAGAAGAATTTTTATTCTTCTTTGTTTGTGTATAACTGTTAGGTTAAATTTTAATTTCTAGAACCAAAAATTGTACTTCCTACTCTTACCATACTGCTACCTTCCTCAATAGCAATGGAGTAATCGCCACTCATTCCCATTGATACTGTCTTAGAATCAGGTGAAATGACCAATAACTTCTCGCTAATTCTTTTTAAGGTTTTAAACTCCTTTCTCACAACTTCCTCATCTTTAGTGAAAGTAGCCATTCCCATTACTCCTGCAATTGATACGTTTTCTAATTTTTTAAACTCTTCACTTTCTATAATTTCAAGTCCTTCAGTTTCTGAAAAACCATATTTAGCTTTTTCTTTTGCAATATGAAATTGAAGTAGACATGAAATAATACGCTCATTTTTTTTAGCTTCTTTGTTTATTTCTACTAGTAATTTGAAGGAATCTATAGAATGAATAAGAGATATAAAGGGAGCAATTTTCTTAGTTTTTTTACTTTGTAAATGACCAATCATATGCCATTCTATATCTTTTGGTAAGGATTCATGTTTTTCAACTAATTCCTCCACTCTGTTTTCACCAAAAATTCTTTGCCCAGTTTCATATAAAACTTCAATATTTTCTATTGGTTTTGTTTTAGATACTGCAACTAACTTCACTTTTTCGGGGATTGAAGAAAGAACTTTATTTAAATTTTCGGATAAATTTACGCTCATAATCAGTTAGTTGTATTTATTTTCTATTTCTCAAATATGATATAATAAACGTTCCTGCAAATATCAATGAAACGATTATAAACGTTTTTTCATAATTATGCTTTTCTTCTTCTTTTACTTGGATTTAGAATCATCCTTTTCGTTTTGATTAATTAAATAGTAAATCAATTCTTTAACAAAAATAACTCATAAATAGACAGCTAACAAGCGAAACGAAATTTTATCCAATAAATTAACTCTATTTAGCAGAAGCTGTCATTTTGAGATAAGATTTCTTTGCCAAATCTTTTAAAATCTCTACATCAATTACTTCTAAAGATTTAATATACAAACAACCAGCACTTGTTTTAGCTTTTCCTATTTTTTCTATTAAATCTTGCGTTTCTTTAAATCCTGCAGGCATGTAAATAGTTAAGTTCGCTTTACGAGATGAGAACCCTAAAGGAAACCATTCGCCTTCTCGTCCGCTTTTACCTTTGTAATGATAAGTTCCAAATCCAACAATATCCTTTCCCCACATTTTTGGTTTTTGTCCACTTACTTTTTCGAATAAAGTGTGTAATTCTTTACAATCAGCTTTTCTACCTTCATCTTCAATAGAATTGAGATAAATAGCAACATCAGCATCATTTTGTTGTGTCTTTAGTTCAGCCATTGTTTTTAATTTTGTTTTTCAGCAAATGCTTTAAATTGGGTCATCCATTTGTGGCTCTGAGCTTTAAATTTTCAAGGAAATAATTTTCCCATCATTTTAATTATAAAACCATTAAATACAGTGTATTCTAATTCAGAAGTGAACTCCATCTTTAAGTTCTATAACATCATAACCAAAATCAGCATAATCATTTGTTATCGTTTTAATCCATATTGTCTCACCAAAACAATCGGTTTTAACGATTAAAATATCATGTTCACTTTCAGCAATAGTTTCAGATGAACCACATAAAACATATCCTCCATCCAAAGTTTGGTTAATAGACCAAAGATCTTCCATTTTGCTTCCTACCAGTATTCTATAGGATTTTGAGCAACTTGAACTAGTAATAAGTGTGTTTGTAATTTTTGAATTCCCACTACTATCATCTATAAAGTGTTCATTTTTTTTACAAGAACTTAAAAGTGAAATTAGTATGACAAAATGGAATAATGAGTTTTTCATTACTTTAAATATAGAAAAATGGATTGTTAAAAACAATATTGATTTTATATTCCTTTGGTATCATAATACTTAAGTATCTTAAGTAAAACTTCTTTCGCTTCATCTACCGATTTGGAGTGAATTACATTAAAAGGGAAATCCCAATTTTCATTTATGATTACATGTATTCTAAATTCTCCTTGGTTAGTTGCTACATTTCCATACCAACCAATATCAATAATTAAGTTCTGAGCAGGAAACACACACTGAAATATATCTTCATTTAAATACTGTAAGCTATCCGCTTCATTAAATTCATTAAGAGGATCATAGGTGTAAAAATCATGGTTAATGATTCGGCAGTCTTCTGGCAGTAGTATTTCTTGGAGTGTTATCATTTTGTTGTTCAATTAGTCTTCAAACTGAATTTCGTACAAATTACGGTAAATACCATTTTGAGCAAGAAGTTCTTCATGATTTCCTTGTTCCATGATTCTTCCTTTATCAAGCACTATAATATTATCTGCTTTTTTTATGGTAGATAGTCTATGGGCTACAATTATAGAAGTTCTTCCTTGAGTCAGTTTATCAATTGCATCCTGAATAAGCTCTTCTGTTTCTGTATCAATACTAGAAGTGGCTTCATCCAAAACTAATATTTTAGGATTATATACATAAGCTCTCACAAACGAAATTAGTTGTCTTTGTCCTGTAGATAATGAGTTTCCTCTTTCTTTCACATCATAATCATATCCTCCTGGCAATCGCATAATAAAGTCGTGCAAGCCAACAAACTTAGAGGCTTTAATTACTTCTTCTTTAGTAATTTCAGGATTATTAAGAGTTATATTATTGAAAATAGTATCAGAGAATAAGAATACATCTTGCAAAACAACAGCAATATTTTCTCTAATATTTTCTAAGCTTAAATCTCTTAGGTCGTTTCCATCAATGGTAATTTTTCCTTTCTGAAACTCATAAAACCTACTTAGGATATTTATAATACTGGATTTTCCAGCTCCAGTAGCTCCAACAAAAGCTACCGTTTGTCCTTCTTTTATTTCAAACGAAAGGTCTTTCAGGACATAATCCACGTCATTGTAAGCAAATGACACATCATTAAAATGAATATTCCCTTTAAACTGTTCATTTGTATCGTCTTTCACACTTTTTATCACTTGTTTGTCGTCAAGTACCTCAAAAATGTTTTTTGCTCTTACAAGTCCCCTTTGTATCACATTAAATTTATCTGCGAGCATCCTTATTGGACGATACAACTGATTGATTAATAGTATAAAAACTAATAATTCACCTGTGCTGACATCAGTAATTGGTTTGTCTATTATTTGGTAGGAGGCATAAAAAATAACAAAGGCAATAGAAATAGAACTCAAAATCTCTACAACTGGAAAGAAAATTGAATATGCCCAAACTGATTTGATGTGAGCATTTCGGTGGAGTTTATTTATTTCGGTAAACTTATCGTATTCTACTTTCTCTCTCGAAAATAGCTGAAGAATAGTCATTCCAACAATACGCTCTTGTACAAATGTATTGAGGTTAGATACTTGAGTACTCTCTAATTGGTAAGCTTTTTTTATTGCGTTCTTAAAAATATTTGTTGCCCAAAACAAAATTGGTAAAGGAAGCAGAACCATTAATGTGAAAGTCCAATTAGTTAAAAACATAATTGTTACCACAATAACTAAACTTAATAGGTCGCCAGCAATAGTAATTATTCCGTTAGAAAATATTTCGGAAGTAGCTTCTACATCAGAAATTAGCCTTGTAACTAACTTACCAATAGGGTTTCTATCAAAAAATTGAGTTTTAAATTTTATGATGTGTTGGTAAAGGTGTTCTCTGATGTCTGCAATAATACTTTGCCCAATGAGGTTAGTGAAATACACGGTTATAAATCGAAGAATGGCTTCTAAAAATACAGTGATAATTGCAATTACAGTCCAATATAAAAATCCATTTTCTGGATCAATCCAACTGTTTATTTCATTAATGTAATACGACAGCTTATTATATTCAGCTTTCTCCCAGATAAACTTATCTATCATGTATCCAAGAATTAGCGGACGAATAGGCGCTAAAAATGAATTGAATATAGTACCAGACACAGTAAAGAAAAACATTACTTTGTGTGGTTTTAGAAAAACTAAAATCCGCTTAAAAAGCTGAGTATTATTGGTTTTTGTCATTAAATTACGATATCGCTTTTATGATATCTTGCTTTGTAATAATGTGGAACGAACCATCTTCTTGCTTCACCATTACAGCAGCATTATCTTTGGTAATTAATTTAGAAATTTCTTCCATTTTTGTGTTCAAATCCACTACTGGAAAAGGAGCATTCATTACTAATTCAACAGAGTCTCTTTTAGCCTCAGGGTTTTTATATAAATAGTTGAAAACACTTGTTTCACTAATAGATCCTATCATTTCTTTTCCTTTAAACACAGGAAATTGAGAAATATTGAACTTAGACATTTTTTCGATTACTGAACTGAAAGTTTCGTCATTATTTACAATTACTAAATGACCTTCTTTACTAATGATATCCTTGGCAGTAGGAGTTTCTATGTTTTCTACATAACCTCTTTCTTTCATCCATTCTTGGTTAAAGAATTTACCAACATACCTACTTCCATGATCGTGAAAAAGAACAACAACCACATCTCCTTTTTTGAACATGTGTTTCATTTGTAGAATCCCTTGAATAGCAGAACCTGCAGAGTTTCCTACAAATATTCCTTCTTCTTTAGCGATTCTAGGAGTCATAATTGCTCCAGCCTTATCAGTTACTTTTTCGAAGTGATCTATAATATCAAAATTAACATTTTTAGGTAAAATATCTTCACCAATTCCTTCCGTTACATAAGGATAGATTTCTGCTTCATCAAAAATTCCAGTTTCATGGTATTTTTTAAAAACAGACCCATACGTATCAATTCCTAAAATTTTAACATTAGGATTTTTTTCTTTTAAATATTTTCCAACTCCAGATATTGTTCCTCCAGTACCAACACCAACAACAAAGTGAGTGATTTTACCATCAGTTTGTTCCCAAATTTCTGGTCCAGTACTTTCGTAATGTGCCAATCTATTAGATAGGTTATCGTATTGGTTTACATACCAACTATTAGGAGTTTCTTTGGCTAGTCTTTTTGATACACTATAATATGACCTTGGATCATCTGAATCAACATTAGTTGGGCAAACTACAACCTCTGCACCAACAGCTCTCAAGATATCCATCTTTTCTTTGGATTGCTTGTCGCTCAATACACATACCATTTTGTATCCTTTAATAATACAAGCCAATGCTAATCCCATTCCAGTATTTCCAGAAGTACCTTCAATAACAGTTCCTCCAGGTTTTAATCTTCCGTCAGCTTCAGCATCTTCAATCATTTTTACCGCCATTCTATCCTTTGTAGAATTTCCTGGGTTTGTAGTTTCTACCTTGGCAAGAACCAAAGCATCAATTTCAGTAGTTAATACATTTAATTTCACCATTGGAGTGTTTCCAATAGTTTCAAGTATGTTGTTGTAATAATTCATTCCTTTTACTTTTACAGTTGTTCTATATTTTGCAAATATAGGTATTTGTGAACACAAAATCTGCAATGTAGATTGGTTGAAATAAAAATAATAAACTTCGTTTTATTTTAAACTTATTTTAAATCTAAATAGCAAAAAATATTTTCACTAACTACCTTGTTTAAAGATATTTAAAATGTTATAATTTCATTTTAATTGAAGGTATTTTCTTTAAAAGAAGATATTAACTTTCATTCTGTTGAAAAAAGACTGTAAATGGTTGCATTTACATTTCAGCTTTTTATAAATTTGCACCATTAAATGTAGAATTACATCCAATGGCAAAAGCTATAAAAATAAAAAAAGGTCTTGACCTTAAGGTAAAAGGGAAACCTGAACCAAATATTCAGGAAGTGTCAAACTCTCCTGAATACGCAATTAAACCTACCGACTTTCCATCTTTAACACCCAAAATGGTTGTGAAAGAAGGAGAGCAAGTAAAAGTAGGGACTCCAATTTTCTTCGATAAGTATAGACAAGCGATTCAATATGTTTCTCCAGTAAGTGGAACTATTGCAGAAATCAAGAGAGGAGCAAAGCGAAAAATACTCTCAGTAACTATAAAAGCAGATTCAGATTTTTCATACGAAAGTGTTGATACATCAGGAGATGCAAAAGACGTTATTCTTAAAAGTGGGCTTTGGCCAACTATTAAGCAAAGACCTCTTGATATTGTAGCTGATTACAACAAAGCTCCTAAAGCAATTTATGTTTCAGGATTTGATTCATCACCATTAGCTCCAGATTATGAGTTTTTGTTGAATGATAAAAAAGAAGCTTTACAAGCTGGTTTTGATGCACTATCAAAATTGACTGAAGGGAAAGTTAATGTCACTATTGAAAGTAATATTAAGAGTAGTAGTGTTTTTACTTCTATTAAAGGAATTGAACTATATACAACTAGTAGCAAGCACCCAGCAGGAAATGTAGGGACTCAAATTCATCATATTTCACCAATTAACAAAGGTGAAGTAGTTTGGACAATAAATGCATTAGATGTTGCCAGAATTGGTACACTATTTACTACTGGAAAATTAGATTTTACTAAAACTATAGCTTTAACAGGTTCAGAAGTTAAAACTCCAGCATATTACAAAATGATTTCAGGAGCTTCTTTATCTAACTTGGTTGATAAAAATATTACTTCTGATAATGTAAGGTACATATCTGGTAACATGCTAACTGGTGATAATGTAGGTAAAGATGGTTATTTAGGTTTCTATGAAAACCAAGTAACTGTAATTCCAGAAGGTGATATTTACCGTTTTGCATTTACAGAAGGATGGATGGCTCCAGGATTCAATAAATTATCTAATTCACAAACATTCTTATCTAGTCTTGTTCCTAAAAAGGCATATGATGTAGATACGAATACAAATGGAGAAGAAAGAGCATTTGTTATGTCAGGTGAGTATGAAAAAGTATTTCCTTTCGATATTTATCCTGTTCAGTTAATTAAAGCAGCTATTACAAATGATATTGACAAAATGGAAAAATTAGGAATCTACGAAGTAGCTCCCGAAGATTTCGCTTTGTGTGAATTTGTATGTTCATCAAAAATAAATTCTCAACAAATAATTAGAGACGGACTAAAAGTAATTGAAGAAGAGTGTATGTAACTCAATTCTATTAATAAAACTCATAATATACTATGCAATTTTTAAGAAATTTTTTCGATAAGGCTTATGAAAAGGCAGGTGAAAAGTTCCACCCAGTCGTGGAATCTTTTGATACCATCCTTTTTTCACCTAACCACACCACTAAATCTGGTGCTCACGTAAGAGATGCAGTAGATTTGAAAAGAACAATGATGTTCGTAATTCTTGCAATGGTTCCATGTTTACTTTTTGGAATGTGGAATGTAGGAGAACAACACTTTATAGCATCTGGTGAAACAGTAAGCTTTTTTGATAAATTCTTACATGGAGCTATTAGAGTATTGCCATTAGTAGTGGTTTCTTATGGAGTAGGATTAACAGTAGAGTTTATCTTTGGAATAATAAAAGGACATTCATTACACGAAGGATATTTAGTATCAGGAATGTTAATTCCTCTTATTATGCCAGTTGAAACTCCATTATGGATGGTTGCAATTGCAGTTGTATTTGGAGTAGTAATCGGTAAAGAAGTATTTGGTGGTACAGGAATGAATATTTTGAATGTAGCACTTACAACTAGAGCTTTCTTGTTTTTTGCTCACCCAAATTCAATGATTGGAGATAAGATTTGGATTTCTCAAATGAGAGATATGGAAGCAAATGGAACTATGGCAGACGGAGTTTCTGGAGCAACACCACTTGGTCAGTTGGCAACAATGGATCCAGGAACAGTAGATACTTATTATGCAAACGGAGGAGTAGATTTTTCTCAATCTTTAATGGGTAACTACCTTGGAAGTATTGGAGAAACATCAGTTTATGCAATATTACTTGGGTTAGCATTTTTGTTAATCACTCGTGTTGCAAGTTGGAGAATAGTAGTTTCTTTCTTTGCAGGAGGATTTGCAATGGCATTTATCTTCAATATTTTTGCAGGTGATAATGTATTCATGCAAGTGCCGGCATTAAGCCAGTTAATGTTAGGAAGTTTTATGTTCGGAATGGTATTTATGATTACCGATCCAGTAACAGCTGCACAGACTAATAAAGGGAAATTCTATTATGGATTTTTAGCAGGATTTATTGGAATCTTAATTAGAGTAGCCAACCCAGCTTACCCAGAAGGAATTATGTTAGGTATACTAATAGCCAATGTATGTGCATCATTAATTGATCACATGGTAATTAATGCTAACATCAAAAGAAGAGAAAAAAGATTAGCTAAAGCAACAGCCTAAATAGTTTAACAATTTAAATACGAATTAAAATGAGTATAAATAAAGAAGGAAACGGTTACACAATGATATTCGCCATTATAATGGTAACTGTAGTTGGAGGATTGTTAGCTTTTGTATCGTCTACACTTAAGCCAACACAAATGGAAAATGTAAAGAACGAGAAAATGCAAAACATTTTGCAAGCAATCGGAATTGAAGAAACTGCAACCGTATCTAGAGATGAAGCCGGAGCAATTTTTAACGATTACATCACCAAAAGAATCATTTTAGATTATGATGGAAATGTAATTTCTGAACTTTCTAATGAAGTTCCAATTAAAGCTGCTGCAAGAAAAAGAATAGATGAAACAGATGCTTTTAATGTAGATGTAAGAAAGTACTACAATGATTTAACTGGATTAATGAAAAAATATCCTGAAGGAGGAGCAGAATATGAAGCTGCTTTAAAAGAAGAAGTGATTACTTATCCATTATTTGTATGCGAAAAAGATGGTAAAGAATTTTACATCACTTACTTCAGTGGGAAAGGATTATGGGATGATATCTGGGGCTATATTTCTTTACAAGAAGATGGAAGAACTATTAATGGTTCAGTTTTCGATCACAAAGGAGAAACTCCAGGACTAGGATCAAAAATTACTGAAACTCCTTTTAATGATGATTTTTTAGGAAAAGTAATTACTACTGATGAAGGAGAATACAGACCTATAAAAGTATTAAAGCCAGGACTTAAGAGAAATGAATATCAAGTTCAAGGATTAAGTGGAGCAACTTTTACTCACGTAGGAGTAGAAGAAATGATGGATAGATCATTGGCAGTATACAGCAAATACTTAAAAGGTATAACAGCATCTAATACTTTACCAGTGATAAACGAAATGTCTGATTCAACTATGATTTCAGATTCTTCTTATCAAATGGTAATTGATACCAATGCAGTTTTAGCACTCAAATAATAGTTTAAACAGATTAAATAAAAAGATATGTCTGAAAAGAAAGAAGCTTTATTCTCTAAAAAAAATAAGAAATTATTATCGGATCCTTTGAATCTAAATAATCCGGTAACAATACAAGTACTAGGTATTTGTTCAGCTTTGGCTGTAACAGTACAAATGGATAATGCCATTGTAATGTCAGTAGCAGTTCTTTTCGTAATGGTAATGGGTAACTTAATTGTATCGTTATTAAGGAACTTAATACCATCAAAAATTAAAATTATTGTACAGTTAGTTATTGTAGCTGCTTTGGTAATTATAGTGGATCAAGTATTGAAAGCATATGTATATGATGTTTCAAAATCTTTATCAGTATTTGTAGGACTTATTATTACGAACTGTATAATTATGGGACGTTTAGAAGCTTATGCTCTTGGTAACAAACCTTGGGGATCAATATTAGACGGAGTAGGAAACGGTTTAGGATATGGATTAATACTTGTTGTAGTAGCTTTCTTCAAAGAACTATTTGGTTCAGGAAAATTACTAGGATTCGAAATATTTGGTAATTCAATTGAGCAAACAGGACTTTATTCAATTGGTTATGAAGATAATGGATTGATGCTGTTACCTCCATCTTCATTGATTTTGGTAGCAATCTATATTTGGATTCAAAAGAAAAGAACACCAAGTTTAATTGATGAAAACGCAAACTAGTAAAAAGATTATTTAGATAAGATATTATGGAATTATTAAAATTATTTATTAGAGCTGCATTTGTAGACAATATGGTATTTACATTCTTCTTCGGGATGTGCTCATACCTTGCAGTATCAAAAACAGTAAAAACTGCATTTGGATTAGGACTAGCAGTAATATTTGTATTAGTTGTAACAGTACCAGTAAATTACTTACTGGAAATGTATGTACTAAAAGATGGTGCATTAGCTTGGATGGGACCTGAATATGCAGATATTGACTTAAGTTTCTTGAGTTTTATTATGTTTATTGCTGTAATCGCCTCTATTGTTCAATTAGTAGAAATGGTTGTAGAGAAATTCTCTCCATCACTTTACGGAGCGCTAGGTATTTTCTTGCCACTTATTGCAGTAAACTGTGCAATTCTTGGAGGATCATTATTTATGCAACAAAAGAACTTCCCAACAATAGGTCATGCAACTGTTTATGGTTTAGGATCAGGATTTGGTTGGTTTATAGCTATTGTATTATTAGCTGCAATAAGAGAGAGATTGAAGTACGCAAATATTCCTGCACCATTGAGAGGAGTAGGTATGGCATTTCTTATTACAGGACTAATGGGATTAGCATTTTTAGGATTTTTAGGATTTAATATTTAACATACGAACTATGGACATTAAAATAGTAGGAGTAACGATTGTAGTATTTTTATTGGTAATCATCATATTGGTATTGATGTTACTATTTGCAAAAGCAAAACTTTCACCATCAGGTAAAATCACCATTAATATCAATGGCGGAGAAAGAGTATTAGAAGTAAGTGGAGGAGATACACTTTTGAGTACTTTAAGTAACTCAGGAATTTTCTTACCATCAGCTTGTGGTGGTGGTGGAACATGCGCACAGTGTATTTGCCAAGTGCATGAAGGAGGTGGAGCAATTTTGCCTACAGAAGTACCTTCTTTTACCAGAAAAGAAATCGCAACTAATCATAGATTAGGTTGTCAGGTTAAGGTAAAAGAAAACATGCAAATTGAGATTGAAGAAGAAATTCTTGGGATTAAAGAATGGGAAGCAACAGTATCATCTAACTACAATGTAGCAACATTTATTAAAGAATTTATTGTAGAGATACCAGAAGATATGGACTACAAAGCTGGAGGATATATCCAGATTAAGATTCCACCTTGTACTATCAATTATAAAGATTTTGATGTTGAGGCACACCCACAAGATCACCCAGGAGAGCCAGAGAAATTTAATGCTGATTGGGAGAAATTTGGATTATGGCCATTAGTAATGGAAAACAAAGAAGAAGTAATTAGAGCATACTCTATGGCCTCTTACCCTGCAGAGGGAAGAAAGATCATGTTGAACGTTCGTATTGCTACTCCACCATTTGATAGAGCCAACAATGGATGGATGAAAGTAAATCCAGGAGTTGCATCATCTTATATTTTTGATCAAAAAGTAGGAGATAAAGTAACGATTTCAGGACCTTACGGAGAATTCTTTATTAATGAGTCTGAAGCAGAAATGCTTTACATTGGTGGAGGAGCTGGAATGGCACCAATGAGATCTCACTTGTATGAGTTGTTTAAAACAATAAAAACAGGAAGAAAAGTAACTTATTGGTACGGAGGAAGAAGTAAAGCTGAGCTTTTCTATATTCACTATTTCCGTGACCTAGAAAAAGAATTTCCAAACTTTAAATTTTACTTAGTATTATCAGATGCATTAGAATCGGATAACTGGGTAGAAAAGAAAGATACAAATGACGAAACTGGAGATGGTTTTTCTGGATTTGTACACAATGCAGTAATCAAAGAATACCTAGAAAAACATAATGCACCAGAAGATATAGAATTTTATTTCTGTGGTCCACCATTAATGAACCAAGCCGTTATCAAAATGTGTGACGATTGGGGAGTTCCAGATGAAAATGTAAGATTTGATGATTTTGGAGGATAAGAAATCATCTTGATACTATATCAAAAGCCGTCTCGATTTTTCGAGACGGCTTTTTTAGATTTAAACTGATAAATAAAATAGAATAATCTTGTCTATCATAGATATTACCATTAAGTTTATTCTTTAACAAAAACTATTCATGAGAGTTAAAAACTGGACTCTTCCTTACGTTATTACTTACATTCTTGTTTGGTTTACAAAACAGGGATATTTTACTCGTGTATACAAGAAAGGGCTCAATAATATCCCAAAAGGGAAATCTGTAATATTTGCTGCTAATCACCAAAATTCACTAATAGATCCAATAGTAATTGCAACTGCAGGAACTACTCCTGTTTTTTTTCTTACTAAATCAGATGTTTTTAAAAAACCAGCTATTGCAAAAATTCTCTATGCATTAAACATGCTACCAATTTATAGAGAAAGGGATGGAGCTGATTTTATGGATAAAAACAGAGCTATTTTTGATAGATGTAGCGAAATACTTTCTAAACGAGGAAGAATTATCATATTTCCAGAAGGAAGTCATGATAATGACAATAGATTAAGAAGACTTAAAAAAGGAATAGTTAGAATCGCTCTACAAGCTCATGAAGAATCTAATGAAGATATATGGATTGTACCAGTAGGACTTAATTATTCGAATACACGAAATAAGTGTGCTGACTTATTAGTGAGTTATGGTGAAGCAATTAATGCTAGTGATACATTTAGGTCTAAAACAGATTCTACTAATGAGAATGACTTATTTACTCCATTAATGTCAACTATTATGGAAGGTTTAAGTAATGAAATGCTTGATTACTCAAACCAAAGTTATTATGAGTTGTACGACTTTTTATTAGCTAAAATTAGAAGATCCAGAACAACCTTGATAAAAAAGTTTAATTGGAATAAGGATAAGAATAATAAGCTAACAAGTTATTTTGATACTAAACCAAATGAGTCTGATGAAATGTTGGTCTTTGTTAAGGAAATAGAGCTAGCTTGCAAAGAGCAAGAGGTACGCCCTTATTTATTTAATAAAAAGCGACATGATATCTTGCTACCTGTCTTGGGACTTATATTAGGTCTTCCATTAGCCATTTATGGAATAGTGAACAGTTATTTTCCTGCAATTTTGCCAGAGAAACTTATCCTGAGTAAGATAAAAGATAGACAATACGACAGCTCCATAAACATGGTGCTTGGTGGGTTTCTAATGTTTTTCTTTTGGTGTGTTCAATCATTTATAGTTTCATTGTTCACAGATCATTACATATGGTTTTGGTATTTTTTATCGTGTGTTATTTCAAGATGGTTTTCTTATGAATATCATATTTATTTCCTAAGGTTTAAAGGAAAAAGAAACTACAATATCTTTGTTAAAGCTAATCCCGAAAAGACATCTAAACTTCAAACATATTACAAAGAATTAAAACAATTCATATTCAATTTATAATTATGAGAAATACACTTTTATATCTATCAATAATACTATCAACTTGTTCCTTTTCTCAAAAAACTGAAATTCCTTCAACATTGTCAGGTCCTCATTTTAGAGTTCCTGAAGAAAAAGTAGAATTAAAGGAACTAACACTTAATGATGCAGTTTTGGGATATTACAAGGGATTGTATCCTTCAGGTATTTCTGCTCTTAAATTTGTTGATGGAACAGATGATTATTTTTATTATGAAGACAAAGCGTATCACATAAAGGACGCTAAAACACAAACAAAAAAGCTAACTCTTGATAGTGCTTTCTTTCAGAAAGACTTTCCTGGATTGCCTTCAGTTCCAAGAATCTCAATGATTAATGCTACTGAAATGATTATTGCACAAAGGAATCAAACTATTATTTACACTTATTCAGGTGATAACAAAGGAAAAAAAATAATTATTAATACTCCTGAAGGAGCAGCTAACAAAGAGTTTAATCTTTATGCGCAAGCAGTGGCGTATACGATAGAAAATAATTTGTATTTGGCTACGGCCAAGGATAGCATGATAACAATTGTTGAAAATGCAAACACAAATATTGTAACAGGACAAGCCATTCACAGATTTGAGTTTGGAATTAGTAAAGGAATATTTTGGTCGCCAGATGGAAATTATGTGGCTTTTTATCAAAAAGATGAAACTGATGTAGCTGATTACCCATTACTAGACATCTCTAAAACTCCAGGAACTGTAAGGTCAATAAAATATCCAATGGCAGGGCAAAAGAGTGAATATGGTAAAGTAGGAGTATATAACATCAAAAAGGGAAGAACAGCTTTTCTTGGGCTTGTGAAAAGAAAAATGATGATGAATACTGGTGGAGAAAAGGACGATCATTATTTATCTAATGTAACATGGTCGCCTAATGAACAAAGCATTTACATTGCAGAAGTAAACAGAGATCAAAACCACATGTGGTTCAATGAATATAGTGTTAAGGGAAAGAATAAAGTAAGAACTGTATTTGAAGAAAAGCATGACAAATGGGTAGAACCTGAAAATCCAGGATTTTTTCCAACAAAGGATGAAAACACAATGCTTTGGATGAGTGAAAAAGATGGGTTTATGAATTTGTATAAAGTAAATATGACAAATGGAAGCTGGGATCCGTTAACCAACTTTGACTTTCCTATAACTTCATTTATGGGAATTAACAATACTGGGACTGAGGCTTATGTTCAAGCAACTGGAGGTGATGGTAGAGAGAGAAATTTATATGTTGTTTCATTAAAAGAACTAGATGTAATGCATGTAACTCCTTCAAGAGGAACACATAATGGACAAGTGAGTAACTCTGGTAACTATATGATTGACGTATTTTCAAATACTACAACCCCTAGAATTACGCAAATAATTGAGACACATACTATTGAAATAGAAAAGTTGAAGGTTTCAAAAAATCCTTTAGAAGAATATAAATTAGCAACTATGGAATTAGGAGTATTAACTTCTAAAAGTGGAGAAAAGTTATATTCTAGAATGTTTAAGCCAGCTGATTTTAGTGCAAATAAAAAATACCCAGTATTAATTTATGTGTATGGAGGACCTCATGCACAATTGATAACAAACAGTTGGGGAGGAGGAGCAAGTATGTGGATGCACTGGATGGCAAACCAAGGATACATAGTTTACACAGTTGATGGAAGAGGATCTGCTAACAGAGGTTTTAATTTCGAAAATCAAATTCACAGACAAATTGGAGAAGTAGAAATGGAAGATCAATTGACAGGAGTTGATTATCTTAAATCACTACCTTATGTTGATTCTAAAAGACTAGCTGTTCACGGGTGGAGTTATGGTGGGTTTATGACTACTTCATTAATGTTAAGACATCCTGGTGTATTTACAACTGGAGTTGCAGGAGGACCAGTAATTGAATGGAAATGGTATGAAATCATGTATGGTGAACGTTACATGGATTCACCACAAGATAACCCAGATGGATACAAGAAAAATAGCTTGATGCAATACGTGAAAGATTTGGAGGGTAAATTATTGACGATTCACGGTACTATTGATGATGTAGTTGTAATGCAACACAACTTAGCTTTGGTTCAACAATCTGTAACAGATGGAATACAAATGGATTTCTTTGCTTACCCTATGCACCCGCATAATGTAAGAGGTAAAGACAGAGTTCATTTGATGACTAAAGTGTTGAATTATATTATTGAAAATAATAAGTAATTGACAGATACCTACAGACATAAAGGCTTAAGAAAGAAATTAGCAGAAGAAATTACAGCTAAAGGAATTACCGATACTCGAGTGATTGAGGCAATTGGAAAAATTCCTCGTCATTTCTTTTTAGATACGGCTTTTACTGAACATGCCTACGAAAACAAAGCTTTTCCAATAGGTTCTGGCCAAACTATTTCTCACCCTTACACGGTTGCTTTTCAATCCGAATTATTGCAGATTAAGAAAGGTCACAAAGTATTGGAAATCGGAACAGGTTCTGGTTATCAAACTACCGTTTTGATTGAACTTGGTGCAAAAGTTTATAGTGTAGAAAGACAAAAAGAGCTATTTGATAAAACGAAAAGAATCTTAACTAAAATGAGCTACATCTCTGCAAAGCTTTATTATGGTGATGGTTACAAAGGAATTCCTCAATATGCTCCTTACGATTCTATTATTGTTACTTGTGGAGCTCCTTTTATTCCCGAAGACCTTTTAAGCCAACTAAAAGTAGGAGGTAGGTTGGTAATTCCCGTAGGTGACGAAACTCAAATAATGACTTTGGTTGTAAGAGAATCTGAAACTAATTTCACTAAAAAGACTTTTGGAGATTTTAAATTTGTTCCTATGCTGGAGAAGAAGGCTAGGGATTGATTTTTTTCATTCACTAATTTACCCCTTAACTCATTTAAACATGGATAAAAATTAATAAAATAAGATTAATAATATTTATGTTGATTCTCTTTCTATTAAATAGGTGTCAAGAATAATTTGTCTGAAATCAATATCACTATCTCCGTGAGCCTCTCTAAGCTCAATCTCTTCAATTAACATTCTTATTGCTGTTTCACCAATTTCGTAATTTGGTTGATGAATAGTAGTAAGACTAGGACGAATAATTTGTGCTACCTGAGAATCGCTAAAACCTATTATTTTTAATTCCTCAGGTATCTTGATTCCAAGACTTTGAGCAGCTTGAATTGCCCCAACTCCTATTTGATCGGTAACGGCAAAAATTCCATCTGGCTTGTCATCACTATTTAATAATTCAAGAGTAAAGTCATACCCTTCTTTAAGAGTTACATCTTTGCATTCCATTACCATATTAGGATTAAGAGCTATATCATTATCCTCTAAAGCTGATCTGTATCCTTCAAAACGGGCAATAGAATTTAAAGGATGCTTTGGTCCTCGAATATGCGCAATTTTCTTACATCCTTTCTTTATTAGATGCTCTGTGGCTTTGTAAGCACTACTTTTATCATCAATATTCACCTTGTTACACTGAAATGTGTCACTAACCTTATCAAACATTACAATAGGAATATCATATTCTTTTAAAATATCAAAATGTTTAACACTTTTTGTTTCATTTGCCAAAGAGACTATTATCCCATCAACTTTTTTATTAAAAAGGAATCTCACATGTTTTTTCTCCTGTTTAGAAATGTTATGAGAAGTAGTAATTATTATTTTATATCCTTTTTCTTCAGCATTTTTTATTATTCCTTCTAATACATTTGAGAAGAAAAAATGAACAACCTCAGGAATTATTACACCAATGATATTTGATTTACCTTTTTTGAGTGCAACTGCCCTCATATCAGGTTCGTAATTCATTTTTTTAGCCATTTTAATAACAGCTTTTTTAGTCTCTTTACTAATGTCAGGATAGTTTTTTAAGGCCTTAGATACAGTTGTAATTGTTGTTCCTAACTCCAATGCAATATCCTTAAGTGTAGTTCTGTTTTTAGACATTTTTTAATATAAATTGTTGACTAAAGTTAATAAAATTAAAAGAATATTAACATAATTTAGAATTATTCTAAATTAGATTTACG
>Ga0075469_10000337_pt1 | contig 19981 bp, 15 predicted proteins | sample DEB08_DNA_13_FD_77577 | JGI IMG/M metagenome (GOLD analysis project Ga0075469, IMG submission 77577) | Aqueous microbial communities from the Delaware River and Bay under freshwater to marine salinity gradient to study organic matter... | ecosystem: Environmental > Aquatic > Marine > Coastal ...
AGCTTCGGGATGCGCTTTTCGCGTTGGATGCGTTCCAGTATCTTCAGGTATGCTGTGGCTCCATGACCATAGTCGGCCTCCGCAATAGACCTGAGGCTGTCTGGTTTGATCTCCCGACACAGCAATTCCAAAAGTAAATCCTCGCTTGGGTTGAAGGGCTGTAGTATGTTTGTGGGGGCATTCATGAGTGGCTCATTTAGGTGGGTTTAAGCCTGGCTAAAGCCAAGCTTATATCCTTTAACAGGATTTAGTAGTGTTGGGTTCCAGGGTGGCTCTGAAGTTGGGTGCCTACCGGAAGACCGCTACCGACTATATTCTGTCTAGGTCGCCGGCAGCACGATATACCGCCAAATTGCAGGAAGCGCAAAAAGGGGATCGGCCTATTCTGTTCCTGGTCAATTGGAATGGTGGACATGCAAAAAAGACACTATATTTGAGCCACTAGCGTAGGAGTTGGCAAAGAATTTCCAATCCACCGAACCCGTAAATTCATTCCAATGAAAATCCAGTTCGCCTTCGTCCTCCTGCTCGCCGTGTATCATGAGCAGCGCCAGGATCGTAGTCCATCTTAAGTTAAGTAGAAAGCCAAGGAATGAGGGGTAAGTTGCCAAAGGCAAACATCAATGAACAACGGTACCGGGTACTGATCGACAATGCCCCCGAGGTGGTGCTGATCTTTGATGTAGAGTCAGGTCGTTTTATTGATGCCAATCGTGCCGCAATACGATTACTGAAGTTTACTCGGGAGGAACTGTTTCAATTGGGCCCATCCGATATCAGCCCTACCCTTTATAAAGGCGCAGCTGCGGCGGATAAAGCCCAGGAGTATATTCTGCATGCCCTGAACGGCGGTAATCCTGCTTTCGAATGGGTTCACATTGATCGTGACGGACTCGAAATTCCTTGTGAAATTCGTTTGATCCGGATCCCTCCCTATGACAAATCTGTGGTCAGGGCCAGCATTATAGACTTGACCGAAAAAAAGAAAATGGAAGCCGAACTGGCCGAAAGCGAAGAACGGCTCAAGCTGGCTTTAAAAGCTACCGGATTAGGTTGTTACGATTGGTTTCCTCAGGAAAATCGGCTACACTGGGATAAGGGTATGCACGATTTGTTTGGCCTGGATCCTGCCGACCCTATTGATCGGAATGAATTCTTCTTTCAGTGCCTTCATCCGGATGATAAAGCGCAGGCGCAGCAGAATTTTCAAACCACGATGGATCCTAAAAATGAGCAACTTAACATTGCCAGTAATTACCGGATAATCAGGCACGGCAGGGTGGCTCATCTGTCTTCTATTGGGGTGATCATGAGGACAGCGCAAGGGGAGGTGCAACGGATTATTGGGACGGTTCAGGATATCACCAGTATTAAAAAAAATGCCGAGGCGCTACGGCAGGCTAAGAATTACGCGGAAAATCTGATTGAAACCGCAAATGTAATCGTAGTTGGCCTTGACCGGGGGGGGACCATTAACATTTTCAATAAAGCAGCACAAGCAATCACGGGCTATAGTCAGGAAGAGCTCACGGGCAAAAATTGGTTTGAAACCCTGGTGCCTCGGGATCGATACCCGCAGGTTTGGAAAATGTTTACGAGCTTAGCGAAGAAAGAGGAGTTGCCTAGAACCTTTGAAAACCCCATTCTGACGAAAACTGGAGAAGAACGCATAATCAGCTGGCAGAATAGCGCATTGTACGACCATGACGAACACCTTGGCACGATCTCTTTCGGAATAGATATTACCCAGCGTAAGCAGATCGAAGAAACGCTGCGAGATCGGGAGAAGCGCTTTCAAATTTCCACCCATGCGGCACAATTAGGTATTTGGGATTGGGACATCGAGCACAATCACCTGCTTTGGGATGAAACAATGACAAAAATCTATGAATTACCCAAACGGGAACTCGCTTTGGTGGATTGTACGACCTTGATCCAGCAAATTATCAATGACCTGTCGTCACAAATAAATACGACGCAAGCCACAATCAAAGTAGATCCATTACCACAAATTAAAGGATACGAAACAGAGTTGAGGATGTTGTTCCAAAACCTCATCTCAAATGCGATCAAATTTCGTAAATCAGATCAGCATCCGCTCATTCAGCTTGGCGTACAGGAAGAAAAAAAACAATGGATTTTTTCGGTAAAGGATGAAGGCATCGGGATCGACCCAATCTACCAGGATCAAATCTTTGTTCTTTTTCAACGACTTCACGGAAGAGAAGAATATGAAGGTACAGGAATTGGCTTGGCGCACTGCCAAAAAATCGTCGATCTCCACGGAGGTAACATCTGGGTAGAATCAGAAGCCGACAAAGGGAGTACCTTCTTTTTCAGTATTGCTAAATCAGAAAGAGCACTCGATTAAAATGGGTACTTAGGCTGTGCTGTTGTCTACTGAGTGGCGCCCACGACCCTTTCCCAAGCCACACCAACAAAAAGCCCCACCGCAAACGCGGCAGGGCTTTCTGGTGTTTACGCCTACGGTGTTCAGTATCGGAAGTGTCCTCGGTAAGGGAAGGTGCCGGCATCGACATCGTCCTTGAAATCCAGGCGGCCCTTCACCCCTTCAAAAACACCCGTGCCACTGCCGTTTTGAATGGGATGCTGGCAGCGTCCGAAGATTTCTGCGCCTAAAAAGAAGCCGTCCTCCGCGCAACCTTCGAATCTGGCCTCAAATCTATACGTTGTCCTGAAGGAACCGCTGACTCCCTGGTAGGTGCCGACAAAATATTCGTTTCCTGTCTCCCGGTAGGTGCCACTCGGCGAGCAGTCGTAGCTTTCTACGAACACAAAGAGGCATCCTTCGAGGTCCCCGGTCAATCGCAGGGCAAAATCTGCCCCCTCCGTGGGGTAGTCGCATTCCTCAGCTGCGGCATAAAAACCTACGCCGTCTATCTGCGTTGCGCCGTTATCTGACTGGGATTTAAGGGTGGCCGATTCAACTTGCGCCACCTCCGGCGTTTCCGTGTTCGCGATATCGCAGCCCAGTAGAAGCAAGGCCAGACCACCGATCAACAAGTTGGATTGAATCATCTTCATAGTGTTTGTTTTTAAAGATTAATAAATAAATTATTGTGATACTTTAAAAGTAAATACTATGTGGTTGCCGGCCTTTTGCTATTGTTGCAAAGCCTTTCTATATTGTTGTAATTAGCTTTAAATCAGTTATTTGCGAAAGTCGATGGGGCTTTCGCCAAAGGTCTGCTTGAAGATTTGCGAAAAATAGGTAGGGGTTTTGAAGCCGGTCTGATAGGCAATTTCGGAGATGGTGAGTGGCGTGGTCACCAGCAGCTTTTTTGCCTCCTGCATCCGGATCATGCGGATAAAAATAGCCGTAGATATGCCCGCTACCGCTTTGATCTTGCGATGCACCTGGGAGCGGCTGAGGTAGAGCTGGTCGGAGAGTTCGTTTACCGAGAAGTGTTCATTGTCCAGTTCAGACAACACAATCACCCTGGCTCTGGCCATAAAGGGATCTTCCGGCGGTACCGTTTTTTCACCTGGCGTACCGAGGAAGAGTTGTTTCCCGTACTTTTTTTGCAGGGTTTTCCGCAATTCAAATAATTGCTGCAAACGGATCAACAGTTCCTTTTTATCGAAGGGTTTTGTCAGATAAGCATCAGCGCCCTGTGCCAGACCTGCTAAACGATCGGCTGCGGCAACCCTGGCGGTGAGCAGAATAACCGGAATGTGGTTTGTTCTTTCATCTTGTTTTAGGGTGGCACAAACTTCAAAACCATCTTTTTCGGGCATCATTACATCACAAATGATGAGGTCCGGTATTTTTTCAAAGGCCGTTTCCATACCGAGCATACCGTTGGGGGCATGTACCTGCCGATATTTCCCCTGCAGGCAGGTGCTGATGTAGTGCACTACGTCGGGTTGATCTTCAATGACCAGTACGAGGGGCAGTTCCTGGTCGTCCTCCTGGAGCAATTCTTCCTGAAAATAGTTGTCCACCGTATTTTGGGAAGAGGCGGGCACGCTGCCATTGAGCGTGTTTTCTGCCAGCGCAGCATTCCGGTGGATGGGCAGCAGAACGGTGAATTCGCTGCCTTTACCCGGTTCACTTTCCACCTGTATTGTACCTTTCATCAGGGCCACCAGTTCTTTGGTTAAGGCCAGGCCAATGCCGTTTCCGTTCCCCTGGTATGGCCGGCCCGCAGCTTGATCCGCCTGGTAGAAGCGGTCAAAGAGGTGAGGTATTTCGTCGGCAGCAATACCGATCCCGTTATCCTTTACTGCGATGGAAAAACGAGCTGCTCCTGCCCGGAAGACGGGGGCAAGGTGGACGGTAATTGCGCCGCCCCCGGGGACAAACTTGAGGGCATTTGACAGTAAATTAGACACCACGATGGCCAATTTATGCGGATCGAAATCCATGACCAATGTTTGTTCTGCGGCCTGGATATCCAGCTGGATGTGTTGCCTGGCGGCCAAAGCATGAAAACCTTCCACCAGGTACTTGATAAAAGCAATCACGTCCCCTTGTACTAAGTTCAACGTCAATTTGCCACTTTCGACCTTCGCAAGGTCCAGCATTTCATTGACCAATTGCAAGAGATGCTGACCATTGCGGGTAATCATTTGCAGCGGTGGCACAAAGTGGTCCAACTGCTGTTGCGCCATTTCCGACCGCAGGTTTTCAGTCATTCCCAGAATAACCGTCAACGGCGTCCGGAATTCGTGGGTAATGTTGTTGTAAAGCGTTGTTGTGAGTTGATTAACCTCCTGGAGCCGGATACTTTTCTGAACGGCCAATGTTTTGGAAAGCTGAAAATGATAGAACCAATAGCCCAGGCCGGCTATTAACGCCAGGGACAAACTGTAAAACCACCAGCTTGTCCACCAGGCCGCACGAATATGAAAAGGCAAAACGAGGGCTTCTTGCGTCCAAACCCCATCCCTGTTGGCTGCTTTGACTTCAAAGGTGTATTCACCGGGCGGCAGATTGGTATACTGTACGGTCTCGTTACTGGGCAGGCCATCCTCTTCCGTGAAGCGCTGCGTGCTACCGGTGTTGGGGTCGATATGCAGTAAGCCCCGCTTGATGGTAGGGATCCAAAAACCGCTTTCATCCTCCAGCACCACTTCGGCCACATCACCCTTGATAACGGGGATAAATTGATCCTTTTCCGGTTCATGCATAAATCGCCTGGTTGCTCCGGTATTCAGATCCAATCGGATCAATCCACTTCCACCTTCTTCCCTGTCCCGGCCTGCTCCAATCCAGAGGTTGTTGTGCCGATCGGCCAATAACACATTGATGAAAAGAGGAGGAATCGCTCCCGGGGCTGGAGGGTCGGTCTGGTAGGCCAGGAAAGTGTCTTTTTTTCGATCATACCTGAACAGGTCACCTCCTGCGGTAGCAGCCCATAACTGTCGGTGTCGACCTTCGGTAATCGCAAAAACAGCTGCTTGGGGTATATTGTAGAAGCGGTGTTGGAGGGCAGGGTCCATACAGGCGGACTTACGAGAAGAAGTCAGCGTATAATTCACAAAGCAATTACCGTTCGGGTTGTACCGGCTCAATCCTTTGGTGTGTCCTGCCCACAGATTTCCTCCCGTATCTACAAACAGCTTCCCGATATTGTTGTCGGCCAGCGAAGTCGTATCTTCCGGATCATGCCTGTAGATCTCCACTTCATAGCCATCGAATTTCAGTAACTCCTTGTTTGTACTCAGCCAAAGGAACCCCTCCTGATCCTGCACGATGGCTACAAACTGATCAAACCGAATACCATTTGCTTCGATCGGGATTTTTTTGAAATCTACTGTCGTAGATTGCGCACCTAAAAGGGTGGGAAAGATTAGCAGGAGCAGGAGGCTGCATGTAGCGAATACGCCCCATTGATGATATGGTGAATTGACGCTGCTGATGTTGGGTTTAGGTTATTTGGCGATTTAGCCGGGTAAAAGTGTACTCAAAAATAAACATTTTTAACGATACAATCAACTGTTATGGGGAAGCTACTCCGACTGAAAGATTTGCTTGACGCTAAATTGTGGGAAGTGCCGTAGGTACTTAATAGCGATTAGAAAACGGTCAAAACAGGGATTTCTCATAAAAGTAAAATCCGCTCGAAAAGACAAAAAGCACTAAAATTTGCCCCGCCCCTAAAGGGAGTTTTTGCCCTTTCTCCCTTTAGGGCTGGGGTAAAAAAGACGAAAATTGTTAAACCGGTTTTTAGGAGAAAGCCCTTTATTAGCAGATTAGGAGGCTAGTTTCTTAAGTTTATTCCCTATTTTTATTCGCTAGAAAGGGTGTCCATTCAAGGCACCCACCATGGTGTAGTGTCAATCAACCAACATACATGAAAACCACCCTATTCACTTTCCTCATCTTCCTGGGCAGCTTCGGCGTGCGGGCTCAGATTACCGTCACCAATGCCACTTTCCCGGCTTTGGGCGACACGCTCCGGCTGGCAACCGATCTTTCGCCAGAAGGCATCAACCCATTTACACCACCTGGTGGTGATCAGGCTTGGGATTTTAGCAACCTACAAGCCGACCTCACCGAGGAAATCGTGTACCAGGCCGCCAGTGCAGGCAGTGCCAGTGCGAACTTTCCGGGTGCGGATCTCTTCGCAGCCTTTGCTGATGGCACCGAAGCCTATTTCAACGTGACGGCCAATAATTTTGAACGGCTGGCTACGCTCGGACCCGACCCCGCCGGAATAGGCTTCACCCTGCTCAATGAATTTTCTTCGCCCATCATCGAGCGAAGGGCGCCACTGGCCTTTTTTGACCTCAACCAACAAAGCATAAGCCAACTGTTATCACTTCATCCAGCTGCCTTTCCGGCGGCCTTCGTACAAAGTTTGCCGCTCACAGCCGACTCCTTGCGCTTCCGGGTGGCCTGGAACATACTTGACGCCGTGGATGCCTGGGGAACACTGACCATCCCCAGCGGAAATTTCGCTGTGCTGCGTGTTAAACGCACCGAATACCGGGAAACCCGCTTAGATGGCAAAGTGCCACCGTTGGGCTGGCTAGATATCACAGATGTGGCAATAAGCACAGGTTTGACGTCGCGTTTAGGCGTAGATACCACCGTAACCTATTCGTTTTACAACGACGTGGCCAAGGAACCTATCGCCGTGGTGAGACTAGACAACAGCCAATCGCAGGCCATTCAGGTCGTTTACAAAAACACCAATGTCGCTACCCCGGTCGGCGACAGGTCCACCCCAAATAATCCGGCCATCTGGGTCTACCCCAACCCCGCTACCGACTTTGTCTGCTTTGAAGGCGCCAGCCTGCCCGCAGATACCTATATACTCCGCCTTTTCGATGGTACAGGAAGGGCCGTCTGGTCAACTACCTACCAGTTGGCCAGCAACCAGCCCAATTGCATACCACTTAAACACCTGAATAATGGCAGCTACTTTTACCGACTGGAAGACCTGAAAGGCCGCCTCGTAGCGGCGAATCGATTGGTTGTTGGACAGCATGAATGATTATCGAACCCGTGAAGCCATTCCAATGAAAATCCAATTCGTCTTCGCGCTACTCGCTGCGGGTTGGGAGTTGTATTACGAGACGGTTTTCTGTCCTAACAATTGGGAGAAGATCAATAAATGAACCACCGCCACGAGCCCCCCCCCCTGTGCAAAATCACCCCCTCCTCTGATTTTAATCATCGGGGAAATCACAAAAAACCAACGAATTTTAAGGGATATAGTAGTTGCTTTTAAGCGCTTTACCGGGTAGCTGTTCACTTAAAACCAAATGAATGTACGCGAAATTCAAAGACCGGAGCACTGCGGGCAAGTTGCTTTGCCCACATCTGAAAAAGCAGGAAATTGTCGATGGCATCATCCTGGCATTGCCCCGGGGTGGGGTGTCCATTGGGTTTGAACTCGCCAGTTGCCTCCAGTTGCCCCTCGATGTATTCCTCGCCAAGAAGATTGGCTACCCCGGCAACCCCGAATTTGCCATCGGCTCGGTGACCCTCACGGGAACCAACCTGAACGGCCCGGCCGCAGAAGTCGACCCCGCTTACCTTGCCCGGGAAGTGGCCCGTATCCGGCAGCAGTTGCAAGACCGGTACGCCCAGTACTACGGCACCCGCGCCCCGCTGCCCCTCACTGGCAAGACCGTCATCCTGGTCGACGACGGTGCCGCAACGGGTAATACCTTGTTCGGCGCCATCGAAGCCCTCCGCCAGGAAGGGCAGGTGAAAAAGATCATCGTGGCTATTCCGGTAGCCGCCGCCGCCGTAGCCAAAAAGCTTAAGAAAATGACCGCTGGGCTCGTCTGTCTGCTCACGCCAGTACATTTGATGGCCATCGGTTCCTTCTACGAAGATTTTTCTCCGGTGGAAGACCAGGTGGTCAGCGCCTTGCTGGAGCAGGCTGCCGCCGCCAATGATTAACAGGAGACCAGGAGCAGTTCCTGTCCGATAAATTAAGCCCTTATGATTACTGAAAAGCTTGCCCTATTCGCCCTGAACACCAGCCGTAAATTTGGTGAGCAGGTGGCCGCCTCGCTGGAGTTGCCGCTACGGGCACACGAAGAAAGAGATTTCGGCGACGGCGAACACAAAAGCCGGTCGCTGGTGAACGTCCGCGACCAGCAGGTCTTCGTCATCCAGTCGCTCTACGGGGAGCCGGGGATGAGTGTCAACGACAAATTGTGCCGCTTGCTCTTTTTTATCGGCTCCCTGAAGGACGCCGCCGCCCGCGAAATCACCTTGGTGGCCCCGTATTTGTGTTACGCCCGGAAGGACCGGAAAACAAAATTCCGGGATCCCGTCACCACCCGCTACCTGGCGGCGCTGGTGGAAGCCGTGGGTACCGACCGCATCCTGACCATGGACGTGCACAACTTGCAAGCCTACCAGAACGCCTACCGGTGCCAAAGTGAACACCTGGAGGCCAAAAACTTATTTGCCCATTATTTTGCCGGAATAATAGCCGACGAAAAAGTAGTCGTGCTTTCTCCCGACTTCGGCGGCCTCAAGCGGGCCGAACAATTCGGGCAATCCCTCGGCGAAGCGCTCGGTCAGGATATCCCCCTGGCGGTGATGGCCAAACAACGCAGCGAGGGCGTCGTCAGCGGCAGTACCCACATCTACGGAAAAGTGAAGGGCAAAACCGTGGTCATCATCGATGATATGATCAGTTCCGGCACCACCCTGGCCCGGGCCGCCAGCGCTTGCCAGCAGGCGGGCGCCCGCCGGGTATTCGCTGCCGCCACGCACGGGGCGTTCACCGAGCAAGCCAGCGCCATTCTCCGCGATTCGGCCATCGAACAGGTCGTCGTTACCAATACCATCCGGCCCTTGCGGCTGGCCGAAGATCTTCTGCGTGACCGGGTGCGCGTACTGGATGTGTCGCCCTTGTTTGCTGAAGCCATCCACCGAATCTGGCAAAGCGGATCGTTGACCGAACTCCTGGAATTCGATCTGCCCACCGTCATCCTGGAAGACCAAAACTAAGCGCGGCAATTGCTGCAACCCCTATTCACCTTAAAATACCCATTATCGTGGCGATAGCAACCCGGGATAAGGTCGCTTTTTTAAAAAGCCCATTGGCCTATAGCCCACCGCCGGCCGGGGTGGAAGTAATGGAAACCCACCATTCGTGGGTTTTCCTGACGGATCGTTTTGTGTATAAGATGAAAAAGCCGATCAAACACCAACACCACGATTACAGCACCCTCGCCCGGCGACAGGCCAACAGCAGGGCCGAACTGCGGTTGAACCGCCGGCTGGCCAAACCCATCTACCTGGCGGTACTGGCGCTCACCGTCGACGAAAAAGGACAGTTGCAACTGGGCGGAACCGGCCGAATTGTAGACTGGCTGGTGAAGATGAGGCGGATTCCTGCAGAAAATATGCTGGACGCCGCTATTCGCAACCAAACGTTCACCACCACCGAAATAGACCGTGCGGCCACCAAACTGGCTACCTTCTACCAGCGGGCTGCGCCGGAAAATGTCGGCTATAACGCGCAGCGGAACCAACTGACGGCCGAATTGGACCATACCCGCGAGGTACTTCACCTGCCTTTGTTCAAATTGGATACCGCCCTCGTAGACCACATCTGCCACGGGCTGCGGCAAGTTTTAGCGGACGAAGCCAACCTCTTCCGGCAGCGTATTGCGGAGAAAAAAATCATCCAGGGCCACGGCGACCTGCGGCCACAACACGTTTGCCTGCGCCCGACGCCTTACTTTATCGACTGCCTGGAGTTCAGCCAGGAACTCCGCACCCTCGACCCCATTGACGACCTCTCCTACCTGGCCCTGGAATGCGACCTCCTCGGCGTGCCGGAGATTGGGGAACGGTTTTTTCAGCGATATGCCGAACAGAATAGCCCCGGCGTACCGGCCACCCTCAAATATTTTTACAAAGCGCTCCGGGCGCTGGTCAGGGCCCGCCTGGCTGCTGCTCACCTCCTGGATCCCCAATACCAGGACGACCCACGCTGGGTGGCCAAGGCAAAGCGGTATCTGCAGGAGGCGCAAATCAATCAGGCAAACATCAGGTACGGGGTTTCCTAACTTTTACGGCCTACCACAGCTGACTGCCCCGGCCGGAGGATCGCTTATTCCAGCCCGAAGGCGTAATAGAAAACCTGCTGGGGGTTATCCGGGTAAATTCCTTCCAACAACACCCCGCCCTTGAGGTTGCTCATGATCTTCACCAAATCCTCGACCACCCGCACCGGTTGGCCATTTACCTGGGTAATGATGAAGCCTTCCTGGATGTCGGTTTCGTTGCGCAACTTGCCGTTGCGCAGTGATTTTACTTTTAACCCGCCGGGAATCGACCACTTTTTAGCCGCTGCCGAACCAATGGGCTCGAGGTCAGCCCCCAGCTTTTGCAGCAGGGTAGTGGTGTCGTCCTTCTTCACCACGCTGGTATTTCCGGCGCTGTTTCTGAGGGTGACCGATATCTCCTGTGGCTTGCCCTTGCGGATGATCGCGAGCTTCACCCGGTCGCCGGGCCGGCGGCGGCCGATCATTTCCAGTACGTTGGCCACATTGTCGGTGGGCCGGTCGTCCACAGCGGTAATGATGTCGCCTTTCAGGATGCCAGCCGCCGCTGCCGCTGAATTAGCCGTCAGGCTGTCGACGTAGACGCCCCTGGTAGTACCCAGGCCTTTTTCCTGGGCCAGGTCCCCGTCGATGCCCCGAATGACGGCCCCGAGGAATCCGCGTTGGACGACGCCAAATTCCCGCAAATCCGCCACTACTTTGCGGACAATATTGCTGGGTATGGCAAAGCCGTAACCAGCGTAGGTGCCGGTGGGCGAAGAAATAGCGGTATTGATCCCCACCAGTTCACCCGCCAGGTTGACCAGCGCCCCCCCGGAATTGCCGGGGTTGATGGCTGCGTCGGTCTGAATAAAAGACTCAATGGGAGTCTGGTCCTGCATGATGTTGATATTCCGGCTTTTGGCGCTGATAATACCGGCGGTCACGGTGGATTCCAGGTTGAAGGGGTTGCCGACCGCCAGCACCCAGGCGCCTACTTTGATTTCATCGGAATCAAAAAAGGGAATGGCTGGCAGGTCGGTGGCTTCGATCTTGATCAGCGCGACCTCCGTAGACGGATCCGTACCAATCACCTTAGCCGGGAAGGTGCGGTGATCCTCCAGGGTAACCGTCAGTTCATCGGTATTGGCTACGACGTGGTTGTTGGTCACCACGTAACCGTCGGAACTGATGATTACGCCCGATCCGGAACCCATACGCAGTTGCTGTTCGGGTAGCCGCTGACGGTCGAAGGGGCCGAAATCAGGATTTCGGAAAAGATCGCGGAAAGGCTCGGGAATCTGCTCCCAGTCAAAGTCATTGCTGGCACGTGATCCTACGCTTTGGGAAGAGCGGATATGCACCACCGAAGGAAGCGTTTGCTCCGCCGCTTGCGTGAAATCGAAGTAGGGGATTTCCGCATCGCCTGCCGCAATAAAGCGCACCGGCCTACTGCTAACAGGCAGTAGATCACTGGTTTTCGAACTGGCTTCGTTTTCCAGAAATTTGTAGGTACCCAGGGCAATTATCCCGCCCCCGAAAGCAACCAACAGGTAGATCAATAACTTTTTCATTACCATGTATTTTGGGGTTAAGACCAGATAAATTAGTCGATGCTAGGGTTTAGCGGTTTACGGATAGCGAAACAGCGCATTGACCGGCGCGTAGGAAAGCGGTAGGGTTTCCCGATCTGTGAGGAAGACGGTGCCACCGTTGAGCAGTACCTGAATAGCAGCGAGGTTGGTCAGTGAGGTATTCGCGATGTCCTGTTCGGGTTGGATCTCGGTTTTTGCATTTTTCGGATCATAACGGCCCCATATTTCCGCCTCCCGGTCGAGGAACAAAGCGGCGACCTGGCCATTGAGGGCAGCGGGAACAACTTCCTTGATGTCGGTTGAGGTGCGGGGGGTGTCGCGGAATATTTGTACCTGCTCGGCCAACTGTTCCTGCTCTTCGGCGAAGTGGGCGGCCAGAAGATCCCAACATTTTTGGTGCAAGGCTGCCAGCGGTTGCTCCGTAGGATTGCCGGTAATGCCCGCGTTAAAGAGGTGGCGGTACGTATTGGCTGCCTGGTAGATGGGCAGCAAATAGTCTTGAGCCGCTACCACCAGGGGCTGGGGATCTTCGTTGAGCACGGGCACGATCACGTGGTCTACGGCTTTGAAGAAGTGCAGGATTTCTTCCTTTTTATCCGCCTGCCATTCGCCTGGCCCGTAAAAGAAAGCTTGCTGGTGTCCGCCTACCTTCCCCGCGCGGTAACCGAGAAATTTGGGCCGGTAATCCTCGCCGACCACATTTTCCAGCCGCTGGGGTAGCGGCGGATCTAAATGTAAAGGCGTCAGTCCTTGCTGGTTGCCCCGGTACAGTGCTACCTCGTGGAGATCCAGGGTCAGCAGGTAAAATTCGCCGTCGTTTGCGAGCAGTGGCACCAGCGGTTTCAAGTAAAAGCCGTGGGCTATATAAACGTAGGGTTCCACCGCGAAAGGCAGATTGAAATAAGCGAAATGGCCATTGGCCACGAAGAGAGCCAACCCTTCCGTCTGGTGCCGCCAAAAATAGCCGTCATCGGTCAAAACGCGCAACGCAGCCAGGAAGTTGTTGATGTCTGGTGGGGAAAACCCCCGGTGTTCCAGGTTGGTTACAACCTGTTTGATTTGGTTTTTCAAGGTCAGTTGGTCTACGTGTTCCAACACCTCCTGCCCTGCGCGGTGGGTAGGGAGGTAAAAAGAAACACACAATCCATCGGTGAATTTTGCCAACGTCTGAAATTGCGCTTTCGTGAAGGTTTTCATGGTTTTGGTTTTGGTGCGGCCTGGTGGTTGTACGTTTAACTAAGTTGTGGCCTTTTGCGGGTTTGTGAAATGACGACCATCAACCTAATTTTTGATTTTAGTCAGGCGGCCAATTGTCTGCCTTTGAATTTAAGTGGGGGGGAAAGCCAGCGAAAGTTCCCGCGTCCTGGAAAACGGCTTATCCTAATGCCCGGTTTCAAAGCATTAATCGGGATAATTTCCTGGAATTCATCCAGGAATAAAGGGTGGCAGCCTTCCAACAGTTAAGCCATGCCCTGCACCAGGCCCACCAGATCGCCCACCACCAGGCGGGCAATTTGCCAGCCCAGCCAGACCCAGCCGCCGGGTTGAGCGAGCCTGCCAATGATTTTGATCATCTCCAGCGTGGTATCAATAAAGTAGAACATGCTGTTTTTCATGTCCTGCAAGTGGTCGACGTGGCGCTGGATGTCGGCAGGACGGGCCTGGTCACTGACGAGGTTGATCCCATCGAAATCGAGACTGAATTTAGTGGCGAACACATCTATGGTATCCGTATCCGGCGTCGGGGTACCCAGGGTGACAATGGGCCGCCCCAGCAGAAAGTAACCCAGATAGCGGAAGCCCCGGAAAAACTGTTGGATACCGGCCCTGATCTTGCCCGTAATCAGTTTGATGAAACCGAAGACGGGGCCCAGGAGCTTGCCTACCGCCTTGGCCACCCAGTTGGCAATACGTTTGAACCCTCGCCAGATGCCCGCCAGAAAGGAGGTGCGGGGGAAGGCCACGCGCCGCAGTGGTTTGACCGCTGGATCGGGATAGAGTTCCCGAAAGTCTTCGCTGTTGAGGATGCGCTCGTCCAGGGTGGCGGTAGGTACCTCCGCTTCTTCCTGCAGCTTTTTTAGCAGGAGGGTCATCTCATCTGCTTGTTCGGTTTTGCTGCGGGCCGTCTCCACTGGTTGCGCATGGTACTGCTGCAGCAACTCGAACATCGCCACAAAGCCGATCACAAAAGAAGTGCCATCGTCGGCTTCTCCACGCTGGGAGAACGCCGAAAAAGCATTTTCCAGGTCTTTTCGTGCCTGGGGTTTGAGTTCGCCATTGCGTTTCCGGGGGCTAACTTCTTCCTCTTGCGCCATCAGACTCACGACGGCCTGGTGCGATAGCTCGCCCCATTTCCCATCCACCGATCCGACGTAGAAGTGCGTTTGCCAGAGTTTTACCTGTAGCAACCGAATGCCAAATTCGTGGTAGCCGGTATCGACCAATTCCTGGCTGGCATTTGACATCCGGCGCCGGTGACCTTTGCGCTCCCGAAAATCGTCATCATCGTCCAGCCAGTTGTCTGCTGCTGCTCCGGCTTTAAGCCGATAAAAAAGGATAATCTTCTTTTTTCGGATACCTTCCGGGCGGGCATCCCGAAAACGTTCGTAGAGTAGATCGATATGGCAGAGCAGCTGCCAACCAACCGCGGGAATTTCCATGACCTCCTCCGGCTGAACCGAAGGGGGAAACAGCTCGAGCTGGATCAGGTTCTGAAAGCTGTAGAGGAATTTTAGCTGTTGGCGGTCAAAAATATAAATGTCCCGCAGGCGGACATCCAGGGTAAACAGGGTGCGCATCCGGAACGCCAGGGAACGCCCGTAGCAGTTGACCGCACCGATCTGGTACGCCGGTGGCGGGAGCATAGAACCATCAAAAGAGGTATAGCCCGCAATCCGCTCAACCAGCTGCCCAAGGTGCTCCTCGATCTGGGGAAGTTGCAACTTGGCCAGCTCACCGGTAAAAAACACGGGCAACATGGACCAGTCTTCTTCCGCCAGGTACTGGCGTACAGCAAAGAGTACCGGCACCAGTAGGCGGGGCTCGTCCGGGATGTCCTTTCTCAACGCGTGATAGGTGATAAACTGATGAGTAGTCAGGTATCCCAGATCCGTCAGATGTTGCACCAACTCGTGCCAAAGTCCCCGGTAGTGTCGGGATTTCGCGGCTTCCAGCGGGTTGCCGGCCAGCGGCGGTTCTTCGTAAGGAACCTGGTAAGTACCCGGCAACTGCTCTTCAATAATCGCACCTAGTTCGTAGGCTGCCGCCGTGGAAGTCGTTTCGTCGATCGCCCGGCAACACCGTTGGAACTGCTCGACGGAGGTATTCATGCCTCTCCTCCTTCTGACTTAGGTAGCTTGGTTTTTTTTGATGTTTTTATGCCGCGGATAACGTTCAGGCGGGCCGCAATGGCGCTGCGACCTTCCGTGGCTGCGGAAACTGCTTCAAAGTGCATTTTCACCAACGGTGTATCTGCCTCGGTAAGATTTTCGCTTACAAAATGGAACGTATCCCGGTCTATTTCAATCCGCGAAGCAGCCAGGATGCGCAAATCGGCTTCACTGGTCTTGATGCCGTTGATGCGTTCAAACATGGTGTCAAAGTCAATGATTTTACGCGCTGACTTTCCATCACCAGTCTCTACTTCTAATTTCGCGATGACAAACTTACCGGTAACGGTAACCACATCGAGGGTAAACATGTCTTTCAAAAAACTCATATGGAAGGTGTATTAAAAAAGAGGGGGGTAATGCAGGAAAATATTAACTGCCCGGTAATATACAGAAAGCTGTTCGTATTTTATTTTTCAGACCAGGGATAAAAAGGGGAGTGGCTGCCTCATTTGTCCTTTTTTTTTAAAAAAACCAACTCTCCTCCCCCTTTGACTGTTTTCCGGGTAGTTCTTATACAAATAACACCCATTATGAAAATGCTAACTTTTGCCAACCAGGATCAAATGCCTATCCTGGGCCTGGGCACCTGGAAATCTGCCCCCAACGAAGTGTACGGCGCCGTTCGGGAGGCCCTCCGGATCGGCTACCGCCACCTCGATTGTGCCGCCATCTACGGCAATGAACAGGAAGTGGGCCGGGCCATCCGGGAAGCCATTGCCGAAGGCAGCGTCACCCGGGAAGCGTTGTGGGTTACCTCCAAGCTCTGGAACAACGGCCACGGCCGCGAGCAGGTCATTCCCGCCCTACAGCGTACCCTCGCCGATCTTGGTCTGGACTACCTCGATCTCTACCTCATCCACTGGCCCATTGCACAACAACCCGATAAAGTGAGCGCCCGGAGCGCCGCCGACTTCATCGCCCTGGCCGACTGCCCCCTGACCGCCACCTGGCAAGGGATGGAAGCCGCGCAGGCCGCCGGGTTGGTTCGTCACATTGGCGTCAGCAACTTCAATGCCCGGCACCTGACCCAACTGCTGGAAGGTGGCCAGGTGAAGCCAGCCATGAACCAGATCGAATTGCATCCCTATCTGCAACAACCCGCCCTGGTGGCTTTTTGCCAGGAGCACGGCATTCACCTCACGGCCTATTCGCCCCTGGGGTCGGCCGACCGGCCCGCCGGACTCAAGGCCGCCGACGAACCCATCCTCCTGGAAGATCCCATCATCGTACAGCTGGCCCGTCAACACCAGGCTACCCCGGCCCAGGTACTCATCAGTTGGTCCATCCACCGGGGGATTGCCGTGATTCCCAAGTCGGTCAATCCCGGCCGCCTGCGGGAGAATTTTGCGGCCGCCGAACTCCACTTATCCGCCGAAGACCTCCGCCAGCTGGCCACCCTCGACCGGGGCCGCCGCTACGTCGATGGCAAATTCTGGGAGGTGCCGGATGGCCCTTATACCCTCGCCGAACTTTGGGGATAGGCTTCCCGCTTTTTTTCTACTTTTACAATGGTTTTTTTTCTTCATCTATAACGAATACTATGAAATTCAATACCCTTCTCTTTCTCGGTCTGCTGAGCGGACTATTCACCACTGCCCAGGCGCAGGAGGTCAAATTTGCGGACCTCGACAAGAGTCCCATGGATGCCGCCCACTATCCCGAGGGTGCGGCCTACCAAAATTACCTGGCTGCCGATGATGCCGATCGCACGGAGCTGATCAAGGTGTTGTACTGCCGGCCCGGCAAAAACGACCGCGCCATCTTCGGAGCGCTGGTGCCCTGGGGGCAAGACTGGCGCCTGGGGGCGAACGAAGCCACCGAGGTCACCTTCTTCCAGGATGTGGAAATTGGCCACACCCTGGTACCTGCCGGTTCGTACACCCTGTTTGCACAGGTCTACCCCGAACAGTGGATCATCAAAATTTCTACGGAGCGCTTCATCGGCGGTTCCGAGAATCGGGATGTCAGCAAGGATATTGCGGCGGTCACGGTACCTACTACGCCACTAGGCACGGCGCGCGAAAGCTTCGTGATTGGTTTCCAAAAAGTGGATGACGGCCTGGTCAATATGCTCTTCGAATGGGACCATACCCGCGCGACCCTGCCCATCAACCTCAACCCGCCCAGCCTGGCTGGTGACGATGTCAGCCCGCTGGACCTGGTCCAGTACCCCCCGATGTCCAGACTGCGCAACTACGTAGAAGCAGCAGACCTGGCCGCTAACGAACCCCAGGTAAGAGTCGTCTACAGCCGCCCACAAATGAAAGGCCGCAAGATCTTTGGCGACCTCCTGAAGTACAGCGAACTCTGGCGGGTAGGCGCTAACGAAACCACGGAACTGACGTTCTTCCAGGATGTGAATATCGGTGGAACGGTTGTCCCCGCCGGCCGCTACGGCCTGTTCGCTACCGTGAACAAGGACAATTGGGAGTTCATCATCCACAAGAATGTACAATCCTGGGGCCCCGCCAACCACGACGACGAAGACAATATCGTGACGGTAGTTGCCAAAACGGAGAAAACCCCCAGTACGCTGGAGGCTTTATCAATGACTTTTGTAGACAAAGGAAACAACAAGATCGACCTCGTGGTCGGTTGGGAAAACACCATGGCGCGTTTGCCCATTACGGTGCTTAAGTAATTTCCTTCTCAACGGATTTTTCGGAACGGGCTATTGGCAGGAGTGCTGGTAGCCCGTTTTGTACTTGGCGTGGCGCCGCCGCGAGCACCTCACCTTCTCCGGTGGCGTGCCTGTTAGTTGCCGGAAATAAATTTCCGGCGACCCGACCCGGTACCTACCGCCGAAACACAATATCGCCCCAGCCCGACACAATGCGCGACTCGCGGCACTGTCCACCGGCGTAGGTCATGTGGCTTTCCTTGCCGTCGGGCAGAATGATCCGGTACTTTTGGTCGCCCATGCGCGTCAGGGGGATATTCACGCCCCAGCGTTCGGAAAAGACCTCCCGCCTGTTGGTTGGCTCCTCGAAAAAGGCAGCCAGCAGGCTCTGGTTGATCGAGGTGGTCTCGACGCGCTCGGTGTGGTCTTCGAAATAGGTGGAAAAGGTGCTGCCTACGAGCTTACCGTAGCAGGACTCGCGGGTTTTTTGGTTGCGCAGGTACTTAAAGGAGGTGGTCAGCAGCCGGTTGTTTTCGTAGCTGGCTGAGTACGCCAGGTCGAGGTCGACGGAGATGATGTACTTCACCGTCAGGTCGGTAACCGAAGAGTAAGTGACCGTACCCGCTTTTTCGGAACGCGAGACGATCATGGTACCAATGTGGTCATTGCCCAGGTAAGCGTCGAAGTGCAATTGTTGGCCGGTAGCCGTGTGCAAAGAAAGCAGCACGGCTGCGTATAAGCTGATTTTGGATAGTATCATTTGGAAAGATGGTATTTGGGTAGAATTTTGTTTGACCCAAAGATAGAACCTTAAAACACGATACCGCAGTATACTTTACGGAAAATATTTTATTTGGTGACATGAGGCAACAGGCCGCCTTTTTTAGTTGCCGAGTAAGACTCAGCACATCGAAAAAATTCCTGCCGGAGGCGTATCGGTAGCTACTGTTCCCAGCAAACCCGAAATCCCGTCATACCTACCTCGTTGGGGTCCCGGATGATCCGAACGGCATTGCGGAGATCCCTCGAAACGCTGTTACAGCAACCTCCCCGGCGTACCCTGGGCAAGCCAGTTTTGCGGGGGTTGGTCTGGGGTTCTGCGGGGTAAGTGTTCCAGCCATCCTCGCACCATTCCCACACGTTGCCGGTCATATCGTAGAGGCCCAATTGATTGGGGCTTTTCCGGCCCACCGGATGTCCCCTGCCGCTACTGTTGCCGCGGTACCATCCCAGGTTGGCCGGGTTACTGCCCCCGCTGTAAAGAAAATCATCCGCTTCGCCCACGGCCCCGCCGCGTGCCGCGTATTCCCATTCGGCTTCGGTGGGCAGCCGGTAGCGCTTGCCCGTTTGTTTGCTCAGCCAACGGCAGTAAGCTACGGCATCGTTATAGGACACCCCCGCAATGGGCAGGTCGAGTGCCTGGCGGCTGTAGCCCTGGCGGCTGTAGAAGTCGTCCGTTCCGGTGATAAGGTGGTATTTATTGCCCGGCTCCAGCCAGTCAGGGTAGTTGCCGTTGGTGGCTTCGGCGAAAGCCAGGTATTCACCTACCGTCACCTCGTATTTGCCCAGCGAATAAGATTTCAGCGTCACCTCATGGGCCGGTTTTTCCTTGGGGTGGCAATCGCCATCGCGTTCCTGGCTCAGGCAACCCATGGTGAAGGTGCCAGCGGGTATCCGCACCACCGGTGGTTCGGAGAAGGGGGTCGGGACAAAGGGTGGTTCTTCCTGGGGGGGCTTAGGAGGTGTTACCACTGGTGGATTGGTGCCCGTTGGGGTACTACCCGGTGGAACGGTCGGCTTAGGAGGTGTTACCACTGGTGGATTGGTGCCCGTTGGGGTACTACCCGGTGGAACGGTCGGCTTAGGAGGTGTTACCACTGGTG
>Ga0075469_10000341_pt1 | contig 19886 bp, 15 predicted proteins | sample DEB08_DNA_13_FD_77577 | JGI IMG/M metagenome (GOLD analysis project Ga0075469, IMG submission 77577) | Aqueous microbial communities from the Delaware River and Bay under freshwater to marine salinity gradient to study organic matter... | ecosystem: Environmental > Aquatic > Marine > Coastal ...
GCGTGGGTTGGCATGTTCAGGCGATTAAACCGCTGTATTAAATAGCTTGGTATGACTATTCGGTTTTTGGTGGGCAGCGCTTTTAATGCCTGTCAGTAAAACACGGGTAAAACGCGGGCAAAAAAAAAGCCCTAATGCCTACTTAAGGCTTATTAGGGCTTTTTTGTTTGGTGGAGACGGCGGGAGTTGAACCCGCGTCCGTCAGTCCTCTGCCATCGGCTCTACATGCTTAGCACCATCTATTAATTTAATTTCTCTCGACCCAATGGCCAGGGTGATGAGAAACGAGCCCAGTAAAAGTTTTGCCCGTTGGCCCTGAACATACCGCCAGACTAGCTTGTTCTGTATGACAGTCGCTTCCCGTTTACAAGCATCCGGTGGCAACTGCTAGCAGGTATTAGGCTGCTAGAGCGTAGTTTTCGTCGTTGGCAACTATAAAGTTACAGCGATTGTTTAACGAGAGTCACTACCCTCTCGGCATGCACCTTTGGTTTTGTAACCGGCGTCGAATCCGGATCGTCCCCAAATTAAGTACCTTTTAAGTATACGCTATTCTCTGTACTTAAAAGATAAATTACTTACTAAACCCCGGCCTTGTAAAGCTTAGACGGCAACCTACAGCCTAGGCGGCGACGGCTTTCATAAAAAATGTGACGCAGCGCTGAATATGTTGGTCGATATCATCATCGGTGCAGTACGGCAAACCTAACAGGCGGCGCTGTAGCTCTTGCCCGCGAATTAAGGACAGAAAATGTTTGGCTGCCGCCTTTGTATCGGCCGCGGCAATACTAATTTCGCCCGCTAACGCTTTGACCTCAAAATAGCTACTTAGTTGCTCGGTAAGCCACTGTGGCCCGGCTTCCCAAAATAACTTAGAGACCGTGGGGTACTGATCGCTGCCGCTGATGCAGATTTTGTTGAGTTGCAGCGATTCATCACTGAGTACCAGTTCGGCTATTCGGTTGCCAACGGCGAGTAGTACTTCTTCAAAGCTTTTGTTGGGGTCAAAAAGATTTTCGGTAAGCTCATGCCTTTGACAGGCTTCTTCAATGGCGGCGGTGAAGAGCGCTTCTTTACTGCCAAAGTGGCTATACAGCGTTTGTTTGGCCACACCGGCATGCAGCGCAATTTGGCTCATGCTGGTATTTTCAAAGCCAAGCTTAAGAAACAGTTGGCCGGCGCGCTCAATAATAGTGGCGCGTTTGTCGCTGTTTGATTTTTTTTCTTTATCTTTCATGGGGTTAATTTTTTCTAAGCAGGAGTCGGCAGGGCGACACGAAAGCCATGTGTGACCTTGGGTCAGCTCTCCTAATAGTAAACCTTATAGAATAGACGGTCTAGTCTGATGTGGTGCTGAGGCAGCTAGAGGCGTTGGATGGCTGTGTTAGGGGCTCGCTTGGCGAGTAGGCGAGCTGTTATAACAAACTGAAGAGGCGCGCAATGAGGCGCAGACTGGGCGTCCTAATCGTTGTGCTGGCGTACTACCCGCTGTTTTTGTCGATTCCAGTCGCGGTCTTTTTCGGTAGCGCGCTTGTCATAATCCTTTTTACCCTTGGCAATACCAATTTCGCATTTCACTAAGTGCTTTTTCCAATATAGCGACAGTGCCACGCAGGTGTAGCCCTCCTGCTGAGTGGCCTCAAATAGCTTGCCCAGTTCGCGCTGGTTGAGCAGCAATTTGCGGGTGCGAGTGGGGTCGGCAATCACATGGGTGCTGGCCGATTTGAGTGGCTCCATGTGTGAGCCTAATAGCCATGCTTCGCCATCTTTGAGCAGCACATAGCTGTCGACCAGTTGGCACTTACCCGCCCTAATGCTTTTGAGTTCCCAGCCCATTAACATCATGCCGGCTTCAAATTTGTCGGTGATATGATAATCATGCCGCGCTTTTTTATTCTTCGCGATCACATTGGTATCGGGTTGAGGCTTCTTTTTAGACATGAATGACTTCTAATTAAACGCGGGTCGTTTTGCTGGGCTATGACGCTGCAGTATAGCAGTGAAGATGCGCTTAATTGGCGCTTTGCCCGCTAATCGGTAAATAGTAAAGGGCGATGATAGTGGCAATTCGTGTACAGGCCAATACACTACGCTTTTTGGCGGAATGATTAATTAACTACCGTTGAGTGATGCTGCAAACCAATGAATGACCCAAAGACACCTAAGCTGGCGATTGAAGTGGCTTATGCTACACCGACCAAACAAAAAATTATTGCGCTGCATGTCGATGTCGGCTGCACCGCATTTGATGCCGCCGTGCAATCGGGTATTGCTGCTGAGTTTGACGATGTGGATTTAACCGCCGCAAAAATGGGGATCTTTGGTAAGTCAGTCAAGCCCAAAGAATACGAGCTGCGCGCGGGTGATCGTGTTGAAATTTATCGTCCCTTGGTGGCTGATCCTAAAGCGGCGCGCAAAGCTCGAGCTGAAAAATCGCGGCAGGCTGCTGAGCGTTAATTTGCCGGCAATTGAAAGGTCAGTGGCTGACTTATTGTTTAGCTAGCAGCGGTGGTGTCGATCTCTTTATTGGCTGCGTCTGTCGTTTCACTGGTGCTTGCGCCACCTTCCTCAGCAGCCTGATTGATATCTGCCTCGCCTAAAGGTGGTTTAGAGTCGCTGGCATCACTGAGGCTGATCGCTTCGATAGGCTTAGGAGTCTCTGGAAATTCATAATCGGTGTTGATCTCACTTACAATGCCTTGGTCGAATGTGAGCGTTAAGCTTTTTGCCATGGTGGTGCCGTTGGCTAAGCGCAGCGAATATAAATAGTGCCAGTGCTCGTCATGCAATGCATCGACCACCAGCGGGGTCCCGAGCACGTAGCGCACTTGTCGCGGCGTCATGCCCACTTTGAGCTTATCCATCATATCTTTGGTGACGATGTTGCCTTGTTGGATGGCAATTTTATGCGGGCTTAAAAAGCCTTTGCAGCCCACGATTAACAGCAACATTGCAACCACAATGCTCTGCTTGAGCAGCTTAGTGGGGGCGGTGTTAGCCATGGCGGGCATTGGCGTGTTCAGCTGAGCGAATAAGAAAGGCATGAAAGGGGTTTTGATCCTGTGTAGTGTATTGAGAGAGTCGCTTTGTATTTGGCGCGGTAAGCTTCAACAGGCTGCATCGCCGGGAGCTGTGCGAATGTTGGCGGGTACTGTTTTACCCAGCGCTATGGTGCAATAATACTGTAGATTTTAGAGAATGCTACTATCGGTTCGTAGCGCACTAAATAATAGCGTTTTAGCGCAGCAGTTGCCCGTTCGCAGTGTATAGAGCTGGCGTGTGATTGTCATATGGGTGTCATAGAAATGAGTGCAGAAAATCAAGAATTACGGCGTGCGGGCCTCAAAGTTACGTTGCCGCGCCTAAAGGTCTTGCAGTTGCTCGAAAATGCGTCGGATGCTGATCGGCACATGAGCGCCGAGGACGTTTACAAAGGCTTGCTTGAGGCGGGCGAAGATGTGGGTTTGGCCACGGTTTATCGGGTGTTAACTCAATTTGAAGCTGCGGGTTTGGTGGTGCGGCACAATTTTGAAGGCGGGCATTCGGTGTTTGAAATTGAGCGCGGCGAGCATCACGACCATATGGTGTGTGCCAAAACCGGTGAAATCGTTGAATTTTATGACGCCGAACTTGAGGCCTTACAGCATAAAATTGCCGAGCGTCATGGCTTTGAAATCATTGATCACAGTATGGTCCTTTATGTAAAACCTAAGCACGCTGATTAATTTTTTCACACCATTGTTGGGAGCGAGCGCCAATTACTTCACGTCATACGTCTGAAGATCATGCAAATCCCCCGTTAAAATTTGCCGATAGGGTGGCCGATATTGAGCCTTTTCGTGTGGTGGAAATGTTGACCCGCGCTGGAGAGTTGCAAGCCGCTGGTGTTGATGTTGTCCACATGGAGGCGGGTGAGCCAGATTTTCCTACTCTTCCTCAAGTCGTGGCAGCGGCTAAGGCGGCGCTCGATGCAGGTCATACCTCGTACTCGCCCGCAGCCGGCATTCCACAGCTGCGCGAGGCACTCTCGCGTTGGTATCGCCAGCAACACAATTTAGATGTACCGGCCGAGCGCATCATGATTACTCCTGGCGGCTCGGGTGCTTTGTTGTTAATGAGTGCGCTGTTGGTCAACCCCGGGCAGGGCATTTTAATGACCGATCCTGGGTACCCATGCAACAGACACTTTTTACGGTTAGTTGAGGGGCGGGCGCAGCTTGTACCCGTTTCGGCGGAGCAACGTTTTCAATTAACTGCGTCCGTTGCCGAGCAATATTGGCGTGATAGCACCGTGGGTGTGATGGTGGCCTCACCGTCAAATCCGACGGGTACTGCACTTACCACCGATGAGATGCAAGCGCTGCTGGCGTTATGTCAGGCTCGCGGCGGCTATTTAATTGTGGATGAAATTTATCAAGATTTGGTGTTTGGTGATGCTGCAGCCTCGGTGTTAGGTATGACCGACCAAGCGTTTGTGCTTAATAGCTTTTCAAAATATTTTGGCATGACCGGCTGGCGTTTGGGTTGGATGGTGGCGCCTGAGCAGGCCATTCCTGCGTTAGAAAAACTTGCGCAAAATTTGTTTATTTCTATGTCTACTCCTACGCAGTATGCGGCGCTGGCCGCCTTTGAACCCGAGGCGTTGGCGGTGTTAGAGCAGCGTAAGAAGGAATATGCACAGCGTCGTAACTACTTATTGAAAGAGTTGCGTGCTATTGGTTTTGGTATTGAAGCTGAGCCGGTTGGTGCGTTTTATATTTATGCCAATATTCGCGGCTTAACCCAGCTCGATTCGAAAGATTTTTGTTTGCAGTTGCTAGAAGAGCATGGCATTGCCATCACCCCGGGTGCCGATTTTGGCAGCCACTTGGCGTCAGAACATGTGCGCTTTGCTTTCACAACCTCGCTTGAAAAATTGCAGGAGGCAGTGCGGCGCTTGCGGGAAATGTTTTGCTAATTTTTCTCATTATGTTCGGAACTATTTTTTTATATTTTCCAATTATTTTCCCAGCAATTTTTTATTAGGCCGACTCTAGAATCTCGCTGGCATGTGCCAGTGTCGAGGCTGTCACATCAAGCCCGCCGAGCATGCGGGCCAATTCAATTTTACGCGATTCATTATCGAGGCAATCGATGCGTGTTGTGGCATTAGCCTTAGAAATCTCTTTGCTAACTAATAAATGCTGGCTGCCTTTGGCGGCTACTTGCGCTAAGTGGGTCACGCAAAAAACTTGGCAAGTTTTGCCCAGCTCGCGCAATAAGTTACCCACTACTTCAGCTACGCCTCCGCCAATGCCCACGTCAACTTCGTCAAAAACCAATGTGGGGGTGTCGCTAGTTTGTGCGGTTACCACTTGTATCGCTAGGCTAATGCGCGAGAGTTCTCCGCCCGAGGCAATTTTAGCCAGAGGCTGAGTGGGTTTGCCGGGCACTGTGGCAATTAAAAACTCAACGCTTTCGTGCCCACTGCTTGAAGGCGCGTCAGCTTTTCGCTCGCTCAGGCTTACTTCAAATTCACAGTGCTTCATTTGTAAATCGGTGAGTTTTTTACTCACGGCTGTAATGAGTTTTTTAGCGGCGGCGCTGCGTTTTTTGGTAAGTTGCTGGGCTTTTTTATCAAACTGCGTGGTCAGTTCGGTTTGCTTAGTCAGTAATTCGGCAATCACTTCGTCGGAGTTTTCGAGCGCTTTTAGCTCGCGGGTAAGTGTTTGATGCTGTGCAGCGAGCTGCTCGGGTTTGATGTTGTGTTTGCGCGCAATTGCGTAAATCGCATCGAGCCGTGTTTCTACATCGCGTAAGCGCTGCGGGTCGATCTGCACGCGCTCTGCGCTTGCCTGCATTTCACTTAAGGCTTCTTCAATTTGAATGCTGGCTGAGTCGAGCAAATCAATGGCCCCTTGAAGTTCGGGTAGAGATCTAACGCTTTCGTTTAGCTGTATAATGGATTGCCGCGCAGCGGTTAAGGCGCCGCTATTGTTGTTGCCGCTGTCGCTATCGCATAAGTCGGTAGCTATTTGCAATTGGCGCAAAAGATCTTCGGCGTTGGCAAGCATTTTTTGCTCGTCTTCAAGCTTTTTTGTTTCGCCTTCGCTAAGTGCCAACTTATCAAGCTCTTGAACTTGGTAGGCCAGTAATTGCTGGCGCGCCTCAGGATTTTTGTTGGCGGTGCGAAACTCATTAATTTCTCTTTGTACCGCTGACCATTGCTGGGCTATTTGTGCCACTTCGAATTGTAAGTTTTGATGTTTGCCAAAGGCGTCGAGCATTTGCTGGTGAGTGGCTTTGTTGAGCAGCGATTGATGTTCATGTTGGCCGTGTAGATCGACCAGTTGTTCGCCGATGGCTTTAAGATCGGACAAGTTAACCGGGCTGCCGTTGATAAAGGAGCGGCTACGACCGTCGCTTTTTAAAATGCGCCGGCAAATAACTTCGTCGCTATCGGCTTCAATCAGTTCTTTGTCACGTAACCATGTAAAGGCTGCCGATTGGGTGTTGAGACTAAAGCTGGCAGTGACTTCGGCAGCTTGGCTCTCATCGCGCAGTACGTTGGTGTTGCCGCGACTGCCCAGCGTTAAGGCCAAAGCGTCGAGCATGACCGATTTACCGGCACCGGTTTCGCCCGTGATGGTGCTCAGCCCCGTGGCAAACTCAAGTGCGAGTTGCTCGACCGTGGTAAAATTTTTGATTGCGATGTGGGTTAGCATGTAATGCCTGCGGTTAATTTGCACTGCAACAGCTTGCGCCGGTGCCAGAGTTGGCGTAAGTTTATCTCAACTAATTGCTGTGTGCACTGTGAAGAGTTTGAGCCGTTAAGGCCCCTGTCAATAATGCGTGGGTCTAAGCAGCTAAGGTCTGTTGGTTGGGCTAGCGCTTTGCTTGGGTAGCCCCCAGACTACACTTAAAAAATCTGAATATCTGCCATGCCTCAAAAAGAATTAAGCGAGCGAAATTTACACCTGTTGACGACTCTGGTCGATCGCTTTATTCGCGATGGTGTGCCTGTGGGTTCTAAAACGCTGGCCCAAGACGCAACGCTTAAGCTGAGTTCGGCAAGCATTCGCAATATTATGGCTGAGCTTGAGGATGGCGGTTATCTTGCGTCGCCGCATACCTCGGCGGGGCGAGTCCCCACCGATCGAGGCTATCGCCTGTTTGTCGACAGCATGGTGACTACCAATGTGCATGCTTCTTCTGATGTGCAAGAGAAAATAAAAGATGGCTTTAGCGCCGGTGGCAGCCCCGCTCGCTTGGCCGAGTCGGCCTCGGCCTTGTTGTCGGATATCACTCAGCAGGCGGGTTTGGTGCTGTTGCCGCGCAGTGCCAAGCTGCAGTTTCGGCAGTTAGAATTTTTGCCTTTATCGAGCAAGCGCGTGCTGGCCATTTTGGTACTCAATGAGCACGAGGTGCAAAATCGGGTTATTCATACCGATAAAGATTACAGCGAGGGGCAGCTTCACCAGGCGGCGGCCTTTGTCAATGAGCATTATGCGGGGCGTGATGTGCAAGATGCGCGTGGGCTGTTGTTGTCGAGCATGCGCGAAGATAAATCGGTGATCGACCAGCTCATGCAATCAGCTATCGATTTTGCTAGTCAGGCGCTCGAATCGGTGGTGCCGGCTGAGAGTGACTATATTATTGCCGGCCAGGCTCATTTGCTGGGTAGTCAGGCGGGGCAGTCGGAGGATATGCAGCGGTTGCGCGATTTGTTCGACGCATTTCAGCAAAAAAAGGATATTTTGCATTTGATGGAGCGTTGCGCACACGGGCAGGGCATTCAGGTTTTTATTGGTGAAGAATCTGGCTATCAGGTGCTGGATGATTTTTCAGTCATTACTGCACCTTATCAGGCCGGCGGTGAGCCGGTAGGGGTGTTGGGCGTGATTGGCCCTACTCGCATGGCCTACGAGAAGGTCGTGCCGATGGTCGATATTACGGCTCGGCTGCTCTCTGCGGCCCTCAAAGGCTAGAAAAACGAGCAGCTTTAAATCGGCGGCGCGCCCCGTTAAATTAACGGTCCATTCCCTGCGTCCTTGGTAATTCCCCTCCAACTAGCAAAAGCTCTCTTTGGCGCTAATAAGCCATTCCCGCCGAGCAAAGGCATGGGTCGCGGCATAATTACAGCAGTTTGCCTTGAATTTTATCGGTGTCGCCCCCAACATGCCTCGCGCTGGCCGGCCACTAATTTAACGAGTGGCTTATTCGGTAGTGCGGCACTTATTTAAAGCGGAGATTTTACGTGGCAGACAAGCAAGATCAGAGCGTTGACGGGGAGCACCCTGACACCATTGAAGAGTTGGTGACAACTAACCCAGAGGATGAGGCGGCCACGGCCGAGCCTGAAAAAGGCACTGCGCCGGCGGATGATGGCGGTGATGCTGAGGGGCTTCAGGCCCAACTAGATAGCGCCCAAGAGAAGTTGGTGGGCGCCCAAGAAGACGCCTTGCGTGCGGCAGCTGAAATGCAAAATGTGCGCAAGCGTGCTGAGCGCGACGTTGAAAATGCCCATAGATACGGGCAAGAAAAACTTATTTCATCGCTGTTGCCGGTGCTGGACAACCTTGATCGAGCGATTGAGGCCGGTGCGAAAACTGAGGCCGGTGGCGAAGCCGTGGACGGCGCAGAGTCAGACACATTAAAGGCCATTATTGAAGGCTTGGAGCTGACTCGAAAAAGCGCTTTTGATGTGCTCAAGCAGTTCTCGGTCGACGTGCTCGAGCCTTATGGCGAGCCGTTTGACCCGCAGATGCATGAAGCTATCACCATGGTGCCCAGTGAGACGGTTGAGCCCAATAGTGTGATTGACGTGTTGCAAAAGGGCTACAGCCTCAACGGCCGCTTGGTGCGCGCTGCGATGGTAGTTGTGGCGAAGTCTTAGTGAGATTGGCAATTTAAGTAACGGGCTTGCCAGCACTTGAAAATTCGTCGGCAACCCCCATATAGATCAGTGTAAGCAGAAAGTTAGGTGGTAAGTGGCTATTGAAGAGATTGGCCGATACGCAGACTACCAAGTTTTTATTATTTAATTATGACCTTCAGGGTCGATGTGTTGGAGAGAATCATGGGTAAAATTATTGGTATAGATCTAGGAACCACCAATTCATGTGTGGCCGTACTCGATGGCGGTAAAGCCCGAGTGATTGAAAACTCCGAAGGTGATCGTACAACACCATCAGTGGTCGCTTATACCGACAGTGCCGAAGTGCTTGTAGGTCAGTCAGCCAAGCGTCAGGCGGTTACTAACCCTACCAACACCTTGTTTGCTGTGAAGCGCCTTATTGGCCGAAAGTTTGACGACGGTGTGGTGCAAAAAGACATCTCTATGGTGCCGTACCCGATTGTTAAAGCCGATAACGGCGATGCGTGGGTTGAAGCTAATGGCGAGAAAATAGCACCGCCACAAATTGCTGCGCAAGTGTTAATGAAAATGAAAAAAACTGCCGAAGATTTTCTTGGCGAAAAGGTCACAGAGGCAGTAATCACGGTGCCTGCTTACTTCAACGATTCGCAGCGTCAGGCAACTAAGGATGCCGGTCGAATTGCTGGGTTGGAAGTTAAGCGTATTATTAACGAGCCAACTGCAGCGGCACTAGCTTATGGCATGGACAAAGCTGGCGGCGATCGCACTATTGCGGTGTTCGATTTAGGCGGTGGTACTTTCGATATCTCAATCATCGAAATTGCTGATGTTGATGGTGAGAAACAATTTGAAGTATTGTCGACTAACGGCGACACCTTTTTAGGTGGTGAAGATTTTGATTTGGCGCTTATTGAGTATCTTGTTGCTGAATTCAAAAAAGACAGCGGCATGGATTTAAAAGGCGACCCTCTGGCCATGCAGCGTCTGAAGGAAGCGGCTGAAAAAGCTAAAATCGAATTATCGAGTTCGCAGCAAACTGAAGTTAACCTGCCTTATATTACCGCAGATGCCAGCGGTCCTAAGCATTTGGTTGTGAAGATGTCTCGCGCCAAGCTGGAGTCGTTAGTGGGTGACCTGGTTGAGCGATCGCTTGAGCCAGTCCGCATTGCGTTAAAAGATGCCGATATGAGCCCTTCAGAAATTGATGAGGTGCTGTTAGTTGGCGGTCAAACGCGCATGCCACTGGTGCAAGAAAAAGTGTCAGCCTTTTTTGGCCAAGAGCCGAAAAAAGACGTTAACCCCGACGAAGCTGTGGCCATGGGCGCGGCTATCCAAGGTGCCGTGTTAGCTGGAGACGTTAAAGACGTATTGCTGCTAGATGTGACGCCTTTAAGCTTGGGCATTGAAACAATGGGTGGTGTCGCGACACCGCTTATTGAGAAAAACACGACTATCCCAACGAAAAAGTCGCAAATATTTTCGACCGCTGAAGACAATCAAACTGCTGTGACTATTCATGTTGTTCAGGGTGAGCGTAAGCAGGCCAGCACGAATAAGTCGCTTGGCCGATTCGACTTAACTGACATTCCGCCTGCGCAGCGTGGTATGCCACAGGTTGAGGTGACGTTTGATATTGATGCTAACGGCATTCTTAACGTGTCGGCCAAAGATAAGGCTACCGGTAAAGAGCAGTCCATTGTTATCAAGGCTTCATCGGGTCTGTCGGATGATGAAATTCAGCAAATGGTTCAGGATGCTGAAGTAAATGCTGAGGCTGATCGTCAGTTTGAAGAACTCACTAGTTCACGCAATACGGCTGAAGGTTTGGCCAATGCTTCGCGCAAAACACTCGAAGAGGCTGGCGATAAAGCAACAGCTGAAGAGAAGTCAGCGATTGAAGCGGCTATTAAAGGTGTTCAAGAAGCTGTTAAGGGTGATGACAAAGAAGCAATTGATGCCGCGGCGAATAAATTGACTGAAGCGTCTTCATCGCTAGCGCAAAAAATGTATGCCGAGCAGGCAGCTCAGCAGGGTGAAGCACCTGATATGGGTGATGCGGGTGCTAGCGCTGAAAATACTTCATCGAACGATGGCGATGATGTGGTAGATGCTGAGTTCGAAGAAGTAAAAGAAGACAAGTAAGGCCGTTAGGTAAGTGGCTGGGTAGCTGCTTTTGAGGCTGATTTGGGGTCGATGTTTGCGCATCGGCCCCAAGTTGTTATAGGTAAATTACTTTTTATTGTACGGCCTGCGCTGAGCGGTTGTGCGCAATGTAAGGGGCCGCGAGGCTAGAGGCTGGTGTAGTCGATTATGTCAAAACGCGATTATTATGAAGTGCTGGGTGTGGGTAACAGCACCGAAAACAAAGAAATTAAAAAAGCTTATCGGCGCATTGCCATGAAGTACCATCCGGATCGCAATCCGGATGACCCTCAGGCTGATGAAAAATTTAAAGAGGCCACCGAAGCCTATGAAGTATTAAGCGATACGAAAAAGCGCGCGGCCTACGATCAGCATGGGCACGCTGGTGTTGATCCGCAAATGGCGGGTGGCTTTGGCGGCGGTAATTTCAGTGATATTTTTGGCGATGTATTCGGTGATATTTTTGGGGGCGCAGGTGGAGGCGGCGGCGGTCGTGGTCGGGCCGGTCCTCAGCGTGGCGCCGACCTGCGTTACAACCTTGAGCTGTCGCTTGAGCAGGCTGTGCATGGCGATACGTTAAAAATTAAAATCCCGTCATTGGTGGGCTGCGAAAAATGTGATGGCTCTGGCGCTAAGCCAGGAAGCTCGCCGATGAAATGCGGTACTTGTGATGGTCAGGGCCAGGTGCGTATGACCCAGGGCTTTTTCTCGGTTCAGCAAAGTTGTCCGAACTGTCGTGGTGCCGGTACCGTGATTAAAGATCCTTGTACCAGTTGTCGTGGGCAGGGCCGTGTTGAAGAAACTAAAACTTTGTCGGTGAAAGTGCCTCCCGGCGTTGATACGGGCGATCGTATTCGCTTAGCAGGCGAGGGTGAAGCAGGTCCCGATGGCGGTCCATCCGGCGATTTGTATGTCCAGGTGCATGTGCGCGAGCACGGTATTTTTGAGCGCGATGGAAAACATTTGTACTGTGATGTGCCTATTGGGTTTGCCGACGCAGTATTGGGTGGGGAGCTTGAAGTGCCTACGCTCGACGGTCGCGTAAAACTTAAAATACCACCAGAAACACAAACCGGTAAGATGTTTCGCCTGCGTGGTAAGGGTGTGGTGCCTGTGCGCGGCGGCTCACCGGGTGATTTGATGTGCCGAGTGGTGGTTGAAACTCCGGTGAATCTCACCAAAGAGCAAAAAGACCTCGTTAAGCAATTGCAGGCAAGCTTTGATTCTTCTGAGCATAGCCAGTCGCCGCGCAAGAGTTCTTGGTTTGAAGGCGTACGCTCATTCTTTGATGATATGAAAAAATAGCTTTTCGCCGAAGCCTTCGGTCCATTAGTTGTTAAAAGTACGCGCGTGAGCGTGCTGCTGCCTATGGGCCTCTTAAGGCGCGGGTGCTTATAATCTTGTAACATACATTCTTTATCAATTAGGTCGGATGCAAACAATGCTAAGAGTTGCTGTAAATGGAGCCGCTGGCCGCATGGGTAAAACCTTGATTGAGGCATTGGCCGAAAATTCCGGCACTCAATTGACTGTGGCCCTAGAGCGCGCCGAGAGTACACTGCTGGGTTGCGATGCCGGCGAGTTGGCGGGTATTGGCCGCAATGATGTGCAGGTAAGTGATAACTTAGCGGCACAAATTGATAGCTTTGATGTGCTCATTGATTTTTCAACCCCCTTGTCAACGCTTCATAACGCGGCACTTTGTGCGGCACACAATAAAGCCATTGTTATTGGCACCACGGGTTTTGATGCGCAGCAGTTGACGCAATTGCACGGCGCGTTGGTACCGATTCCTGCAGTGATGGCGGCCAATTACAGCGTGGGTGTGAACTTGTGCTTTAAGCTCAGCGAGTTGGCGGCGCGTGTGTTGGGTGATACGGCGGATATTGAGATTATCGAAGCCCATCACAGGCATAAGGTTGATGCGCCTTCAGGGACTGCACTGCGTTTAGGTGAGGTGGTTGCTGGCGCTTTAGGCCGCGATTTAGCCGATGTTGCTGTGTATGGTCGAGAAGGACAGACCGGTGCGCGAGAGCAGAAAACCATTGGCTTTGCGACGATTCGCGGTGGTGATGTGGTGGGTGACCATACGGTGTTGTATGCCGACGAAGGCGAGCGAGTTGAAATTACCCACAAGGCCAGCTCGCGTATGGCTTTTGCATCGGGTGCTGTGCGAGCGGCGAGCTGGGTAGCAGGTAAGCCTGCGCAGCTGTTCGATATGCAGGATGTGCTGGGCTTGAACTAATTGTCTTGAGCGAATGGCCCCGAACTGATTGCCGATTGCTCGGTGGTGGGTTCGGCGCAAGTCAGCTAGCCAAATTTACTCATTTCTACCCCGCAATGGCGGTGGACAAGTTACCCTCTATTGCATAAACTCCCGCTACAAATCGGGCATCGATTTCTTTCAGAAATTGGTGACTTAGCACTGAAATATTTAAGCCTTTTCTGCTCTTAGACATCGTCTGGAGTGCGTAGTCAAAAAGCGAGGCAGGAGTTCATCCTTTATCGCTTTTTTGCGCTTCGTGAAGCTCTAAATTTTACAGCTACCCGTCTTTCATTTTCGTAATTGAGGCTCTCTATTTTGTCGCTCTATTCTGCGGTGCTTGCACTTGAGGATGGAAGTGTCTTCTACGGCACTTCGATTGGTATTGAGGGTTCATCAGTGGGTGAGGTCGTATTTAATACGGCCATGACCGGCTATCAAGAAATCCTTACCGACCCTTCCTACGCTAAACAAATTGTCACGCTTACCTATCCGCATATTGGTAATACCGGCGCCAATGCTGAAGATAATGAATCCGATCGCGTTTGGGCATCGGGCTTGGTGATTCGAGACTTACCGCTATTGGCCAGTAACTTTCGCAGTGAGCAAACACTGGCGGATTTTTTGGTGCAAAATAAAGTGGTGGCGATTGCCGATATCGATACGCGCAAGCTGACGCGAATATTGCGTGAAAAAGGTGCGCAAGGTGGTTGTGTGATAGCGGTTGCCGGCGGTGTGGGTGACGTTGATGTTCAGCGCGCATTAGAGCAAGCCAAGGATTTTGCTGGTTTGGCGGGTATGGATTTGGCGCGCGAAGTGAGTTGCAGCGAAACGTATAGCTGGCGTGAGGCTAGCTGGGTTTTAGGTAAAGGTTATGCCGAGCGCTCTGATGAGCAGCTGCCTTACCATGTGGTGGCCTATGACTTTGGTGTGAAGCGAAACATACTGCGTATGTTGGTCGATCGCGGTTGTCGCTTAACCGTGGTGCCTGCGCAAACCCCGGCCAGTGATGTATTGGCACTGCAGCCTGATGGCATTTTCTTATCAAACGGTCCAGGCGACCCTGAGCCCTGTGATTACGCGATTCGGGCAATCCGTGAATTACTCGAATCGGATAAGCCTCTGTTTGGCATCTGTTTGGGGCACCAACTGCTGGCTTTGGCTAGCAACGCGAAAACGATAAAAATGAAATTTGGCCATCACGGCGCTAATCACCCTGTACAAAACTTGCAAGATCAAACGGTGTTGATCACCAGCCAAAACCATGGCTTTGCCGTGGATGAAAGCACCTTGCCCGACTCATTGAAAGTGACACATAAGTCGCTGTTCGATCAATCGCTGCAGGGTATTGCGCGCATCGATAAGCCTGCATTTAGTTTTCAGGGGCATCCTGAAGCTAGCCCTGGCCCGCATGACGCAGCCCCTCTATTTAACCAATTTATTGAGCTGATGCAATCGGCTGCTAATACGGCTAGTGCCGGAGAATCATAAGACATGCCAAAACGTACCGACATCAAAAGTATTCTTATACTCGGCGCAGGGCCTATTGTTATTGGTCAGGCTTGTGAGTTTGATTACTCCGGTGCGCAAGCTTGTAAGGCATTAAAAGAAGAAGGTTATCGAGTTATTTTAGTTAACTCCAATCCGGCTACTATCATGACCGATCCGGCGATGGCCGATGCGACTTATATCGAGCCGGTTGAGTGGCGCACCGTTGCAAAAATCATTGAGAAAGAGCGCCCGGATGTAGTGCTGCCAACGATGGGTGGGCAGACTGCTTTGAACTGTGCACTTGATTTAGCCAGTCAGGGCGTGCTCGAAAAATATAACGTCGAGATGATTGGCGCGACTAAAGAGGCCATCGACAAAGCTGAGGATCGTGATTTATTCGACAAGGCAATGAAGGCTATAGGCCTAGAAACTCCGCGCTCGGCCATTGCCCACAATATGGAACAGGCCTTCGCTGCATTAGACCATTTAGGTTTTCCTTCTATCATTCGTCCTTCATTCACCATGGGTGGCTCAGGCGGCGGTATTGCTTATAACCGTGAAGAGTTCGAAGAGATTTGTAAGCGTGGGCTCGATTTGTCGCCGACTACTGAGTTGTTAATAGACGAGTCGCTGATTGGTTGGAAAGAGTATGAGATGGAGGTAGTGCGCGATAAAAATGACAATTGCATTATTGTCTGCTCTATCGAAAATTTTGATGCGATGGGTGTGCACACGGGTGACTCTATAACCGTTGCACCTGCACAAACGCTGACCGACAAAGAATATCAATTGATGCGTAATGCCTCGATTGCCGTGTTGCGTGAAATTGGCGTTGAAACGGGTGGCTCTAATGTGCAGTTTGGTATCTGTCCCGATACGGGTCGTATGGTACTTATTGAAATGAATCCGCGCGTAAGTCGCTCATCGGCGCTGGCCTCTAAAGCAACCGGCTTTCCTATTGCGAAAATTGCAGCCAAGTTAGCTATTGGTTATACGCTTGATGAATTGACTAACGATATTACTGGAGGTGCTACTCCCGCATCGTTTGAGCCAGCCATTGATTATGTGGTAACAAAGATTCCGCGCTTTACTTTCGAAAAATTTCCCGCTGCCGAACCTATACTCAGCACGCAAATGAAATCAGTGGGTGAGGTTATGGCAATCGGCCGCACCTTCCAAGAATCGCTGCAGAAAGCTTTGCGCGGTTTGGAAGTGGGGGTAGCGGGCCTTGACCCCATGCTGGATTTAGACAAAGAAGACGTGCTGAGCGATATTAAAGCGCAGCTGCATACTCCGGGTCCCGATCGCATTTGGATTGTCGGCGATGCTTATCGCGCAGGTTTGAATACCGAAGAAATTTACGCGATGTCAGGTATCGATCCTTGGTACTTGGTGCAAATTGAAGATTTGATTATTACTGAAGGTTCGTTGGGTGGCCAACAGTTGGCCGCGTTGACTGAACATGAATTACGAAAACTCAAGCGCAAAGGCTTTTCGGATATTAGGTTGGCTGCATTACTAAGCTGCACCGAACAGCAAGTGCGTGATGCGCGCAAGCGACACAAGGTACTTCCTGTATTTAAGCGCGTCGATACTTGCGCTGCTGAATTTGCTAGCGCTACCGCTTACATGTATTCAACCTACGAAGATGAATGTGAAGCTCAGCCTAGTGATCGCGATAAGATCATGGTGTTAGGTGGTGGTCCTAATCGCATTGGCCAAGGTATTGAATTTGATTACTGTTGTGTGCATGCGGCGCTGGCTATGCGCGAAGATGGTTATGAGACCATCATGGTTAACTGTAACCCTGAAACGGTCTCTACCGATTACGATACTTCGGACCGTTTATATTTTGAGCCAGTGACACTGGAAGATGTGCTGGCGATAGTGGATATAGAGCAGCCTAAAGGCGTGATCGTGCAGTTTGGTGGGCAAACGCCGCTTAAATTGGCGCGTGCGTTAGAAGCTGCTGGCGTGCCTATTGTGGGCACTACGCCGGATGCGATTGATCGAGCCGAAGATCGCGAGCGCTTTCAGCAGATGATTCAGAAGCTCAAGCTGCGACAGCCGGCCAATGAAACTGTGCGATCGGACGAAGCTGCAATAGAAGCGGCCAAGAATATTGGTTACCCCTTGGTGGTTCGCCCGTCTTATGTGTTGGGTGGTCGTGCTATGGAGATTGTTTATAGCGAAAAAGAATTGCTCCGGTATATGCGTGAGGCTGTGCAGGTCTCTAACGAAAGCCCGGTGTTGCTCGATCACTTTTTGGATGCCGCGATTGAAGTTGACCTGGATGCCGTGTCTGATGGAGAGCAGGTGGTCATTGGTGCATTGATGCAGCACATTGAACAAGCTGGGGTGCATTCAGGTGATTCGGCTTGTTCTTTGCCGCCCTATAGTTTGCCTGCTGATCAGCAGCAAGAGATGCGTGACATTGTCACTGCCATGGCAAAAGAGTTGGGGGTTGTTGGTCTTATGAATGTGCAGCTTGCTGTGCAGGATGATGAGATTTACGTTATCGAAGTTAATCCTCGCGCGTCGCGGACGGTGCCGTTTGTGTCTAAGTGTATTGGCGTGTCGTTGGCTAAAGTTGCGGCCCGGTGCATGGTGGGTAAAACGCTGGTTGAACAAGATTTTACTAGTGAGCGGATCCCCAATTTTTCTAGTGTAAAAGAAGCGGTGTTCCCATTTTCTAAATTTCAGGGTGTTGATCCTATTTTAGGCCCAGAAATGAAATCAACCGGCGAGGTTATGGGTTCGGGTGCGACCTTCCCCGAGGCTTTTGCTAAAGCGCAGCTAGGTGCTGGAGCGGTAATGCCGCAGTCGGGCACGGCATTTTTGAGTGTGCGTGAGCGCGATAAGCAAGGTTTAGTGAGTGTTGCCAAAGAGTTGTTGGTGCATGGCTTTGATTTGATTGCGACATCGGGCACGCGCAAGGCGTTGGCTGCAGCGGGTGTGACGGCTAAGCCCGTTAATAAGGTATTAGAGGGTAGGCCACATATTGTAGACGCTATTAAAAATGGTGACATCGCGCTAATTATTAACACCACTGAAGGGCCCAAGGCCATTGCCGACTCAGCGACCATTCGCAGTACTGCTCTGCAAAATAAAGTGTATTACACCACCACGTTGACGGGTGCGATGGCCCTGTGCGAAGCGTTGCATGTAACCAATGAGTTAACTGTTAACCGGCTGCAAGATTTGCATGAATCACTTGCTGGTCAGGCAACCTAAGGAATTTCTGTATGAACCGTGTGCCAATGACAAAATTGGGTGAGCTTGCAATGCGCGAAGAGCTTGCTCGACTAAAAAAGACCGACCGGCCTAAAATTGTTAAGGCTATTGCCGAGGCGCGCGAGCATGGCGATTTAAAAGAAAATGCCGAATACCATGCGGCACGTGAGCAGCAAAGTTTTTGTGAAGGCCGTATTCAAGAGATTGAAGGTAAGCTGGCTGATTCGCAGGTGATTGATATTCATCAAATTCCACCGACCGGCAAGGTGATTTTTGGTACCACGGTCACGGTCATTAACGTCGAAACCGATGAGACGGTCACCTATCAAATTGTGGGTGAAGATGAGGCGGACGTTAAGCTACTTAAAATTTCGGTGACCTCGCCCATTGCGCGTGCTTTGATTGGTAAAGAGGTGGGCGATATTGCGGTAGTAAATGCGCCTAGTGGTCAAATTGAGTATGAGATAGATTGCGTAGAGCACCTATAGCAGGGTTGGCTTTTTAGTGGATTGGTTTGGCGAGGTTGCAGTGCGGAGCTAGGGGTCGAAAAATGTGGGGCCAATGTACACGTTCAAATAACAACCATTTTAAAAGTGTCTTCATAGCTTGTGCCGTTAGTCTTGACTGAGTGTGCCTAATCGTTAATCATGAGACGTGAAGTTCGACCAAACTATAAAAGAAAAAATGTGCGTGTGGTGTGTCTGGGGCGTATGAGCGTTAAACTCCTAGCACGCTGTTTTCCTTGGACGAACGCTTGGTAGGCATTATTTTTAATGCTGGAGCGCATGGGCGCAAGCTGCATTAAAAGTGGTACTAACAAAAAAATAAATTAACTAGGCTAAGCGATTAAAAAAATCGCAGTAACAAAACTGATAAATCAATGTCGTAAAAGGTTGAACCCATCTACTTTCATACGCTTCCACACGTAAAAGGCATGACTATGCATATTCGCGATCTTTCTAAGTTAGTTGTTGTTGGTTTTTTGTTTGCTTTACTGGCTGCTTGTGGCGGTGGCGGCACAAGTAAAGATTGCGCGCCTACTAATCCTAACTGTAATGATCCCGAACAAATAATTAGTGTGCTGGGTGCCGATGGTCCAATGGCCAACGCTGTAGTTGAATTGTTTCGCTTGTCTGATTTTTTGGCTCAGCCGCCAAGCCCGCCAAGCTTGCTTGACGCCGATGCACGAACCGATGCCACTGGTTTGGCAACGTTGACTTTAAAAGCGGTTGACGAGGATGGCGGCAAACCTGGTGACGGACCTTTCTTACTGCGTATCAGTTCGAATGGGGGCACCATTGATACAACTACCGGCGAAACGCCTGCGATCACCTCGGTGAGCACGATCATTTCTGCTGCGCAATTTGCTAATCGCGCTAACACGCGTTTTTATGCCACGCCATTTACCTCGCTGGCTATTGAGCGGGCTAAGGGTCGAGTCATAGCTGCTGGTGGTGATAGTAGTGATACTGCAGCTGTTGAGGCTGAGCTTGCTGCTGCAAGCGCTGAAGTATTGCAGGCAGTCGGCTTTGGTATGGCTACTGATATTGATATTTTTAATACGCCACCCATCATCGATGAAGGCACCGTGACGCTGGAAAAGCAGCAAACAGTGGCAGCTTACCGTATGGCCATTGAAACTTTTGCCGAGGTGGTGGCGCAAGCGGCGAATAGTTTGGGGCAGAGCACGGACATCGTACTCGAGGCTATTAAAATTGATATTGCTGACGGTTTAATTGGTAACTCGCCATCTACAATCGAACAAGCCGTTGTAGATGCTATTAATACAGTAGATCCAGAGTATTTAACTGACACTGGGCGCCTTCCTTCGGTTGATAGTTCGGCAACCATTGAAGCCTTACTAGAGGGCGAGTTTCCGGATGTGTCTGCACCGTTAGC
>Ga0075469_10000345_pt1 | contig 19819 bp, 8 predicted proteins | sample DEB08_DNA_13_FD_77577 | JGI IMG/M metagenome (GOLD analysis project Ga0075469, IMG submission 77577) | Aqueous microbial communities from the Delaware River and Bay under freshwater to marine salinity gradient to study organic matter... | ecosystem: Environmental > Aquatic > Marine > Coastal ...
TAGAATTAAAAACATTTACTAGAGTACTTTTAAAGCTCTTTAAGAGCTTATTTATAGAGTTATGTGGAATCGGTCGAAAATGGAGAAGGAGTGCTTAAAATAACGTGAGTTTTGGATAGAAAAACAATCAAACAAGGATGATTTCGGCACCCTCAATTTGTCGGACTCCTACCTTTTGTTCATAAGTGGGAATACTTGGTGTATTATCCCAAAAAGTATAGGCAATAACTGCTGCTAAAATATTAGCAAAGTAATTTGCTGTGCTTCGATTTCGAGAATGCTCGATGTCAAACATGTGCTTCAAAATATCAAAAACAGTTTCGATTAAACCACGATGTCTCATATAATATTTTTGCTGTGGACTTAAAGGTCGCTGTTTCATATTTTTACGTAATCGAGGGATTAAATGTAACCCTCGCTGTTTCAAACTAGCAGCAATCTTTGAAATATATCCACGGTCTCCAAAAAGAAAGCCTTGGATGCCATCAGCAATAGATTCTAATAAATCATGATTATTATCAGCAACATTACCAGTAGTAATTTTGAAGAGGACAATTTGCCCTAAGTTATTGATAATCAAATGTAATTTAAAGCCGTAAAACCAGCCTGTGGAACTTTTTCCACGTCGGGCTAACCCTTTAAATACTTTATTAGATTTGATGCGTCGATTATGGCAAACAACCAATTTTTTGGAATCAATATAATTGCCATCTGTTGGTACAGACAAACGTAAGGCTGTCATAAAAAACATCATGTGAATATTTAATTCTGGCATTAACTGAATGAATCGAGAATAAGAAAAAGCGTTTGGAAAATAGCTTTTTAATATCCCTCGAATCACTACATTATAGTACCATTTAAAGCATTTGAAACCAGAAAAATGATAGAAAATAATAATAGTCATCATTTCACTTTGACTCATTTTGCGCTCTTTAGGTACTAGTCTAAAATCAGGATTAGGCAAAGAATGAGTCTCTAAATGGGATTGAAATGCTTTATGATAATCATCACATTCAATGAAAATTTCAACTAATTTTGTAGCGTTTAAAACGAAGTGCATGGATATAGAATTTTAGGTGGTCGAATACCTTATATTTCCTATATTCGTGCCTTTTTTCAAAAGCTCGCCGTTTTTTCGCTACAATTATTTGATTTTCAACTTTTTGAATCCAAAACTCACGTTAAAAATTAATGGCGCAGAGAATGTGCATGTAGCCTATTTTACAGCACCAGAAGTTAACAAAGAAGAAACTGCTCATTTTATTTTAAAAGTAACTGATAAAGGTGAACCTCGGTTATCACGATACAAAAGGGTAATCGTAACAATCAAACCAAAGTAAGAATTTTTAGAGGTATTGAAAAGAAGGCATTTTAAGATGGATTGCTCACTTTAGATAATCATTACCTATAGGTAATGTTGTTACCTCTAACTAACAAAATCAAAATTAAGCTAGCGTTTAATAGATAATCTGCTAAAAAGAAGGAGTCAGAAGTCAGATATATAACGATGAATTAAACGTATTTAGCGTCATACATCTTCATACCCCATTACTTAAAGATTGTGATACCCTATTGTATTAATTGTGTTGATTAATTTAGTAAAATATAAACCATCCAATTGATAGAAGAGGTCAATCATACATAGCTAAAATATTTTTTGTTATTTATAGCCTGTTACCCCCGCTCCTCCGTCATTAAATAAGCCATTAAATCAGTAATTTCCTGCTCATTTAAGCGATTAAATAAACCTGGAGGCATTGGGGAAATAGGCGATATTTCTTGTTTATCAATATCCGATTTTGCTAACTTAACCGTATAAGTGCTGCTGTAAGGATTAGGCATAATTGTGACCTCGGTATCTGTTTCAGACAAAATCCGACCCGCCGTTTTTTTACCATCTTTTAAATGAAATAAAGTAAAAGCATATTGGTCAGAAATTTCATGATTGGGGCTAAAAACAGCATAGGCCAAGTCATTACCACTAAATTTAGTGCGAATTTGAGTTAAATCGGGCCCGTTAATGCCCCCTTCTCCGCCCACTCTGTGACAAGCACTACACATGGCTGCTTGGAAAGCTCTTTTCCCATCTGCTAAATTACCTGTATAATCCTTGGTTGCTTTTCGAGCCAATCTGTTTAAATCATAACTATTATAAGCTTTACCAGGACCAATCGGTTCTGGTAAATCGTCCATGACATCAATAGGGGAGAAGACGCCTGACAATTCTTCAAAATGTGCTTTTTGTGCATCGGGCACATGCGACATCGCTTTTAATCGAACATTCTCCATAAATGGCTTAAAACTCAAACCTCCTTTGGCACTCATGACTTCATAAAACCATTGGAAATATTTTCCTCTACTCATATCTGTCCAACCTACTTCTGCATGACTTAATAAAAGACCATAGTAAATAGCTTCACTAGGCGGCATTTTTGCTAAAACTTCTTTGATTAAAGGGCCATATTGTGTACTTCTATCGGCAACTTCTGTCGATAACATATTATTGGAAATTAAAGTCTTTTCCTTAGTATGTTTTTCTAATAAAGCGACTACTTTTTCAGTAGCATTCGGTGCTTTTATAAATAATAATAATTGACTTAACTCTCTATTTACCGCATTATTGGCATCTGGAAAATGAGGACTAAATTTTTGAATAATCGCCTGCCGATTAGATTCGCTAGGCATGCCCATCCGAATACCTACTAAATTATAAGTTCGGATTAAATCCAATTTTTGTTGGTTAGAAAGGTTAGTCCAATCGATGGTTAGTAATTTATTCAATATCTTATCCTGCATCCCTTTGTTCGCTTGTCTAGCTAACCCAATGCCCGCTTGAATGATTTTATCTGTATTGGTTGCTCTGAAAAAGCGAAGTTCCCATTGATTGGTAGGCTGATGTTCCAAAGCAATCCGAGCGGCATAGCGAATAAAACGATCTGAATGCCCTAAATTATCCCAAGCCAAAGCAATACCTGCTGTTGATTTTTCGGTATGAAATTTTTCAATGCTTTGGCGCAACGCTCTAAGGTCGGTTGCCGCCTCATTCTTAATCAGTTTAGCTTCTCCGAGGTCATTGCCTTTATAACTCAATCGGTATAAATGCGATTGTAAGCGTCGACCACCCGTTGCAAAATATAAATTGCCATCAGAACCAGCAATCATATCCGTCAAAGGCAATGGCGTGCCTGATAAAAATTCTTCTTTATCGCCTGTATAAGTACTACCCTCTGCTTTTAAATCAACATAATAAATAGTCCCAAAACTCCAATCCATGATGAACATACCTTGCTTATATTTCGCTGGAAAATTTAAATGATTGCCCATCAGAATGCCCGTTGGGCAACCTTGTTCTAGATTAATCGCAGCGGGTAAATTATCAGGGTAATATTCCGGCCATTTTCCTGAACCCGTTCGCCAACCATATTCACTTCCACTTGTTACATGACAAACCCTCGTTGGTCGATACCAAGGCATGCCAATATCCCATTCCATATCAGCATCATAAGTAAATAGTTCGCCATCTTGATTAAAGGCTAAATCAAATGGATTTCGATAACCAGCAGAAATTAAATCCCATTCTTTGCCATCTGGATCCATGCGAACAATCCATCCACCTGGTGCTTTAATGTCATTAGCATGTCCTCTAGCATCCAAGAATTGTGGAAATACATTATCTTCCCCCCAATTATTTGGCAATCGACTATTTTGCTTCACTATCTCAGGAATTTTAACATGATTTCCCGCTAAAAAATATAAATCTTTTCCACTTGGCCCAACTGCAAAATTATGAGGGCCATGTTCTCCTGCGCCATCTAATTTTAGGAGCATTTCAATATTATCTAATTCCCCATCTCCATTGGTATCTTTTAAGCGATAAATGCCACTTCCATATTTTTCATCCTCCCTCCACCGCTTATTGACTGCCACATACAAACTATTGAAAGCCCATAATAAACCATGTGCACTACCAATTTTTAATTTAACACTATCAACGCTACTAGGGTCTAATAATTGATTGGCTGCGGGCAGTTTAAATTTATAAATATCCCCATATTGGTCGCAAGCATACATTAGCTGATTAGGGCCTTCTGTCAATGCCACCCAAGACCCTTGCTCTTTATCATTGGGGCTGTATAAATCTTCTAAAACGAAGCCTTCTGGCAGGTTAAATTGGATGTCTTTTTGAGTATCGTCAGTTGTTTCTTTTTCATTGTTAGCAGGTTCATTTTGACAGGCTAGGAATAGCCCAATAAAGAGAATTAATAGATAAGATAGGTTTTTCATATTGTAGGAAATTTTTATATTTTCGTATTGAATGACTACATTTATTGGTTCTTCGGGCTAAACATACCTTGAATTTATTAGTTGTTCAAATTTTAGCTTTGAAAAAGTAAAATAGTAGGTTGAATTTACGGCTAAAAGTGGGCATGTAACAATTGGGTAGAAATAAGTGACAAATTAAGTAAGTCAAAACGATATTATTTATTGAGTCAAAAAACCTACCAACTCATTTAACGTCTCCACAGGCACCTCCCCATCATAACTCAAATAAGTATAATTTGCTTTAAAAACACCATTTGGCTGAATAGCAAAAGCTTGTCCAACCATCGGGGCAACACAATAATAAGGCATAGAAGGATGAATTCGAATAGGTTCTGGATAACGAAAATTTGTGGGATGACCAAGTATTGCCACACCTGCTTTTTGACCATCAATTAGCCCATTCATCGCAGACCAAAGAGGGCGACTATGGTTGGCAGTTTCTCTATTTTTGCCTTCATTGGTATGAAAAGTAGGTTCGTTTTGAAAATGTAAACTATCAACAACATTCCAAGCTTTTGTTCCCCGAAATGCCATGCCCCCATAATGATAATCATTAATAAATAAGGTGTCGGTTGCAACGGATTGTAGGGTCGTTTGAATTTCTATTCGATAAGGTTCTGTATTATAAATCGTTACTTCCCATTTTTCTTTTAGAATAGTACCATGTTTTAAACTCAGATGATTTTGCGTGGTCTCAAATCTTCCAAAGACAGGACCATTTTCATAATTCACTAATTTATCAAATTCAATAGTTCCTGTTTTTTGGTGTTGATTCCAAAAATCTAGTTTTTCTCCTTTATAAGTGGTGTTTACAAAAGCAAAAAATACAGCATGCTGATGCGTATGTCCTTCTGGAAAACCATCGGTCAGTATTTTACCATTTGGACTGTATAATGGATGAATGAAGCCGCCTCTTTTATAATATTCGGGTTTTCCTTCTGGTAATTTTTGGGTAATTTGATAATTTAAAACAGGCTTATTATTTTTTGTAACCAATAAAGCAGCTGCTGACTTTTTTATATTAATTTCATTTTTAAAAATTGGGGTATCAGAGGACATTACTTGAATATCCTTCGTTATTTTAAATTGGCTATTTCTAGCTAAAAAAAGGACAGTTGAGTCATTCAATTTTTGAGCAGGATACATTTTTTGCTGTTGCTTATCATGCACTTTAACATAAGGAAAAGATGTCGCCGATGACGGTATTTTAATTTTTATTGGATATTGACCATTCGTTACTAATTCAAAGGAAGCGGTATCGGTTGTTTTTAGTGATTGATGACACATCAAAAAAGAAATAAGAGAAGCTAAAAGGAGGCATTTTTTTAATAAGCTCATTTTCAATTCATTTATTTGTAATCTAGAAATAATTGGCAACAAAAGTTACGAATTACTACCAAATTAAAGAATTTTAGCCTACAAAATATAAATGGAAAAGAACATTCTGTACATTTACCCTGCTAAATGTAATTTTATTACGCTTAGGAGGTTTTTATTTTTATGGTAATTACTATTTTTGAAATAGAAGACAGAAGTCAGACCGAAAATTCATGAAATAAATAGTCTGACTTCTGGCTTCTCATTAATCACTAAAACAATCAATTAGGAATGAAAAATAATTTTCACACAAGTAGAAGGTCTTTTCTCAAAAAATCAGCGGTCTTGGCGGCAGGGATTCCATTAGTCAGCAGTATGGCTTGTGCCTCTAGTCGAATCATTGGGGCTAATGATACCATCAATGTAGCGGTGACGGGCTTAAATAGTCGAGGCGGCGGTTTATTGAAAACCATTATGGGCTTGGACAAGGTCAATGTGGTAGCCTTATGTGATGTCGATTCAAAAGTTTTGGAAAAAAGAGGCGCACAGGTGAAAGAAAAGACTGGGAAAACACCCAAATTGGAAAAGGATTTTAGAAAATTAATGGAAGATAAAGATATTGATGCGGTATTTATAGCAACTGCGGACCATACCCATGCGCCTTTTTCTATTATGGCTTTACAGGCAGGAAAGCATGTTTATTGCGAGAAACCAGTTAGTCAAAATCCACATGAAGGATTTTTATTGGTTGAAGCTCAGAAAAAGTATGGCAAACTAGTGCAAATCGGTAATCAACAGCGTTCTGCACCTACTTCTAAACAAGCCATGATGGATATTGCGGAAGGAATTATAGGCGATGTCTATGAAGGAAAAGCATGGTATGCGAATGATAGGAAAAGTATAGGCAACGGCAAAGCAGTCCAAGTGCCAGACCATATTGATTGGGATTTATGGCAAGGGCCAGCGCCAAGAGTCCCTTTTAAAGATAATTATGTGCATTATAATTGGCATTGGTTCAGACATTGGGGAACAGGAGAAATTGTTAATAATGGGATGCACGAAATGGATATTTGTCGTTGGGCTTTGGGGGCAGTAATGCCGACAACGGTGACTTCACAGGGCGGAAGATTCCATTTCCAAGAAGATGATTGGGAATTTTTTGATACTCAAATTGCTCGTTTTGAATTTGAAGGGGGGAAATCTTTAACTTGGGAAGGCAGAAGTTGCAATGGTCACAAACAATACAATAGAGGACGAGGGGTTATTTTATATGGCTCAGAAGGCTCGATACTCTTAGATAGAAATGATTATTTCGTGTATGATAGAGGCGGCAAAGAAATCAAACATTTATCTGAAAAATCTAAGTCGCAGACCACAAATATTGTAGGCACAGGTGGGTTAACGGATTACCATATTGATAATTTCTTACAAGCGATTCGAACCAATATCCCATTAAATGCACCTGTGGTAGATGCGCATACCAGTAGCCATCTTTGCCACCTAGGGAATATGGCACAAGATGCCCAACAAATATTAAAAGTGGACCCTAAAACAGGAAAGGTGACCAATAATGATACAGTAATGAAGACTTGGAAACGAGAATATGCGAATGGATGGGAGCCGAAGTTGAGTTAAAATTGAAAAGCTAAAAATTTTATAACCTGACCTCTAATCTTTCTTTTAGATTGGAGGTCTTTTTTATTATCTTGTGTGGAAGTAATAAAGGGAGTTTTGACTTAGGATTTAAAAAAATTAACAAATACAATATTAGGTTTCCAATTTTTTTACCTACATTTAGCAATAATTAATATAGCATAAGCAAACTCCGAAAACACCAGAATATGAGTCGATTTCTCCTCACACTATTAGTAATTTGCATCAGTTTTGTAGCTATAGCACAGCCAACTACCTATCGTTTTAAAAATCTTTCCACCGAACAAGGTCTATCTAGTCATTTGGTTTCTTGCATCATTGAGGATGATTTAGGATTTATGTGGATTGGTACCAATGATGGATTGAATCGCTTTGATGGCTATGAATTTAAGACTTTTTATCATAATGAAAAAGATAGTAGTTCTATCTCCTCCAACCAAATTGAGGGGTTTCATATTGATAAAGAAGGGGATTTATGGATTGCTACCTCCAATGGGTTAAATCGGTTAAATCAGCAAACCAATAACTTTGACCGCATTCGGTTAATTAAAGGGAACGATGATTTTTCTGAAGTAATGATTAAGGTGGTGAAAGAAGATAATAAGGGGCAATTATGGTTAGGGACAACAAAGGGTTTATTGGTAGTTGATAAAAAAGGAAACATCAAAAATCATTTTAAAAATGAGCCTAATAATCCACAAAGTTTAGCAGAAGACAGGGTTGGACAAATTCTTTTTGATAAAAAAGGAGGCGTTTGGGTAGGTACAGAAAAACATGTCAATCGACTCAATTTAGGAGATAATAATTTTACTCGCTTTCGGTTGGATATTCAAATTCCATTAGATAAATATCCGCCGATTAAAGATTTATTTCAGGATTCAAAAGGCCGTATTTGGGTAACTTCTCGCATTTCAGGACTTAATTTATTTGACGAAAAACAACAGGCTTTCCAATATTATCCATTAAAAAGTATCCCTGCTGGCGATTTACTATTGCACCGAACCAGAGATATTCATGAGGCGGCAGATGGTAAATTATGGATAGCGACTTACGATGGAATTATCCTATTTGACCCTGACTCAGATTTCGAAACGAAGATTGTCCACGACCCAAATAATGAATATAGTTTGAGTCATAATGGGGTGAATTGTATTTATGAAGATAAGCGGGGCAATCTTTGGATAGGCGTTTATATTGGCGGAGTGAATTATCTAGATAAAAACATTAATGCGATTCAACATTACCAATATACGGGTGATAAATTTGGCCCAAGTTTTAATGTGACTAGCACGATTGCTGAAGATAAATCAGGTAAGATTTGGTTGGGGGTAGAAAGAGAAGGCTTAAATTGTTTTGATCCTATCACGCAAACTTTTAAATATTATAAGCAAGACAGCGAATTATACCAGAAGCATGCCGCTGCCAATCATATCAGAGAAATAGCAATTGGAAAAGCCAACAACTTATGGATAGGTACTTTTTATGGAGGTTTGTTTTCTTTTGATTTAGCAACCGAAAAATTTAGTCGAATCCCATTAATAGATAAAAAAGGGGAGGATCTTCAATTAGCGGAAATAAATAGTTTGGAAGTAGATGTAAAAGGAAATTTATGGATTGCTAGTTCTGCTGGTTTACATTATTATGATACACATAATAAAGTCTTATTAAAGGAGTTGACCGATTTGCAAGGATTGGATTTAAAAGGGACTATTTACACTATTTTTGAAGATTTAGTAGGAAATATTTGGATAAGCACTTCCCAAGAGAATGGTTTATTATATCTCGATAATACAACAGGAGAGGCGAAAAAATTTGCTTTAGATAATGTACAAACGATTTATCAAGAAGCGGCAAATGAATTATGGTTGGGGACTAAAAGAGATGGACTATCTCATCTAAATATTAAGACGGGGGCTATCAAAAATTACCCACTTGGAAAAATTAATAATAAAGGGGTTTATGGTATTCTAGCAGGGAAGGCTAATAATTTATGGCTAAGTACGGATAAAGGAATTTACAATTTCAGTAAAGCAGATTATTCCCTAAAATCCTTCCAAAAAGAAGATGGAATTAAAGGGAATCAATATAAAAGAAATGCCTTTTTAGAAGCATCAGATGGACGTTTATATTTTGGAGGAAGTAAAGGGTTTTGTGTCTTTGACCCTTCCAAAATAGGCGACGAAAGTTTTTCTCCAACTATTGTCATTACCGATTTTTCTATTGCTAGTGCTAAAGAAGGCGCTTCCCAAAAAGATAATGAATCTGAATTCTTGGTAAAAAATGAACTGATAGAATTACCATGGCATCAAAATACTTTTTTTATTGATTTTGTGGCAATTAATTTTTCTCGACCTGATAAAACCCAATATGCCTATAAATTAGATGGGTTTGATGATTGGAATTATATCGGAAATCGCCGAAATGCGACCTATACTAACTTAAATCCAGGGAGCTATACTTTTCAAATTAAAGCAACGAATGGGGATGGTGTTTGGAATTCAGAAAGTGAAATTTTAAAGCTACATATTGCGACCCCTCCTTGGCAGACTTGGTGGGCTTATTTAGGCTATTTAATAGCAATTTCAGCGATTATTTATTTTGTTCAGCTAAATATTAGAAATAGAATTCGCTTAAAAAATGAGCTACAGCTAGAACATTTAAAACGGGAACAAGTACAGCAGTTCCATGAATTAAAATATCGATTTTTTACCAATATTTCGCATGATTTAAAGACGCCACTCACCTTAATCATGGGACCTTTAGAACAATTACTAAACTATTATACGAGTGATGTGCAAGTGCGCCGCCAATTGACCGTTGCGTATAAGAATGGCGAACGGCTATTAACTTTGATTGGACAATTAATGGATTTTAGAAAATTAGAAACCAATCATAATCAATTAAGAGTAGCGCAAGGCAATTTTACCCGTTTTGCCAATGAAATATTCCTTTCTTTTCAAGAAGAAGCCAGATTTAGAGGGATTGATTATACTTTCGAGGCGGCAGCAGAACCGACTCTGGTCTATTTTGACCGAGATAAACTGGAAAAGGTATTGTATAATTTATTGTCTAATGCTTTTAAATATACCCCTGACGGCGGCTTAATCCAAGTTACTTTAGCGAGTCATGCGCCTTCCGAAAAATTTAAAGAAGGACATCTTAGTTTGAGTATTCAAGATTCTGGTAAAGGCATGACCGAGCAAATTAAAAAGCATTTATTTAATCCTTATATTTTAGCAGACAGTCCCACTTTTAACCAAGAATCGAGTAGCGGTATAGGTTTGTCTATCGCCAAAGGGCTGACGGATTTGCATAAAGGGACGATAGAAGTAGCAAGTGAATTTGGCGAAGGCTCGACCTTTATATTGTGTCTTCCTTTAGGAAAAACACATTTATCCGAGGAAGATATTTTAGGTGACTTCAATGATAGCGATGCCTCTGTTCATTATTTAAAATCAGGAGCGGAATTAGCGGAAGCGGTAAAAGAAAAAGTAACAAATTTAGCAATTCAACCGCCAAACAATTCAGCCAAACAGCCATTATTATTAATTGTAGAGGATAATCCAGATATTCAGCAATATATAGTTGATATTTTCCAACAAAATTATCGACTTTTATTAGCTACAAATGGCAAACAAGGTTTTGACAAAGCCCTTAAAAACAACCCCGATTTAATTATTAGTGATGTTATGATGCCTGAGGTGAATGGGATAGATTTTTGTAGCCAAATTAAAAGAGAATTAAAAACTAGTCATATTCCTGTTATCCTGTTATCGGCTCGAACTTCGCTTATTTTTAAAGTAAATGGTTTAGAAACTGGAGCGGATGATTATATCAGCAAACCCTTTTCTCAAAAGGTGTTACAACTGAAAGTGAAGAATTTATTGGCTACCAGAAAGAGTTTGCAGCAAAGATTTCGGAAAGAAGCTAATTTAAATTTAAAAAATATTGCAGTTTCTACCGCAGACGAACGGTTCTTGGAAAAGTTGATTCAATTAATTGAAACGAATATGAAAGAGCCAAAATTTGGCGTGGAGTTTTTGGGTGAAAAATTAAGAATTACTAGAGTCCATTTATATCGAAAAATAAAGGCTTTAACGAATATGACCGCCACAGAATTTGTACGAACCATTCGACTTCGGTTTGCCAAAAAATTATTGACCACTACTTTTTTAAATATCAATGAGGTGAGTTACGAAATTGGCTTCCAAGACCCTAGCTATTTTAGAAAATGTTTTAAGCAACAATTTGGAGTTTCCCCTACGAAGTATCGGGATAACCCAATGGCTTATAATGAGGAGTAGGGGAGGACTAAGCATTCTCCTTCACAATAATTTCCACAGGAATCTCCACATTCAATTCTGAATCGTCGTTTTCCGTTAAAAATTTATACAAACTTTTAATGGCAGTATATCCTTGATATTCAGGCTTTTGATTGATTAAAAAACTAATTTGACCTGTTTTGAGTAAAGCTAAATTTTGTCGGTTTAAATCAAAGCCAACAATGAAAGTATCCGAAATGTTATTTTCTTTTAGAATTTGAGGAATTAAAAAAGAACGAGCGTTGGTCACAAAGATGCCTTTCGTTTTTTCATTAGAAAATAGCTGTTTAAGTGCTTCGGTAATTTCGAAATCATTTTCTAAAGGATGATTAATCGTATGAATAGCAATGGATTTATTTTTGAAATTTTTATTAAAAAAGGCCCTGAAACCACTTTCTCTTTGTCGATTATTAATTTGAATACCGTCTTCATTTAAAATATTGACCACAAAATATTGTCCATCATTACCCACTAGTCCATGTAATAACCTTCCTGCGACCATTCCAGCATTAACTGAATTTTGGCGGATGAAATTAGCGCTATATTTTAAAGGACGTTCTGTATCCAAAAAAACGACAGGGATATTTTGTTTAATTGATTTAACTAATAAATCATTGCTCTCTTTTTCTAAAAAAGAAACCGTTATAATCCCATCAAATGCTTCTGAAAAGATTGTTCCACATTTTTCACTAAAAGATTGAGGGTGCAAAAAATTAAAATGGAAGAATTGAATAGAGATGCCTTGTTCTTTTAATTCTTTAACTGCTTTTTTAATTCCTTTTTGAGGTGCTTTCCAATAACTCCACTCATTTTTTATCTCAGGAATGAGAATAGCAATTTTAATTTTCTTACGTGCCGCCAATTTTAATCGACTAGCAAGGATGTTTTTTGTATAGCCAGTTTCCTTAATAATGTGCTGAATTTTCTTTCTAGTAGCAGCCGATACGCCTGTCCGATTATGCAATACTCTATCGACAGTACCGATAGATACATTGGCTAATTTGGCAATTTCTTTGATGCCTAGATTATTGCTTTTATCCATAAAATTTTGTTCCGACTGAAAAGAAAAAAAGTTTTGTCTGAATATTAAAAAAAAACCAAACTTTATGCAAAAATAAAGAAAAAAAATTCATACATTCGTTAACGTACACGAAACTTACGTTAACGTTAACGTAAATAAAAAAAACATATTTAATCCCATCCAAGCATAAAAAATAACTACACAAATCGAACTTGTTCTATAAGTAATTAACAGTCAATTAGTTATAGGAAAAAATTGCTTATATTTTTATTTTTAAATTTGATATTAATACTCGTGAAATCATTGTTTGCGCTATTTTGTAACATCTATCACTTATCAGGAAATAAATAGCAATTATAATTGACGCTACAAAAAGTTTATTTTTTTAACCACCCATTAACAATATAATTATGATTAAAAATGTAAATTATTTTAAATAGTGATGTTTTTATGAACCATACAAAATGTAGGTTATATTTTTAAATTTAGAATATTATTTTACGCAAAAACATAGATAACATATAATAATTAATTTTGTAAAAGAGAATCTCTGTTGAAGTCAATTCAATAAGTTGCTCATAAAAGTTTAAATACATCTAAACTTAGTAGGGTTTTTATGTCTTAAATGAAAGGAAGAATGTTGCTATGACTAAAATTATACAAAAAGTTGACTGATTTTTTTGTGTTAAAAATGAATTCCCTAAAAAAATCACACAATTTATCTATCACATTTATTTTCTAACAAGTTGCTTAATTAATTAACAAAAAAACTAGTTTATGAAAGTTAAAAAGTACACACATTTTCAGAATAAGCGATTGCTTTTTCTGAGTTTGATGCTCTGGGCTTTCTCGGCTTTGGCTTTTCAAGGAATGGCACAAACTCGACAAATTTCAGGTACCGTTACCGATGAGTCTTCGGGAGACGCTTTAATTGGTGCGAATATCCTTATTGATGGAACTTCCACGGGTACCGTTTCGGATTATGATGGAAACTTTACTTTGGATATTCCTTCAACAGGAGAAACTACACTTAATGTCTCTTACACAGGATACCAAGACAGACAGATTGCAGTAGGAAACCAATCTATTGTAACAATTACTTTAGCTGAGGGTTCTGTCTTAGATGAAGTAGTAGTCGTTGGTTATGGAACCCAAAAGAAGCGAGATGTAACGGGAGCTATTGCTACTTTAAGTAGTGATAAAATCGGTAGCCTTCCAGTTTCTTCTGGTGTTCAGGCGATGCAGGGGCAAATTGCAGGAGTAGATATCCAAAGTTCAGGTGGACGACCTGGGCAAGCTGCCACCATTAAGATTCGTGGACGACGTTCTATTTCTGCTTCTAATGACCCATTATTCGTAATTGATGGTATTCCACAAACGAGTGGTACGGATGCTATTTCGGACATTAATCCGCAGGATATCGCCTCTATGGAGGTACTGAAAGATGCAGCGGCAACCGCTATTTATGGTTCGAGAGGAGCAAATGGGGTCATCATTATTACGACTAAAAGGGGAAGTGCTGGTAAAACGGTGGTGACCTATGATGGGTACTATGGTAATACAAGCCCGATTGAGAATATTGATATGATGAATTCGACTCAGTGGCAAGCGCTAAGAAAAGAAGCCTATAGAGATGGCTGGAACGGTTCTTTGCCAACCGATGAGCAGGCTTTTGAAGAAGACCAGTTGATTGGTATCAATGCTGGTCAAGACATTGATTGGTTAGATTTAGTATTAAAAGATGGTTTTCAAACGAATCATCAGTTAAGTGTGAGGGGAGGAAGTGAAAAGACACAGTTTAATATGGCCTTAGGTTATTTTAATGAGGATGGAATTATTGATAATATGGATTATCAACGGTTATCTGCCAGAGTAAATTTAGATCATACCTTGAATAATATTTTTAAAGCAGGTATTTCATTTACCATTTCTAATTCTACGCAAAATTGGGGCTCTAGTGCTACCTTAGGAGAAGCGGTAAGTAATATACCCGTTGGTTTTCCTTACCAAGAAGACGGAATTACCCCTAGATTTTTACCAACAAACGATGGTATTCGGACCAATCCGTTAAATGAAATTTTACCCAATGCTTATCTTGACGAACGAAAAGTAACACGGATTTTTGCGCCTGTTTATATCAGAGCTAACATTGCAGAAGGCTTATCTTTTACCACTACTTTTGGTCCTGATCTCCGTTTTTATAAAAGAGGTCAATTTAGAGCTAGTTTGACAAATGACAATAGAGGTGGCCCCGCTGATGCCGAAGTTGAAAATGTCTCAGATGTAGGAATGACACTAGAAAATTTATTAAACTATAATAAATCTATTGGAAAAAGCTCTTTTGGCGCTACGTTGTTACAATCTATTCAAAGTTTCCGCCAAGAAAGCAATTTTGCAGAAGTAGCAAACCTCCCTTATGAATCCCAATTATTTTATAATATCGGTTCTGCATCGGTTAAAGGAAACCTAGGTTCTAGATTAGAAGAATGGTCTTTAGCTTCTTTCATGGGGCGTATAAATTATAGCTTTGATGGTAAATACCATGTTCAAGCAACCCTTCGGGCGGATGGTTCTTCTCGTTTATCGGATAGAAATAAGTGGAATTATTTCCCTGGTATCTCCTTTGGTTGGCAAATTGGTGACGAGGCCTTTTTACAAGATGCTTCTTGGTTAAATAGCCTAAAATTAAGAGCTTCTTATGGCGAAGTAGGGAATACTTCAGTAGATCCTTATCAAACAGCTGGTCGTTTAACTAGAAGGGTGTATTCTTTTGGCGAAGCGAATGCCTTTGGATTTGGTTTGAACGAAATTCCTAATGACGACTTGACCTGGGAAGTTTCTAAGACGGTAGATATTGGGCTTGATTTTGATGTGATGAATGGCCGATTTTCTGGTTCTATAGACTGGTATAATACGAATACTACAGATATTTTATTAGAAAGACAATTACCTCCGACTTCTGGCTACGGAAATATTTTACAAAACGTTGGTGCTACCCAAAGTACAGGGGTAGAATTAGGCTTAACCGCTAACATCATTCAAAAGCCAGGAGATGGATTCAATTGGGCGATCGATTTCAATATAGCAGGTTATAAAGAACAAATCAAAGAATTAGCATTGAAAGATGCAGATGGCAATTCTATTGACGACGTAGGAAACGGATGGTTTATTGGTCAACCTATTCGAGTTATTTATGACTATAATAATATTGGAATTTATCAAGCGAACGAGGCAGATTTAGCAAATGCGGCGGAAAATAAATTACCAGGTGAAATTAAATTAGAAGATGTAGATGGTGACGGTGTCATTACTGCTGATGACCGTAAAATTATCGGTACCGATGTACCTGATTTTTATGGTGGCTTGACTACACGGTTTGAATATAAAGGATTTGATTTAAGTGCCTTCTTTTATTACCGTCAAGGACAAACGATTCGTAGTAATTTCCATGTTGGAAATAACTCCCTTTTTGCTAGATATAATAACTATAACGTCGATTACTGGACCGTAGATAACCCAGGCGGTACTTTCCCACGACCTAATCAAGCACAAGAAAGACCTCGGAATAATAACACCATGGGGTATTTTGATGGTAGTTATATCAAATTGCGAAATGTTTCTTTAGGCTATAATTTGCCAAACGAATTGACGGAAAGCATCGGAATGAGTAATTTGAGAGTTTATGTTTCTGGTCAAAATTTATGGTTCAAAGCAAAATTTGATGCGCTTGATCCAGAACTAGATGTTGCTACTACCCAAGATTTCCCTGTTATTGGTACAGGTACTACGCCTAGTACTAGGATTCTATTATTTGGGGTAAAAGCTCAGTTCTAGTTGACTGTTTTTGTTGAATCGTTATTTTCTTTTTTTTGATAAAACATTGAAAATAAAGAAGATAGCAATTTTTATTAGTAAGATTTTCTTAAATTAAATATAATGAAAAATAAAATATTTCTATTAACTTTTCTAATGACTGCACTTTGCTGGCAGTCATGCGATGATTATTTAACGGAAGATTTAGTTTCTGATGTTTCGGCTTCTTCTTATTATACAACGCCTTCTGGATTTGAGGATGCGGTAAAAGCAACTTATTGGTGGATGAAACCATTTTTTGGTCCAGAAAGAGGCTTTTCGATGTCTGTTTTTGGTACGGACACCTATACGAATGGGGCGGATGGAAGTCATAAAACCTTAAATTTTTATAATGGTGATTTGAATCCAACCCAAAGTCTTGTTAGAGATACTTGGAGAGATTTCTACCAAGGAATCAATCAAGCAAATGCGGTGATTAATCGCTCTACTACACTAGAAGGAGTTAGTGAGGCACAGAAAACGGCTAGAATTGCAGAAGTTAGATTTTTACGTGCTTTTTATTACTACATGCTAACTTCTCACTATGGAGATGTTCATTTGACGCTGGAAGAAACGGAAGGTATTGAAATTGAGGCGAATCGAACATCGGTAGCCGAAATTTACAACCAAGCCATCATTCCTGATTTAGAATTTGCGATTGCCAATTTGCCAGCTTCGCAAAATGATTTTGGTAGAGCGTCTAAGCCAGCAGCAGAATTTTTATTAGGAAAAGTCTTACTAAGAGGATCTTACAAAGGTTATGGTGATGCGAATAGAGCAGCTTCCTTGTTTAGCAATGTAATTAATAATTATGATTTTGCCTTAGTGGATGATTTTTTAGATTTATTTACCATTGGGAATGAGCAAAATTCAGAAATCATTTTTTCCGTTCAAAACAGTAAATCTCAAGTAGATGAAAATCTAGATCCAGAAGGGCATAGAGGGCACCTTTATTTCTTGATGGAATATGATAAACTGCCCGGTATGACCAGAGATATAACCAATGGTCGTCCGTGGAAACGATTCCGCCCAACTGAATATACTTTAGGTCTTTGGGACAGAAGTGTTGATGCTCGATATGATAAAACGTATAAACATGCTTGGATTTCTAATAATGCAGGTAATATTCCTTCATGGACAGCAGCAGACGCAGCTTTAGGTTATGGGGTAGCAGGTCAGCCTAAATTTGCTGTGGGTGATACTGCAGCTTATATTCCAGGGCCACAAATGGATGAATTATGGTCAGATGAAAGAGTGGCAAGTACTCGATATGCTGTCTTTAGAAAACAAGATGAATACTGTGGAGATTGTATCAGACGAGAAAGAGTATTCCCTTCTTTGAACAAATGGATTGATGCGACTAGACCTGACCGTCAAAAGACACAAGGCCAAAAAGATTTTATCTATATGCGTTTAGCAGATGCTTATCTATTGAGAGCAGAAGCTAGATTGAGCACAGGCGATGTAGCTGGTGCTACTGAAGATATTAATATCGTGCGGCGAAGAGGTGCATGGCCTGGTCAAGAAGGTGCTAATGAAGTTACCTCAGCAGTTGTAGATTTAGATTTTATTTTGGATGAAAGAGGAAGAGAATTGATTGGAGAAGGTCACCGTTGGATGGATTTAACTCGAACTGGCAAATTAGTCGAAAGAGTTAGACTGCATAATGTAGAGGGTGGTTCTAATATTCAAGATTTTCATGTAGTGCGTCCAATTCCGCAAACGCAAATTGACAATACTTTAGGTGGTTATCCTCAGAATCCGGGGTATCAGTAACAGAAAATACATTAAGCTAGTGAGTAATAATATGATTTGTAAATTCATACGTTACAAAAATTGGAGACCAGCCCTAGGGTTGGTCTTTTTTTGTTGCTTACTTTCTATTTCAATTCCACCAAAAAAGCCACCAAATCCCGAATCTGTGCTTTGTCCAATATTTCCCCTATATCAAACATCCCCGAAGGCAAATTTTCTCGTTCTTGAATTGAATTTTTATCAATGATTTGGATAGGCTTATCACCCATCTTAATTTGTAAATTAGCAGCCGTTTCTTCCATTAAAATACCTGCCAATTCTTTACCATCTTTCAATTTTAAAATCACGGTTCCATAACCTGGCGCAATCCGTGCATTAGGGTCAACCAAAGATAATAGTAAATCTTCTCGGCTCAGTTTATCATTGATACCATCTAAAGCAGGACCAACTTCACCACCATAACCTTTAATCGCATGACATCTTAGACATTGAGCAGTTGTATTTCTGCTAAAAATTTGTTGCCCTTTGGCTTTATCCCCTCCAAATAAAGTGGATTCATATTGTGTCAATATTGGGGCATCCGCTAGACTACTTTCAAAATCTCCTTTTACACCTTTTAAATCTTCAAAAGCGCTTTTTTCGATAGCCTCCATAACATCTAATTGCAAAGCAGGCGTTAGGTCTGTACTAATTAATTTATCTAACCATTTTTTTAATAAATCAGCAGCACTTGTATCATTGATTTTTGCTACACTTGCTAACGCTTTTTGCTTTTCACTTATGGTATTGTTGTCCAATATTTTTTCAAACATGCTGACTAATGTTGGGGCAGGTAAATCTACGTTTTCCAATAAAGTCTGGGCATTTTTTCTTAATTCTACTTCCTTATCAATTAAGGCGATATTGATGGCTGCTACTAAATTTTCACTTTTTAAATCCGCCAAGGCATTTAAAGCAGCTATTCTTACACTTGTCTTTTCTTTTTGCTGTTTAAAAATGGTAAAAATTTTATCATTAGCTTGTTGAAATTTAGTTCGACCTGCTGCGGTAATCACAGCAGCTTTTAAAGTGCTATTTTCTACTAATAATTGAGAAAAAATCGTAGAAATAGCTTTTTGAGCAGCCTCAACTTGATGTCCCGATAATTCCCGATACCGATTATCCACTCTATCTAAAACGGGTGGCTTTGCCCAGCAGCCTAATGCCCATAATGCATCTGTTCTTAGGTTTTCTGGAACACCTTTAGTATTTGCATATTTGGCTAATCTTAGGGCATTTGTAGCATTTGCCATCCTCAAATTAGCATTAATTGCTCGACGAATAAAAGCCTCATTCTTTATTTCTGTCCTATCCAATGCATTGGCCAAAGCAGGCAAAGCATCGGGAATGGAAAAATCATCATTAATGGCTCTAGCGGCTTCCGCTAAAACGAGTGCTTCGGTATCATTCAAAAAGCCAGCAACTTTTGGAGATTGCATCATCCGCAAGGCAACAACGGCACCAATCCGAACATGTTTTGATGGATGCGTTGCTAATTCGGCTATGGAATTAGCGGTATTTAATCTGGAGAGTGCAT
>Ga0075469_10000360_pt1 | contig 19564 bp, 19 predicted proteins | sample DEB08_DNA_13_FD_77577 | JGI IMG/M metagenome (GOLD analysis project Ga0075469, IMG submission 77577) | Aqueous microbial communities from the Delaware River and Bay under freshwater to marine salinity gradient to study organic matter... | ecosystem: Environmental > Aquatic > Marine > Coastal ...
TGAATGACGTGGCCGAGTGCGCCTCGGATCTGTCGTGAACTTTTCATACTCTTGGTGAGTGCGATCAATTTGGGGCGCATCCACCGAAGATCGGTGTGCTTTTGTTGACGAAAGGGACGTGCCATTAGCCTGCGCGTATAGTCGAGAATGGTTTGCCAGCGCTCGGCGACTGTCGGGGGTTCAGGCACTACGCCGTGCTCGAGGTAATGCTTGATGTCGCGAAAGATCCACGGGTAGCCTAGTGCGGCGCGGCCGATCATCAAGCCGGCGCAGTTGGTTTGTTCGCGGATACGAATCACATCGTGCGCGCTACGGATGTTACCATTGCCGATGACGGGGATCGTGAGCTCTGCCGCGACTTCGGCGATGAGTGGCCAATTGGCGTCGCCGCTGTAGCCTTGCATTTTAGTGCGACCGTGAATGGCGAGTGCTTGTGCGCCTTCGCTCTCAACGATGTGGCCGACTTCGCGGGCAACGATGGTATCGTCGTCCCAGCCAGTGCGGATTTTAGCGGTCACGGGGGTGCCGGGGACTGCGCGCACCACGGCGCCGACAACTTTGCCGATTTTGGCTGGATTACGCAGCATCGAGGAGCCCGCGTCCATACAGATCACGCGATCTGCGGGACAACCGAAATTGATATCAATAAAGTCGGGTTGCAGGCGATCGGCTAGCAGCCGTGCGGCGTCGGCCATCGAGTCCGGATTGGCACCGAAGATTTGCACCCCCATCGGGCGCTGTTGTTCGGTAAAGTCGACGGTTTCCCACAGTTTAGGGTCTTCACGGATGAGCGCATCGGATTGAACGAACTCGGTGACCATGACATCGGCACCTTGCTCTTTACAAAATTGTCGAAAGACGATGTCCGTAACTCGCGCCATTGGAGCGAGATAGAGGGGGAATTGACCGTTTTGAAACCAAGGGAGCATGCAATTATCGAACTTTGTGTGAAAAAATGGGAATAGGAAGAAGTTAGGCGGCTCCAATAGAAAGTCTATCGAAAGATTCGACAAGACGTAGAACTAATGATATGCTTCATATTCTAACCATAAATATAAAAATGAAAAAATTCCTACTTATTCCGATTCTGTTAATTGCTGGTGCGATCTCAGCGAGCGCGTGTGGCACTTGTGCTGCTCATAACGATGCTGATGCAAAAGATGGTGCTGCTGCCAAATCTTGCTGCTCAAAAGATGCTGTTCCAGCGGACGGTGCCAAATCTTGCTGCGCAAAAGATGCTGTTGCAGCGGACGGTGCTAAATCTTGCTGCGCAAAATAGTCTGCCGCAGCCGCTGTAACTGGTGGCAAGCAGGTATGCTGGCCAATAAGGTTAAGCAGTAGACTATCTTTATTCAAAGCCCCGTTGGTCATTCAGGCCGCGGGGCTTTTTCATGCCACAAATAGCCAATTCCAAAGGTCCATGCAGTGCCGATCACAATTAACCACGTCCAACCGAGCGCTAAATTTCCAGTTTCAATCAATGCCAAGAGCAGTCCGCAGATCAGGCTGCCGCTGAGCATTGAGATCCAGTTGCCGCGGTCAGAGCCACGAGTGGTGAGGATTCCCAGCAGGAAGACACCGAGCATGGCACCGTAGGTGATACTGCCGATTTTAAAGGTCAGCCATAAAAAGCCCGCAGCATCTTTGAGCGCCCATGCTGTGAGTGCGAGCGCCACGCCAAAGATCGATACGAAAATGCGTGATAGACGCAGTCCGATTTGGTTGCTGGTTTGCTTCTTTAAGAGCGGGCGGTAAAGGTCGACCAAGGCGGATGAACTGAGCGCGCCCATCGTAGAGTCGAGGCTCGACATGGCTGCGGCGAGCACGCCCACCAGTAATAGTCCTCTGAGGCCGCTGGGTAGCTGCGTGCCAATGAACCAAGGAAAGACTTTATCGGCCGTCACTGAGCTACTGCCATCCGCGAGCACGGTCATTGGTAGGCTTGCATCAACATGTACTTGATAAAAGGCAAACAGTGCCACGCCGACAAAGAGAAAGAGTGCCGCGATCGGGATCGAAATGAATCCACTGAGGATGACACTGCGCCGTGCCGCGCCGACATCTTTGCAGGTGAGCATACGTTGCGTCATATCCTGATCAGTGCCGAACGCAGCAGTCGTGCTGATGAAGCCGAAGACTGCTGCGATCCAAAACAGCTTCGGATCATTGAGCCAGCCGAGCAGACCTGCATCGCTGTCGGTCGGACTGAAGCGGAAAATATCAAAACGCCCGTTGGCTGCACCGATTTCGCTGATCGTGCTCCAACCGATGTTTTGGCCGATATATAGGATCAATGCCAGTCCACAACTAATAAAGACGATGGCCTGCAGTACATCGGTCCAGATGATTCCACGAATACCGCCACCGCCAGTGTAGATGATCGCGACTAAAGTAAATACTGCTAGGCAGATGGCAAAGGGCACATCCAGAATTAGGCTGAGTCCTGTCGCCGCAATCATCAAGCGCACTGCCGAGGCTAGCAGTCGTGTGACAATGAAAAAAAGAGTCGCGGTATAACGGGTTCCATTACCAAAGCGTTTAGCTAGAAATTCATAGATGGTTAAACTCTTGGCCGCGTAAAAGGCACCTAAAAAGACGAAGGCGATGAAAATACGCGCCAGAAAGGAGCCCACGCCAAATTGTAGGTAGCTCATATTCTCGGCGAAGCCGACACCAGGAGTGGCGAGGAAAGTCGCTGCGCTGACTTCGGTCGCCACGATTGAACCGAGCACTGCGAGCCACGGCATTTGTCGGCTTGCAGAGATGAAGTCGTCCGCGCCTTTATTGCGACGGGCATGATAGAGCCCGATGCCTAAAACCGCCGCAAAGTAGAGTAAGACGATGAGACCATCGAGGAGAGTAAGTTTCGCAAACACAGTGAAAAGAAAAAATCGAATATAGGTGAGCGTGTCCGTGGAGGTCAAGTCGGCTCGTTTCTAGTCATTTCTTCTCGACATGCGGTGCAACACCCAGAAGGTTAATCTGCATGAAACGCCCTAATACTGCATTGATTGTCGATGACGAACCGCACGTACGCATGTATTTAAAGCTGATCTTGAAGAAGATTGGATTTAAGACTTTTATAGAAGCGAAGAACGGGCAAGAGGGTATTGATCTCTACAAGTTGCGTCAGCCTGATTTAGTGCTGCTTGACGTGAATATGCCGGTGAAGGAGGGCATGGAGGCACTTGAGGAGATCATGCAGTTCGATCCCACTGCGGTAGTTGTGGTGACTTCCTCCGTGGCATCGCGTCAGGCGGTCGAACAGAGTGTCGAGCTCGGTGCTTCTTATTATATCCGCAAAGATACGCCTAAAGAAGATATCGCAAATCAGCTGGATACCTTGATCGATGATATTTGGGAGTAATATTTTTTTAAGATGAGTGATTCAATGACAGCAGAAAATAATCAGGATACACCAAGCGTCGTTAAAAAAACACGTGCGCAGGGCGTGCGTTATTCACTCAATGAGATGTTGGGCGAAGTGGCGGAAGAGCGTAAACTCCATACTCGGCGAGAACTTTTGGATGCCAATGAAATTGGTAAAATGTTTGCCGACAAGCGCCACATCAAAAGAACTATAAAATGAGTATCACAATCCGAGAAGAGTTAGAGGCTAGGCATGTTCTGATTTCAAATGAGGCCTATAGCCTCGCGCTGGCAAGTGCGAAGGAGAACTCACTTGATTTGTTGGAGTCATTGATTGAATCGGAGGCGGTTCCAAAGGATGTGGCTTGTCATTTATGGAGTAATCGTCTGGGGCGTGCATATGTAAATCCACTTTCGACCATTATCAGCAACGAGGCAATTGCCAGCCTGCCAATTGAAATCGCTCGAAAGGGTAATGTTATGCCACTTTATGTGGTAGAAGACGGGCTTACGGTGGCGATGCCAGATCCAGATGATGAGGTGTTAGTGCGACGTCTCGCTGCGATTTCAGGTAAGCAAATTAGTCCCGTATTTTGTTTAAGTAATGAAGTTCGTGATGCGATCGAGCTACATTATAGTACGGATCAATCTGTGCAGGAATTGATCGCTCAGTTGGAGCGTAGCCAAGGCACGATCCTAGCAAAGCTCAATCCTGAAGATCTCGAGGGAATGGGAGGGTCGGAGTCGATCATCGGCTTGTGTAATGCGATATTGTATTTGGCAATTAAGGAGCGAGCCTCGGATATTCATATCGAACCGTTAGAGTCGCATACCAATATTCGGTTTCGTGTGGATGGTCGATTACAGGAGGTCTTTCAGATCGCTTCGGCGCTTCACGCGCCGCTAAATTCACGTATTAAAATCGTGAGTGATCTTAATATATCGGAATCCCGCTTCCCGCAGGATGGTCGTTTTTCGATTCCGCTGGGTGCGGAAAGTGTGAGTTTCCGTGTGTCGGTCATTCCCTCCATTTATGGCGAGAAAATCGTGCTTCGTATTTTAGCGCTGACCGGCAAAAAAGATTTTCAGTCGTTGGATCAGATGTTTATATCGCAAACGATTTTGGAGCCTTTTAAAGAGGTGATTCGTAGCCCGAATGGTATGGTGTTTGTAACGGGTCCAACAGGGTCTGGTAAGTCGACGACTTTGTATGCCGCCTTGCACGAGATCAATACGCCGGATGTTAATATTTGTACGATTGAAGACCCAATTGAGGCACGTATGGATGGTGTGATTCAGTCACAAGTGAATGCAAAGATTGATCTAAATTTCTCGACGTTGCTGCGCTCGTTACTGCGCCAAGATCCGGATGTGATGCTGGTCGGTGAGATTCGAGATTTTGAGACTGCAAAAATTGCGACTGAAGCAGCTTTGACTGGGCACTTAGTCTTTTCGACACTGCATACCAATAATGCGATTCAAGCGGTGGTTCGTCTGATTGAGTTAGGGATTGAACCTTACATGGTGGCACCATCAATTTTAGCGGTCATGGCGCAGCGCCTCGCTGCTAGGATTTGTGTGAATTGTAAACAAGCGTATATGCCGGAGCGTGATGTGTTAGGTCGTTATTTTAATGACTGCGAATCGGCGCATCTACCGTTCCTGTATCATGGAGTCGGGTGTGGGCACTGTCGCCAGACTGGTTATTTCGGTCGTATCGCTTTTCATGAGTTGGCTTTAATCACTGAGGAGATGCGCACGCTGATTTCGGCGAACTCTTCAGATCATCAATTAGGAGTTGCAGCCCGACGTGCTGGTTATCGACCGTTGCGTTATGATGCGTTGAAAAAAGCTTTGCTTGGCTTTACCACCTTAGAAGAGATAGAATCTAAGACTGCGACTGAGTGGATACTTGATGAGAACTAATCGAACGATGCCCTTAGGTATTCTAAAAAATGTGGTCGAGGAGTTCTTTTCTCGAGCAGAAGGATAAAAGCGTAGCCGCCGTATCTAAGTCTGATCGCTTGCACAGCATAGTCCCGAAACGGCAGCATTGTCCTGCAGAACTGAATTCCCATCGAAGATCGATTCGAATTCGGCTATACTTCAGGGGCACTATCCTCAATATCGTAGATGTAACCAACGCCGTGCACAGTACGGAACGCATCGAGGGTGAGGTCGTGGCGCTTGTAGAGGTCACGGATTTTTACGATGTATTGATCGAGTGATCGACTGCGTACATCGGCATGAATCCCCCAGACTGAGTGGATTAAATTCTTGCGTGTCAGTACGCTGTTCGGGTGCGCAGCGAGATAAGAGAATATGCCGAGCTCTTTACGACCGATACTTTCGGCTGCACCATCCGGAAACTGTACTTCCAAACGCTGTGGGTTGACTTCCGCTCCGCAGAACGAAAATGGCTCATCTGTGGTCGTTGCATTCTGAGTGATCTTCGAATCGTTGATCGTTTCGGCTCGACGCAGCACTGCATTGATACGTGCGATTAGTTCGGGATAGCTAAAAGGTTTAGTGATGTAGTCATCGCCGCCCATATCAAGGGCCTTTACTTTTTTAAGTTCAGCGTTTTCTCCAGTTAGAAAAATGACCGGAGTATTGATTCCACTTTTGCGTAAGTCATCCATCAGGGCAAAGCCTGTCGAGTCGGGCAAGTGCACATCCAGTAGCAGTAAGTTCGCAAAGTTACTTTTTAGATAACGCGTAGCGTGTGCGGCTTCGTTACAGATCTGGCTTTGCATGCCAGCTAATTCCAAGTGGGTGGCAATTACAGTGGCGAGGTCGTTATCGTCCTCAATAATGACGATGAGTGGTTTGGGTTGATTGTTCATATTAAGAAGTTAGCAGAGAGAAGTCTTCTAATACTTGGGCGGCATGTGCCTCGGGTTTTACTTTAGGGTAGCTTGTTAAGATGGTGCCGTCTGCGGCGATGAGAAAAGACATCCGATGGATGCCATCATAAGTCCGGCCCATGAATTGCTTCTCGCCGAATACGCCAAAGGCATTTGCCAATTGCAGCTCAGTATCAGCAATAAGCGGGAAGGGGAGCGAGTATTTGTTCTGAAATTTTTGGTGTGAGCGTTCAGTATCCTTGCTCACCCCAATAACTTTCAGGCCAGCCGCGCCGAATTCTGCCCAAGCATCGCGAATCGCACAGGCCTCTTTCGTGCAGCCCGGGGTGTCGTCCTTAGGGTAGAAATAGATGAGATAGGGGCTGGTGATTTCACTACTATGAATCGTCGCCTGGTCTTCAGTATAGCTGAAAGCGGGCGCTTTTTGTCCTGAAGTCAGTGGGATGGGAGGAGGCATGGTAAAATAACAGAAAGCTGCAGATTGTAAAAATACCGCTAAAAAGATGTTTTTACAATTGTTTATTTCATTTCCAGTGGTCTGATTATCGGAAATTTTCCTTGTGCCAGCGACATCCTGCCTCAAGTTCTCTGCCCCTATGGAAAAGACACCATTACTCATGCTCGGATTGCCTAAAGGCAGTCTTGAAGATTCCACAATCAAGCTTTTTGCCAAAGCTGGTTTCGGTATTACCAAGAGTTCCCGCTCGTATCGTCCGTCTTTTGACGATGCAGAGTTGGACGGCCGCTTTGTGCGCGCACAAGAAGTGAGCCGCTATGTCGAGCATGGATACTTCGATTGTGGCCTGACTGGTCAAGACTGGGTGCGTGAGAATGCTTCCGACGTGGTCGAAGTGTGTGATTTAGTTTACAGCCGCGCATCGAATCGCCGTTCTAAGTGGGTCATTGCAGTGCCAGCCGCCTCCTCAGTACAGACTGTGAAGGATCTAGAAGGCAAGCGTATCGCCACTGAAGTAATTAATATCACTGGCCAATACCTGAAAGACAACGGTGTGAATGCCGAAGTCGAATTCTCTTGGGGGGCGACTGAAGTGAAGGTGCCGGATCTGGTCGATGCGATTGTGGATCTTACGGAGACTGGCAATTCGCTGCGTGCAAATAATCTACGTATCGTCGATACACTTCTTTATACCAACACTGTGCTGATCGCCAATCGGGCGGCTTGGGAGAACCCCGCGAAGCGCAAGAAGATTGAAAATATTGCGATGCTGTTGCAGGCGGCGCTGGAAGCCCACTCAAAGGTGGGCTTGAAGCTCAATATCGAGAAAGTAAAGCTCGATGCGCTACTCAAAGAATTGCCAGCACTGCGTAATCCAACAATTAACCGCCTTACTGACGAAGCTTGGGTCGCAATTGATACGATTATCGACGAGAATTTGTCGCGCGAGTTGATCCCTGCATTGAAGGCACATGGTGCTGAGGGGATTATTGAGTATCCACTTAATAAGGTCGTTTACTAGCTTCAGCATATGGCAGCAGCGGCTTTAACTGATTCCACTGTGCGTATCGGACTGATTCAGGTTCGTGAGCAAGGATCGACTGCGGCCAATCTCGCCTATACGATTGATAAAATACGGGAGGCTGCAGCTGGCGGCGCGCAGATTATCTGCACGCAGGAGTTGTTTACGTCTGCTTATTTTTGCCGAACTCAGGATGCAGAATGCTTCGACCTCGCGGAGCCGGTTCCTGGTCCCACTACGGATGCGCTGGCTAGCGTGGCGGGGGAATTGGAGGTGGTAATTATTGGATCGTTATTTGAGCGACGTGCTTCAGGTGTATATCACAACACGGCGGCGGTGATTGACGCCGATGGCTCGTATCTCGGCAAGTATCGCAAGATGCACATCCCGCAGGACCCAGGCTTTGAAGAGAAATTCTACTTCACGCCGGGTGATCTGGGTTACAGGGTGTGGAACACACGCTTTGGTAAAATTTCGGTGCTTATTTGCTGGGATCAATGGTATCCGGAAGCCGCTCGCCTGGCAGCGCTGGCAGGCGCGGAGATCTTATTTTATCCGACCGCGATTGGTTGGCTCGCCGAGGAGAAGGCCAAACTAGGTGTAGCCCAACACACCGCGTGGGAAACCGTGCAACGCGGACATGCGGTGGCCAATGGATGCTACGTGGCGGCGGTCAATCGCACTGGCACCGAGGGTGGCACTGAATTTTGGGGGCAATCCTTCGTGTCCGATTTTTATGGGCAAGTGCTGGAGCGCGCACCAGCCGATGCGGAAGCGCTAGTCTTGGCGGATTGCGATTTGAAAGCACTGGAAGATATGCGCCGAAACTGGCCCTTCTTCCGCGATCGTCGAATTGATAGCTTCGGCGGCTTAACTCAACGTATGATCGACGAAGATTAAGCGCGCGGATTGTTTGTGCTACTGTTATTAATTTGCGTAAAAGCACTCATCATTTAGGAATCTCTACATGAATGCCTTGAGCACGCCAAAAGAATTAGGCTATCGCTTCCCCGCTGACTGGGAGCCGCAAGCAGCGGTCTGGTTTGCATGGCCGACACGTGACGATCTGTGGGCGGGCGTCTTACCGCGGGTGCGTGAGCAACTCGCCGCGCTGTACGTACTCGCCGCTCGTTTTCAACCAGTGGGTGTGCTCTGTCCAGAATCCGCGCAAGCCGACCTGCAAGCTCTGATGGCGCAGGCTGGAGATGCCAGCGGCGTGACACTCTACAATTATCAGACAGACGATGTGTGGTGTCGTGATTATGGTCCGCTATTTCTACTGAACGAAGACGGCACCGAAGTATGTATCACTGATTGGACCTATAATGCCTGGGGCAACAAGTACCCATTGCAGCAAAGAGACAACAATGCGCCAGCTTGGATTGCCGATCAAGTCGGTGTGCGTCGGTTCGTCTTCGATACTGTCCTCGAAGGGGGCGCGATCGAGAGTAATGGAGCCGGTCAGCTTTTGACCACCGAGCTGGTACTACTGAACTTAAATCGCAACGGTGAAATGCGTAAACAGCAGATCGAAGCACGGCTCGCTGCTGGGCTGGGGATCAATGAAGTGCTCTGGCTACATGACGGTCTCGTCGGGGATGATACGGATGGGCATATCGATAATCTCGCTCGATTCTTTAAGGATGACGGCATCTTGATGGCGTCGGTCACTGATACTGAAGACGATAATTTCGCGGCGTTGAGTGAGAACACTCGGCGGATTCAAGCCTTCAGAACGCCGACGGGGCAGCCGTATGCCACCGTTTCGCTGCCTTTGCCAGAACCGATCTATCTGGATGGTACGCGCCTTGCCGCGAGCTATATGAACTATCTAGTTCTTAATGGCGCGGTGCTCGTGCCGACTTATGGCCAGCCACGGCGCGATGCCGAAGCCTTGGAGATTATCGCCGATTGTTATCCGAGTCGTGAGGTTGTCGGCTTCGATTGCCGCGACATCGTCCGCGAAGGTGGTGCGATCCATTGCATGAGTCAGCATCAACCGGCAGTGCGAGCGTAAGCTGATTTGGCAGCTGTGTGCGGCGCGCGGCGCGGCTTTTCAATGAATGGCATGTTTGCCCGCAAACCGATCAATATTAATCAGTGGTATGCAGCGCAGTCTCACGTATGCCTCCCTCAGTGTTATTGAGGATATGTCCAAAGTATTAACTTCGTCGAGTGAGTCCCATTAGGAATTCGCGGTTGCCATCAGTGCCTTTGATCGGCGAGTCCATCGTGCCGATGAGTGCGGCACCTGCGAGTTGCTCGAGGGCGAAAGATTGGATGCTAGCTAAGATACGCTGTTGGATTGCTTGGTCGCGGATGATGCCGCGACCGGCATCGACTTCGCGCTTTTCAGCTTCAAATTGTGGTTTTACCAGCGCGATCAGTCGACCTTCAGGCGCGAGAAATTGCCACACTGCTGGCAGTACCTTGGTGAGCGAAATGAAGGAAAGGTCCATGACGATCAGTGGATAATTATCGAAAGGTAAATCGCCGATCTTTAAGTAGCGTGCATTGGTCTTCTCGATATTAGTGACGCGCTGGTCTTGGATGAGCTGGTTATGCATCTGTGCGCGGCCGACATCGACACAGGTTGCGCTGATCGTGCCGCGTTGGAGGCAGCAATCAGTGAATCCGCCAGTGGAGGCACCTACGTCGAGGTGGCGCAGTCCGGTGACATCAATTTTAAATTGATCTAGAAAGCCTTCGAGTTTTTCTCCACCTCGACTGACGAAACGGGGAGGGGATTCGACTTCAATAGGGGCATCGGTTGGAAGGCTACGACCAGGCTTATCCAGGCGATCGGTGCCGAGCTTGACTTTGCCGGCGAGGATAAGCGCTTTGGCGCGCGAGCGAGTGTCGGCGAGTCCTTGAGCGACGAGTAGTTCGTCGAGGCGGATTTTCTTAACGGTGGGCATGTGAATGTGAAGGCGTGTCGTCGGCAGGACTGTCTTACTTGTCAGGGCTGATGCATGGCTCTGTAGAGGGCATGGCGATATCGCTTGAGCGAATGTGTAGATCGCTTTGCGGGTAAGGGATCTCGATATTATTTTCTTTAAACGTGTCCCAAATATTGAGCAATACCTGACTTTTAACATTGGCCACACCGTTGGTGGGATCTGATATCCAGAAGCGTAGTTCGAGATCGATCGAGCTATCACCGAATCCGAGTACATGGCAAACAGGTGTGGGCTCCAATAAGACGCGGTCAACCGATTGCGCAGCTGCTATGACTAGCTTAAGGCATTGATGCGGGTCTGAATCATAGGACACGCCGATGGGTACTTTCATGCGTACGAGGTTATTGGTAAAAGTCCAATTGATCACACGTTGTGTGATTAAATCTTCGTTCGGGATCAGGTGTTCAGTGCCGTCGCGTGTGATAACAGACGCATAGCGTGCCCGCAGGTTATTGATCCAGCCATAGGTGCCGTCGATTTCGATTACGTCGCCAGGTTTGATTGAATTATCGACTAGCAGTAAAATGCCGCTGATAAAGTTGGAAACAACTTTTTGCAGACCGAAGCCGAGGCCTAAGCCGATGGCACCACCGAGCACGGTAAGAGCAGATAAATCGATGCCCATCGAACTGAGTGAGACGGCGGTGGCGACAACGATGAACACGATGCGAATAATCTTGGCGATCAGTACTTTTAGCGAGGGGCTCAGACCAGGCACTTTCTGGATTTGCGTCTCGATGATCCGTGCCACGGCGAGGCACGCCCACATGGTAAATGCAAAGGCAAGTATACCAGATAGAATTCCCCAGGCGGAGATGGTCGACGTGCCGATTGTAACATGAAGGTCTTGTAATGAATCAATACCATCATCGACCAACGAGAGGCTTAGCATCGCCGAGGTTAAATAGCAGACTGCAGCGACTGATTGCGACCAGAACGGTGCACGGATGAGGCTGGTGAGCAGGCCGATGATTAACCATATTACGCCGAGGAAACTGAAGAAGCTGAAGATGGGGGCTTCGATTGGTATTAAAATACAAATTCCCCATGCGACGATGAGAGTCGCCCATAGTACTAGAAAGCTGCGGTTGCCCTTGAGCCAGAGCGCCGGAGTAATGCGTGTGATGACGACTGATTTAGCCTTCGCTCCGAATATTTTCGTGCTGATGGCAAACAGGGCGATGACTACAATGAGTTGCCACAGGTCCTGGAGTTGGAAGGTCCCGCTCGGCACGAGCAGCGTGCGCCAGTTTTCGAGTAAAGTCATAATGACAAGATAAGTTGGTTGAATCATGAGCCGCAACCTTTTTGCATGTAGGATCGAGGGGTCGAGCGTGGCGGTATGATTTGTGTGTTAGCCTTGGTATGCCTTTTTTGTTGTTACTTCTCACTCTTTATAGGTAGTTTTGTATCGGCACGGACGTGGTGCAGAAATCATGTAATCAACAGTGTGCGAGTCGCTAGGGTCAGTCTTTAGAAAGTAGTCTTGGATGATCTTGATTAAGAGTCTGGGCTTCAAATTAACTCGAATTCCTGTTTGTCGACTATGTCGAATAGGGCCCAGTGGATGCTGCGACTGAGGGGAATGAATCGACTTAGCCAGTTCGTGCGCTTGATGCCAGTTGATGGAGTAAATGGTATTTTGCACTTGGAGATTTCGCAGCAGCGCAGCAAGGTGAGCTGCATCGTCCTATGAAACTGTCATCACTCGTATATTTAGATACTGCGCACCAGGCGACTGCCCAGCAGTGGGCCGATCGATTTGAACTGCCCTGTGTCGATGGCTGCTCAGTTGCGGCAGCTAAGCCAAAGGAGTTGCAGCGATTCTTATCGGCTCAGTGCGCTGGCGTAGGTGAGGTGTTTGTTTTTGTTTTAGACAGTGATGGCTTGGTGTTACACGCAGTTGGGGGCGAGAGTCAGTTGAGTATTCGAGCTGACTTCCATCGGCCAACAGTGACCTATCGGCGCAAGCAAGGCGGCGGCAAAGGACAAATGATTGCGAAGGCGGTCGGGGTGCGCAGTGGTGTGTATCCGTGGGTATTGGATGCGACTGCGGGGCTCGGTGGTGATGCGTTTGTGCTGGCGAGTCTAGGCTGCCGGATGACATTGCTGGAGCGCGTGCCAGCAGTGCGTGCATTGCTGGAGGATGGCATGATCCAAGCCCGTCGTTTTGGTGTGGCGCAAGATGCAGGTTTAGTCGAGGTCTTGGAGCGTATGACATTAGTCGAAGCGGATTCACTCAATTATTTACGTGAAGTCTCAGAGGCCGAACGGCCCGATGTGGTTTATCTCGACCCGATGTTTCCAGTGCGTACTAAGAGTGCGATGGTTAAGAAAGAAATGCGTGTCTTCCATTCTTTGGTCGGTCAAGATACTGATGCAGACGGCTTGCTGGAAGCGGCATTGTCGTGCGCGCGTTATCGAGTGGTGGTGAAACGCCCACGAATTGCGCCAGCTTTAGCTGGGCCATCCCCGAGTCATGTCCTAGAGGGGAAGAGTAATCGCTATGATGTTTATCCACTCGAAAAACTCCCCGATGGCTTGAATGCGAGTGGCGCGGCTGGAATGTTCTAGCTGTCATGCTGATGGCGCATAGCCATTCTCAATGTCGCGCTCAATTTTTTGTTGGTGTCGCGCCCGTTTCGCGAGATGAATATTGGCCCTCTGATGGCCACGAGCGACAACAGTCGCCGAGCATTTTATCTATAGCTCAGAGGCAATCGTATGGCTGATTGAGATTGGTTCAAATTCATGATGGCGCTTGTTTGGAGAGTTCCTATTTTATACGGGTATGGATCCTCTCACACAATTCAGCATCGGAGCGGCGGTTGCCGTCGCGGTTAGCTCGCGTGAACAAGCTCGTTGGGCGGTGCTTATTGGTGGGGTGGCAGGAGCGGTTCCGGATCTTGATGTGCTGATACGCTCTGCTGCCGATCCGCTATTGACCTTACAATATCATCGGCATTTTTCGCATGCACTGATTGTTGCACCACTGATTGGACTCTGCACAGCAGTGCTGTTTAAACTCCTGTTGTTTCGATCGAAGCTTCCCTTCCGGCAGTGTGCACTCTTTGCGGTGCTGGGCGCATTGACGCATGGCATGCTGGATGCCTGCACTAGTTATGGCACTATGCTGTATTGGCCATTCAGTGATATTCGTGAGTCTTGGGATATTATTTCGGTGATCGACCCCATTTTTACGCTGCCGCTGGTATTGTTGACCTTGTTTGCGTTTACTTGGCGACGTCCGCGCTTTGCGCAGGCTGCGCTGATCTTCTGCGCCTTTTATTTTGGATTCTGTGGCCTTCAGCATTTCAAGGCGACGCAGGTGGCCGAGCTTCTGGCTGCAGAGCGCGGCCATCAGCCCGAGCAGTATTCGATTCGTCCATCGTTTGGGAATACCATGCTGTGGCGCATGATCTATCGTTTTGAGGGGCGCTATTACGTCGATGCTGTATGGCTCGGACCAGGGGCAGTTCCGCGACTCTATGAGGGGCAATCAGTCGAAGTATTCACGGTCAAAGACACTGCCGCGCTGGTTGATCCTGATTCGGTAATGGGCAGTGACGTTGAGCGCTTCCGCTTTTTCTCGCAGGGTTATGTGACTCTGCATTCCGATGATCCTTTGGTTGTGGGAGATGTTCGTTATGCGATGTGGCCGGACTCGGTAGTGCCACTGTGGGGGATTCGTATTGATCCTGCACGAGCGGACCAGCACGCCGAGATGATGTATTTTCGAGACTCGTCCAAACTCACACGTGTGCGCTTGTGGGAGATGATTCAAGGTCGGGACGTGGCGCGATTGAGTCGTGTAGAATAGTAGGCCGTTTGTGATTCATTTGGAACCGATCCGTCTGTTAGGACCATCAGAATACTGATTTCTGCTATGTTTATTTATAGCTTATTGCTACGCCTGTTCACTTTAACTTTTGCTTAGAGCCGTTGCTTGATATCGGGCACGGGATAGGCGCGCTGACCGCTTTCTCTGCGCTCAATGTACTTGTCGGGCTTAGTGTCCTGCGGTTGCTCGTCGTCTTCGAACTCATCGTCCTCGATCGGGATGAGTTCATCAAAATAGAGTGAGAGCCGTCGGGCTTCGGGTTCGAGCACTTCGAGCGGGTTGGCGACGCGGCCTTTTTTTACCATTAGGAAGCGGGCGGGAGAGAATTGTTTGCGGTAGCCGACTTCGAAGTCTTTGACCCACTTATTGTTCACGCCTTCGCGACGGTTGAGCAGCACGACATCTGAGAAATGAATACAGGCATCGAACCACGCTTTTGCGGCGCTGTTTTCAGAAAGGAAAGCGCAGTGGACAACCGTTATGATTCGTGCGATCTGGCAGTTATTGAGATCGGTCCACGACTTGATAGCTTCAGCGGCATCCGCTGGATCGCTGTTGCCGGGGGCGAGAAAAATAATCTTTTCTGGTGCGGCGTCGATTTGGTCGTGGACCACGCTGGCATCGCTTAGCTTCCAATTGACGATGCTGACAGTGTCGAGCGCTTCAAGTTGCTCATCAAAGGGGCTTGTCGCTTCGCCTTCTGGGTGGAAGTAGAGCACTTGCTCTTTACCTTCGAGACCACCGTCGATCAGGTCGAACAGGACGTCGCGTCGGCCGCTGCCGGGGATGCCGTAAATAAGATAAACCAGTGGAGCTTGATCGGACATCGGTGGTGGGAAACTGAAACGTGAAACCTGCAGGATAAGATTGGAGGGCTAAAACCTCTGGTTGTTCTATTTGCTTTCGAAATCGAAGCTTTGGCAGTGTGCTTGGTGACGCATCCAGTGGTCGACTAACACAAGGGCGGCCATGGACTCGACGATCGGCACGGCGCGCGGCACGACGCAAGGGTCATGGCGCCCGCGGCCCATGAGCTCCGTTTCGGTGCCGCCTGTATCGACGGTACGTTGGTTTTGAATCAGTGTGGCAGTAGGCTTGAAGGCGATGCGAAAAATGAGTTCTTCGCCGTTGCTGATGCCACCTTGGACGCCACCGGAACGGTTGGTCTCGGTGCCGATTTTGCCGTCTTTGTTGATAAAGATGTCGTTGTGCTCCGAACCAAGCTGCTGTGAGCCGCCGAAACCGCTGCCGACCTCGAAGCCCTTAGTCGCGGGGATGGACAGCATGGCCTTGGCCAGATCTGCTTCGAGGCGATCAAATACGGGCACGCCAAGTCCGACTGGAAGGTTCCGCACGCGGCATTCGATAATGCCGCCGACTGAGTCGCCTTCGTTACGCACGGCTTTAATGCGCTCGATCATTTTCTCAGCAGTTGCGGGGTGTGGGCAACGCACTGGGCTAGCCTCGACTTGTTCGAGAGTCGGAAATTCGTCGGAGGCTGGCATTTCGATATCATGCACGCGTGTGATGTAGGCACGCACGTCGATATCGCCGGCAAGCTTGAGGATTTTCTTGGCCACTGCGCCAGCGGCGACGCGGCCGATGGTCTCGCGTGCGGATGAACGTCCGCCGCCTTCATGGTTGCGAATGCCGAATTTGGCTTGATAGGTAAAGTCGGCGTGTGAAGGCCGGAATTTATCCTTCATCTCCGCGTAAGCGGAGGGGCGATGATCGCCATTGGGCACATAAATGCCGATTGGGGTGCCGAGGGTCTGGCCTTCGAAGACGCCAGATACGATGGTCGCGGCATCGCTCTCCTTGCGCGGCGTAGTAATGTCGCTCTGGCCTGGGCGGCGACGGTCGAGTTCGAATTGAATTTCTTCGACTGTAATCGGTAGGCGCGGTGGACAACCGTCGATTACGACGCCGATGCCGCCGCCGTGGCTCTCGCCCCAAGTAGAAATACGAAAAAGTGTGCCGAAGGAATTACCCATGATTGTCAGGAGTGGTCAGTGGAGAATGCAAAATGAAAAGGCGGTCGCCACCGATGACTAGGGTGACAGAGTTAAAATGCAACGTGTGGTTGGGCGAAAGTCAATATTGCGGCGTCATCGATATTTCGCTGGAATCAGCTTTGCGTTGGTGGCTCGGCGCGCTGAAGTGTGTCGCGACACTGGCAATGTGTGCTAGTACGGGATGGCGGCTTAACTGTAACGCTTGACGATCTGCGTGAACTCGCGGAACTGTGGATGGGCTGCGCCGCCGAGTAGGCTGTAGAAGATCGTCTCGGAGGGTAGGACGTGCGCATCCATGGAGAGGAGTTGTTTGAGCACTGGCTCGCGGTCTTCCGGCCGCCGCTCGCTGATGCAGTCCGAGAGGAGAGTGACGCCGATGTCGTCACCGATCGCTTGGACGGCGGTTTGATAAATGCAAACTGAAGTTTCGAGCCCAACCAATAGCAAGTGGTCAATTTGATTGCTCTCGATCCAGCGGCCTAGCCCATCGGCGTCCATCGCAGAAAAGGTATTTTTGTCGAAGACGGGTGTGTTTTCCGGTAATATTTGTTTGAGCGTAGCAGTGGTGTTGCCGAGTTTTGCAGGGAGTTGTTCAGTGACTGCGAGCGAGCAACCAAGGAGCGAAGCGGCCTCGACCGCGAAGCTAGTGCGCTTGAGCAGGCGCTCACGATCCGGAATGGCGTTGAGAAAAGGGTCCTGGAAATCAATCAAAAGGAGGCCAAGATGTTGTGCTGGATTGGACATAGTGGAAGTGAGCGTCGAACATTGAACTTACGAGGTCGAACTTTGAATGTGTCAGAGTGAATCTTTTTTCGAAATCTAGATCGCTATAGGAGCGTGGGCGATTCGCCGACGTTGGGTCATGCCGGTGGAAACAAGGGCGAGTCGCCCTCGCTCCTGTGATCAAGCATTTTGACGTTATCGAACCAGCCTAGATTTAGAAGTTTATCCCCGTCAGACGGGATCGAGCATATGCTAGCGTTGGCATGCGCTTTACGTGCGCGAACTTAGGCGAATGATTTATCCTCAAGAATACAGGCAGCCATGCACGTCTCCTATGGCAATATTTCGAGGCATAAACGGATTGCAATCTCAGTGAATTGAGAGATTTTCTAAATTTCAATTATCGTCGAAATCCTGCAACGAAAATAGCCTTCGAAGGTTATCGGCATTTTGATTGCATCGCAGGCAATCAGTCGCACTGTTTCGGCTTTCATTGTTACGCTCTTATGGAATGGCATTTTAAAAGTATCGCACGTAAATCTTCGCTCTCACAGCTTCCCTTTACCCCGGGGAATCGCGTTGCCTGCTTGATTTTTAAAGATGTCGAGGCTGGTGAAATGGGCCGTGCGGATGTGTTGCCGGATGAAGTCGATACTTATGAACTACCAGGTGAGATTCTTGGGCGTTGGATGCGCGTGGTAAAAGATCCTGATGATGAGAGCACGAACGTCCGCGAAACAGTCGCTTCTGCGGAAGACTTTTTTCTGTCGCTGTATCAGAACGATCAAGCGGATGGCCTCGCAGAGACCGATGCCTTGAAGCATTTACTGGCGCTAATGCTAGAACGTAAACGAGTAGTGCGTGCCGTAGGTAAACGGCAGACAGCAGGCACTCAACTGTACCGACATGTAAAAACCAAGCAGGAGATAGAGGTGCCCATCGTGGAAATCTCCACGGACTTGATGCTCAAGATTCAGGATACGCTCGGTGATATTATTTTATAATTACAATTCAATACGATGATTTTCCGTAAATATTTGACCCACGCGAGTCTACTGATGTCGCTGTTCTTTTCGGCTGGCTGCTTTGAGAGCATCCAAGGCTTTAAAAACGAAATTGAGAATATGCAAGTGCCTCGCTTAATGATCGAGGCGCGTGGCATCGACTATGGGGGTGGCAGTGGTAGCAAGGTCACTCTGCCGATCTCGGGCACGGCTATCAAACTCGAGCGAGAGCCAGTCGTCGGAGAATATGATATTATTAATGTTGAGATGGTGAAGGTCGATCTGGGGATGGCTTTGCTGGTTCAGATTACGGATAAGGGCAGTCGTGAGCTGTATCGTCGCTCAGTGACTCATCGCGGCAGTCGCATCGTTTTTACCTGCAATGGACAACCTTTAGGGGCGATACGCTTAAGTGGTACGATCGAAGACGGTCAGTTCTATACTTTTGTGGAAATTCCTGATGATGAGCTAGGTCAGTTCGTGATCGATCTAAAGGCGAGCATTCAAGAGCTGCAGTCGCATTATAAGTATTAATTCGGACGAACTGTGTTGTTTATGTATTTACGACTAGCTCAACGGCTGGCAATTGGTGCGGCTGTGCTACTCTCGCAATTGTGTCTACAGGCGGGATTGATTTGGCCAACGCCGAATCCAGCGTTTCAAAATGGTCAGTCTATCGAGACATTTATCCAATCGACTGCTTCGGGCGTGCCAGAGTCCGGCCTGTTTGGCTGTGTGCGCAGTAGTGGCGCTCGCTTTCACGAGGGCTTGGATCTGTTTCCAATCGATCGGGATCGCCGCGGCGAACCTACCGATGCGGTGTATGCCGTCTTACCTGGGCGTGTTGTGCATGTGAGCAAAACTGCTGGGCATAGCAGTTATGGCCGCTATATTGTGGTTGAGCATGATCAACAGGTGCCTGCGTTCCACACGCTCTACGCCCATTTGGCGAGTGTCGGGCAGGGCATCATCGTCGGAGCTCGGGTTGATTCGGGCGCGAAGCTCGGCATTATGGGTCGTTCGGCGTCGTATTCGATTCCACGCACGCGGGCGCATCTGCATTTTGAAATCGGCTTTCGCCTGACGAATGATTTTCAGGGGTGGTATGATCGCCAGCAGTTCGGTAGTAAAAACCGGCATGGCATGTGGAATGGGATGAACTTGGTGAGCATCAATCCGCTCGATTTCTATGAATCGATCCGCCAAGGGCAGGTGAGCAACCTGTATGAATATCTAAAATTGATTCCGGCGATTGCGCGCATTCGGGTGCAGACCGCTGATGTGCCTGACTTTGTCAAAGCGTATCC
>Ga0075469_10000365_pt1 | contig 19497 bp, 17 predicted proteins | sample DEB08_DNA_13_FD_77577 | JGI IMG/M metagenome (GOLD analysis project Ga0075469, IMG submission 77577) | Aqueous microbial communities from the Delaware River and Bay under freshwater to marine salinity gradient to study organic matter... | ecosystem: Environmental > Aquatic > Marine > Coastal ...
GTCTCGCGTTCGGTGGTTTCGCAAGCGGCAAGTGCAATCAAGAAAGTCGCCAAAACAAGATGCTTCATTTTCGTCCTCTATGAATTGGAATCCAAGACTCCGTCGGTGTGACGGTTACCACTCGACTGCCTATTTGTCATGTCTCTGACTTTCAGAATCTTGTTACCTTTGCGACGCTCGCTGGCAGATGTGCGCAGGTGCCGATCCACGGCCCAATACCCGCGCCAAGCAAACACTACTTATGATGCTTGATCCGACACCAGCCGCATCCCGAGGTGCGCAGGCGGTGTCCCGACGGCACAGCCACCGCGCGCAGGATCGCGTACCAGATATGACATTGCCGCCACATGTTCGCCGCCCACAAAGAATGCTGGGCAGCGATCTGGTGTCAGCTGACCTTCTGCTGCACCGACATAACAGTCTTGTGTCCATTCCCAAACGCTGCCGTTCAGATCGACAATGCCCTGCGAGGTGGTTTCAAATGCGCCTTTGGGGCGCAATGTGCGTTTGGTCTGCGGCTCCATCAGGTAAGTGGAAGCCCATGTCAGTTCAGGGTCCGTAAAGATCGGATCAGGAGCGGGGGGCAGGACTTCGGCGGCCATCAGTTCCCACTCTGCAAGGGTGGGTAGGCGGAATTGCATCCGCGTTTTCGCGTTGATCCAAGTGACATATTCCGCCACATCCATGAACGAAAGACCTGTGGCAGGCATTTCGGCCTCTGTTTGGCTGCCGGTTGCGCGCAGTGCCAAAGAACAGCCACCTGCCATGTGGCATTTGTTCCACTCAGCGATGGTGACTTCGTATTTCTGTACATGGAGTGCGGATCCGTCAGCAAGGATCACGGGCGCTTCAGCCATTTGCGGCGCGAAGGTCAGGTCGGGGCCGCGTGTGTAGAACGCGCCCCCGATAAGAAAAGCCACTGTTAACACCGTGCCCGTGAGCACCAGAAAGCTGCGGCTTTTGGGTGAGGTGTTGGCATGTGTCATCGCAAATGATCCTGTTTAGGTTTCAAAGGTACGCGGTGCGACGACCTGTTCCATCAGTTCGTTGTTCCATTCGCCCTCAACGACAAAGTGTGCGGCTGCACCCAGCAGCGTCGCTTCGATCAGGTTGTGGTTCACGTAGGCGTAGACGCCGGGTTGTTCGAATGTGTACATCGCGGCCATTGCGGTGCCGCCACGCACGAACCATGTTTCCAATCCGGTCAGGGGCGCGTCGCTGAACGATGTTTCCCAGACGTAGTTGCCGTGTCCACCGATAAGGTGCGGACGGCTGTCGCGGTTGGCTTGGTTGTGGATCATCAGGACGGTTTCGCCGACTTTGGCTGTCAAAGCGTTCTCGCCAGTCAACGCACCTACCGCGCCGTTGAACACACAATGTGTTGGTGTCAGCGTGCGCATCGCATCAAGGCTATCGGCATAGTCATCACCTGCGAATGCGTATTTCTTATAGTCGCCGAATTCGTCCATCGGCAGATAATAATCCTGCTCGCCGATGTAGGCGATGCTGTCATAGGTCAGCGCATTGCCCATACCGTCTTTCAGACCATCGCGTGGCAGAACCATGACCGCACCGTTCATGCCGTGTGTAACGTGGTAAGGGATCATCGCGCCACCGGGGGCACAGTGATAGGTAAAGCAGCCCGGCTTGGTCGCTTTCCAGCGCAGCACGGTTTCTTCACCAGGGAAGACGTGGGTCAAACCACCACCGCCAAGCGCGCCCGTAGAGGCGTGAAAGTCGATGTTGTGTTCCATCTGGCTGTCCACAGGGTTGCGCAGGGTCAGTTCGACCATGTCGCCTTCGTGGCAGATGATCAGCGGACCTGGGACAGAGCCGTTATAGGTCAGTGCCCAGACTTCAGCGCCGGTATCTTCGTCAACAACCATCAGAACTTCGGTTGTTTCCATGGTGATCTCGATGATCTTGGGGCCACCGGTTGCGACCTGCTCGTGGGCGGGTGCAAATGGTGGCGCGACCAGCTCTTGTTTGACACGTGTGTAGCCGGACAGGTCAGCGGAAGGCGCGGCCATCTGGGCCTGTTCTTCGGCGACAAGGAACCGTGGCGCTGGCGGCTGCATCTTTGGCAGTGGCGCGCGGCGTTGACCCGCAAGACCCGCAGTGCCTGCCATCGCAGCAGCACCCGCAAGGACAGAGCCGCGCAGTACGTTACGGCGATTGGTCTGCATCAGACCTGGATTGAATACTTTAGTCATAATAGTCTCCTTGTTAAGATGTCAGAGGTTTGAAAGCTGTTCTTCAAAGCGGGCTTTGGCGCCACGCGGAATGCGTCCTTCGAGGAATGTCTCGGGGGCTTCGGTTGCGTCGCCAACGGCGATCACCATGACCATGCCCATGGCAAAATGCGGCTTGCACATCACGCCATAAACACCCGCCACGTCGTAGGTCACAACGATCTCTTCGTTGATGCGGCCTTCAAATTCAGTGCCGCCCTCGGGTGTCATCGTAGGGATGGATTCTGCATTGTGGCCGCGGTCCGTTGGGATAAACGTGACCGTGTCACCTGGTGCGAGGCGCAAGAACGCGGGCGCAAAGATCATATTTCCAGCCTCACCGCGGTTCAGCATCTGAACCTCGAAATTCTCGGCCCATGCGGCACCTGACATGGCCGCGCAGATCGCTACTGTGGACGCTATTATTCGCAACATCGGTTTTCCCTTCGTGTTTAACTGACCTCAGGATACGCTGTTGCGGGACAGCGAGTTTGCGCTAGCACAACCAAAATCACCCTGTTTTGTTGATCGAGATCAAACACGTGGCGCAAATGGCAGGTTTGTGGGACAAATGACCGATGAAGAACAATCGCCACCCCGCACGTCACGGACTTCTTGATGAAAGTCTTTTGACGCAAATGCCGCCATTCGCGATGTTGCGCACAGATCAGATCCGCGAGATCCTCGATCTGGCGACATCGCGCCGCTATGAAGCGGGTGTAGCGGTGTTTGAAGAAGGCTTTGACGCAGAGCGATTTTATGTGCTGCTTGATGGGCATATCCGTGTGGTGCGGATATCCGAACAAGGCGAACGCATCATCGCTCTTCATATCCCTAGCGGACAGCTATTCGGCATCGCGGCCGCGCTTGGCCATACGACGTATCCTGCAACGGCAATTGCGGCTGTGGAATCGGTCGCCCTGTCGTGGCCGATGCATTTATGGCCCGACTTCGTGGCGCGCTATGATGGGTTTGCAACACAGACCTATAAGACCGTCGGGCACCGCATCGAAGAGATGAGCTCGCGCATGTTGGAACTGGCCACTCAGCAGGTCGAACAGCGCATTGCCTGCGCGATCTTGCGGATGATCAACCAGTCCGGTCGCAAAGTGGACAACGGGATCAAGATTGATTTCCCTATAACCCGTCAAAACCTGTCAGAGATGACCGGTGCGACGCTGCACACCGTTAGCCGCACGCTCAGCGCATGGGAGCGCGACGGGATCATCGAAAGCCAGCGTAAACATATCACTGTCTGTGATCCCCATAAGCTGGTGATCTTGTCCGGAACGCTGGCACCTACCTAAGGGTCGCAGTCAGTTCGGCGTAGAACGCATCAATTTCCAACCCATATTCTTTACAAGCGTCCGTAACCGTATGAAACGGCGCTACAAGGCAGCCCACGCAGAGCATCTGATGGCGAAAGAAGACCTCGACCGTTTCGGGCCAGTCTGCGATCAATTCATTTAGTGGCGTGTCTGGATCGTAAAAACGCTGCAAAGGCATTTTGAACCTCCATTTTCCGGACCAGTTTACTGGAAGCTCGGCGCGTGACGTTGCGCTTGCGCAAACTTTGCTCGGACGTCACAGGAAATGAACGTCATTCGTCGTAAGGCGGGCCAGTTCCGATGCTGGTCACAGCACCCGCCCTCTTTTTTCGCGATTGCCAAGGCTGTATTGTGAGCGAAGTATCTCAAACATCTTGCGATATGCCGGGCGGTGACGGTTGCGCATATTCAGGCCTGCAAAAATGGGTTGCGTTATGACCGGTGCGTCTTTGACAGCTTGGCATGTGCCTAACGCTACCAGTTGATTGGCCGAATCCTGACGCACATATGCCGTCCCTGACAAAGATGTCAGCAGATCAACCATCGCTGCATTCTGCCCAATTGACAGCCATGCCTGCATCAAATCAGGTAAGAGCGCCGCGTGTGATTGCATGAATGCGGGGGCGTAATTGGCAAGGATGTATGACGACGGGTCCACATCTGCCATCGTCTGCGCATGGGTCGAGACCATCAAATACCGGACTTCGCCTAGCATTTCGAAGTACAAATCCGGTTGGGTTTTCGGAGAATAAAGAACTGCGACATCTTGGGTGCCTGACACCAGATCGGCACACATCTGACCTGAATAATCGGCTTCAAACAAGAAAGCAGTTTGTGGAAACACAGTGCGAAATCGATCAATCAGTCCGCGAATGTCAGTGTTGACAAGATCATGCTGCAGCCCGATCCGCATTGTCACACCGCTAATGGCAGTATCGCGCGCCGCGTTGAGCGCCGTGATCCAATTGTGACGCAGACCGCGCGCATGGGGTTCGAACCGCAAACCTTGGGTCGTCAGCGACGTGCCGGATCGCGATCTTCTGAACAGTCGTGCGCCAATTGTCTTTTCGAGGGATTTGATCCGGCCAGACACGGTCGATTGCGTCACCTCCAGCCGTTCCGCCGTCTGGTTGAAGCTCTTTGTTTCACAAAGATCAAGGAAGGTATCGATCAGTTCTATCTGCATAGACGCGACTATGTCCTAATCGGCAAATCCGATCAATAATAACCGGATGACCTGATTGATTGATTGCGTGTGCGGGGGAATACTCGGCCATCGAGTTGAGGAATGACCATGACGGAAACCAAACGCAGATCAGGTGGGCGCGCTGCCCGTGTCGCAATGCGCAGTGCGCCATTGGCCGAAGATGTCCGCCCAGTACGTCCGGGGATGTCGGGTGGACAATACAAGCCATTGTCTGATGCGGATGTTGCGCGCATCCATGGCGCAGCGCTTGATGCGCTCGAGCAGATAGGTCTGTCTCAAGCCCCGCCTTCGGGGGTCGAGATTATGACCAAAGCGGGCGCAATTCAGGGCGATGACGGCCGTCTTAGATTCCCGCGCGCGTTGGTTGAAGACATGCTGGCCAAAGCGGCGCGCAACATCACGTTGCATGGCCGCGAGGAAAAGCATGATCTGCATCTGTCAGGCACCAGAGTGCACTTTGGCACTGCGGGTGCCGCCGTGCATGTCGTCGACGTCGAAACGAATACTTACCGCGATAGCACCGCCCAAGATTTGCATGATGCTGCCAAGATTACGCACGCCCTTGATAATATTCATTTTTTCCAGCGCGCGATGGTTGCCCGTGACGTCACAGACAACCTAGAGATGGATTTGAACACCATCTATGCGTGCTGCGCCGGAACGACAAAGCATGTAGGCACATCATTTAGTGACCCGTCGCATGTCGCACCCGGCATGGAAATGCTGCACCGTCTGGCTGGCGGAGAGGCCGCATGGCGTGCCCGTCCGTTCGTGTCGAATTCGAACTGCTTTGTTGTCCCGCCTATGAAGTTCGCTGAAGAAAGCTGCACTGCGATGGAATCCTGCATTCGCGCAGGTATGCCGGTACTGCTGCTGTCCGCCGGCCAAGCGGGGGCAACGGCACCTGCACCCATCGCGCTTGCGATCGTGCAAGCGGTCGCCGAATGCCTTGCGGGTGTCGTCTATGTCAACGCTATGGCCCCGGGTCATCCGGCTGTTTTTGGGACGTGGCCATTTGTGTCTGATTTACGCACGGGTGCGATGTCTGGCGGATCAGCAGAGCAGGCCTTGCTGACAGCGGGTTGTTCGCAGATGCATAAATTCTACGACCTGCCGGGCGGTGCTGCGGCGGGTATCTCGGATTCGAAACTGCCTGATATGCAGGCCGGATGGGAGCAGGGGATCACCAATGTGCTTGCCGGACTATCAGGTCTGAACATGGTCTACGAAGCGGCAGGGATGCATGCGTCGCTGCTAGGCTTTTGCCTGGAGTCTTTGGTCTTGGGGGACGATATTCTTGGGCAAGTCATGCGCACCGTGCGCGGAATCGACGTGACCGAAGAAAACACCTCGCTGGATGCAATGAAGGCGGTTTGTCTGGGCGGTCCGGGGCATTACCTTGGGTCCGATCAAACGCTGGCTTTGATGCAAACCGAGTATATCTACCCCAAGCTGGGCAACCGGATGAGCCCCAAAGAGTGGAACGAAGCCGACCGCCCGATTCTGATCGACAAAGCTATCGCGCGAAAAAATGAAATCCTTGCAAATGCCCAAATCAAGTTCGATCCTGCTTTGGATGCGGCAATCCGCGCTGACTATAATATCTACTTCAAATAAGGACTGATGATGCATTACGGCTATATTGGGCAGGGAAACCTTGGCGCAAATTGTGCGGCTTGCCTGTTGCGTGCGGGGCTAGATGTTACCGTGACCGACATCAACAAAGACGCCGCAGCGGTGGCGATGGCCGAAGGTGCCAAGTGGGCGGACAACCCGGCGGACCTCGCGGCTTCGGTCGATCATATCATTACATGCCTGCCGTCGCCCGCCGTGTCGCAAGCGGTAGCTGCCCAAATGCTGCCTGCGATGCGTGAAGGCGCGCATTGGATCGAGATGTCGACACTGGGCCGCGAAGAGGTGCTAGCATTCGCCGCAGATGCCGCGAAACATGACGTGCGCATGATGGAACTGCCCGTCACTGGCGGCGTTCATCTGGCAGCACAAGGCAACATCACTATGCTTGCTGGCGGCGATAAGGATATGTTCGATCTGCATCTGCCTGCGCTGCATGCAATGGGAAATCAGGTTTTTCATATGGGACCGCTTGGATCTGCATCAATCATCAAGGTGATCACGAACATGTTGGCCTTTATCCACCTGAAAGCTTGCGGCGAGGCGATGATGCTTGCCAAGCGCGGCGGGCTGGATTTGTCTCAGGCGTGGCATGCGATCAAGGCATCGTCTGGTACATCATTTGTGCATGAGACCGAAGGGGCCTTGGTGCTGAATGGGTCTTACGACGTGGCCTTCAATATTGATCTTGCTCTAAAGGACTTGGGTTTCGCCATGGGATTTGGCCGTGAATTCGAAGTACCGCTCGAATTGGCCGCGGCGACCGAGCAGACTTATGTTGCAGCGCGTGCGGCCTATGGGGGTGACGCGCAGTCACCGATGATCGTCAAACTGCTTGAGGATTTGTTGAAAACAGATCTGCGTGCCGAAGGTTTTCCGGCACGTTTGACCTAAGCGTCAGTCATCGCATTTGCAAAAAACGGTACCCACGCATCCAGCACATCTTGCGGGTGCTGTTCGGCGACGTAGTGCCCACCAGGCAAAGCCCAGCCTTGCACGTCGTTGGCGCGTTCTTTCCACAGCGCCAAACAGTCGAAATGTGCGGCAATAGCACCATCGGCACCCCAAAGCGCGAGCAACGGAGTCTTTGTCTTGCCGACCTCTGCATCATCGTGCGCCAAATCAATGCTGGCCGCCGCGCGGTAATCTTCGCAAGCACCATGGATTGCTTGGGTGTCGGCGAAACACGTCAGGTATTCGTCAAGCGCCTGCTGCACAAACGGCGATAGCCCCGCGGCACCAGCCCCACATTTGCTGAGCCAAAAGAACGCAGGGTCTGCGCCGATCAATGTCTCGGGGAAAGGATGTGGCAATGTGAGCCAATACCAATGCCAGTAGGTATGCGCAAAAGCGCTGCCCGCTTCTCGGTACATTTCGCGGGTTGGCGCAATATCGAGCGTGGAAAATGCAATGACACGTTCAGGATTATCAGCCGTCAATCTATGTGCGACGCGGGCGCCGCGATCATGTGCGCCGATAAGGAACCGATGATGTCCTAGATGATCCATCAACGCCAGAACATCGCCTGCCATCGCGCGTTTAGAATAGGGCATATGGGCCGCGTCCGTCTTCGGCTTGAGCGATCTGCCGTAGCCCCGCAAATCGGGGCAAATCACTTGATAGGTCTGCGCTAAAGCCGGTGCTATCGCGTGCCACATCGCCGAAGTTTGCGGGTAGCCATGCAGCAATAACAACGGCGGGCCGTCGCCCTTTGACCTATAGAAGATCGGGCCATCGGGGGTTTCAAATGACTGCTCTGCGAAGCCCTCAAAGAACTGGGTCGCGCGTGGTGCAGATTTGGCCGCCGGATGCATTATTGAAAAATTGAGCGCCAAGACGCATGCAATGCGCCCAGCTTTGCAGGATCATAAACCATCAACGCAACGTCATCGCCCGCCAGTGCCAGGGCTGCTGTATTGCCATCATCAAGCGCGCCTTCAAGACAGATTAGCTTTGGACCATCTTGGTGGTTCGGCAGGCTTTCTTGCGCACGTAAAAAGGCGTCGACTTGGGTATCCCAAATCGATTGCAGTCCAGCGATATCGCCGTAAGTCGCTAGAATATCACCGGCGCTGACAAGAAGGACCGCGCTAAATGCAGTCTCATTGACGCGCAAAAAGCGCGACATCGGCGGCAAAGGGGTCTCGCTAATGTCGATTTGCCAAATCTCGGCCAAACCAGAAGCTGAAATGCCACGTTCGCCGCCACTGCCAAAAGGCTCTGCCGGAAGGCTGCGCACGGTAAGTCGGGCCGCCCCTGTAAAAATATCAGTCAAAAGTGCAAATGCCGCGTCGAGCATTGCAGGTTCCTGGCGCGACAGGGTCTTGCCGAATAAATCTATATGATCACCTGCCGCAGGTGAAACAGCAATCATACCGCGCAAGCGGCGGCCGGCTGCAATGACGCTCACCACAACGTCGCCTACCGCAAAGTCCAACCTGCGTTCAAGCACCGTTTCGTCAACGACGGCTAGGAATGCAGTCATGGGCGCAGGAACGCCGCCTTGCGATATCACCCGCGCGCCGTCTTCAAAGACGTCATCACGTGCGGCCAACGCATTCAGTTTTTGCGCCAAGGCAATCATATCGCTCATAAGCTGGGTCCCAAGTTCATCTATTAACCGCCGCTGATACGGTTCAGGCATTTGGTTGCTTCGTCCACAAGTTTATCAACATTTACGTCCGGGGCACACACACAACATAGTACATCGTCCGGCTCATCGCTCGCACGCAAAAATAGGTGAACGGATGTTTTTTCCGCCAAAAGCGCAAGCCGACTAGGGTTTGCACCCAAACCAATCTTTCCATGCGCCCCTAAAACAGTAGCGGCCTGTACGCAAAGTGCATCAAGCGTCTCGCGGGGTAATTTTGACCGCGTATCTGTCACGAGGATCATGCGCGTCGACAGGTCAGCAAATGCAATCGCCTGACAGCCGACGCTGGCTGCAAGTAACGTATCTAACTCATTAACAACCATCACCAGCCTACTTTTCTACAGTTACTAACTTTGTCGCTATGCCCGCGCGATGCGGATGATGCAACGCGCCAATCCACCAGATCTAAGTCGGCCGAACTGGACGAGCGGCCGGTCTAGTTGCGCCTTCGGTGCCGTCTTTTGTGCGCTGAACGCGCCGTGGCATGACAGAGGTCACGACCGCCGCAGGAATATCAGATTCTGTCGTCAGGTTATAAAGCGGGGTTTCTGTACGGGCGGTTAATGCCGCCAGCTTTTCAATGCGTTCAATCAGATGTTCGGTGAATGGTCCGGCGCCACTGGCTTCCCATAAGGCATAGTCTTCGCCTGCCTTGATGGCCTGCAAAAGCGAAATCGGGAAAGTTGCACCAAACTGGCCTTTGGTTTCGCGGGCAACGCGCATAATGACGCGGCTGCGATCACGTTCTGTCGTTAATTTGTCGTAACGGGTGATCAACAAAATAGAGTTTTCGCGCACTGTATTTGGCATCGTGTCCCAAACAGCTGCTTCGGATTGACGCCAGGCTTGGGTGGCGTGGGTACACCAAATCACGGCATCGACCTCTGTCAGCATACGTTCCCAGACGTCGGATGACATGTTGGGGTCTGAAATGCCTGGAAAGTCGATCAGGTCGCAAACTTCAAGGATGTCCGCTTCGATGGATAAATGGATGAAGCGTGTTTCAGATACGGGCACATCCTCGAGACGCTCAATCGAGATAGGCTCTTGCCACCCATCGACGTCTACACGGTAGGGCGCGTCGGTGCCGAATGTGATCCACACCGGGGACAGCCGTGTAGCGGTTACTTTTTCAGGGAGCGGTCGCACGCCCATCAACAGGTTTGACAACGTGCTTTTGCCAGCGCTGAATTCACCCATCAGGGCGATACGAGGTTTGCGGGTGGGGGCTTGGTCGGACATTAAGCTTTACCTATCGCAATTGTATCATCGCGGAGTTCTTCGAAGATGAACTCGAACAATTCTTCACGTTCCTGCTGGGCTTTGATGCCGAATACATCCTCGAGATCTTCGATATCAAGCTCTGACTTATTGCTGATGTCGCTCAACAGTCCGCGCTGTTCAGACAAAAAGCTGTGCAACTCGCGCTCCGCGCTTTCGCGGATATCATTTGCCTGACGCATTTTGAGTTCTTCGACGATGGGCTTGGTTTCCGCCTCGATCAAGTCATAAAACCCGCTTGCAAAAGCACGGTAACCCTTGCGGCGCTTCCACCAGCCTTTCCACCAAGACGTCTGCAAATCCAATGCGATAGTTTGCCCCAATGAGACGGGCGCAGGAACATCTGGCGGCGTCGGTGGCGTGATCGTGAAGTTTTCGACAGCCACGCCAAAAGCCGACCGGCAAATCTCTGCAAGGTCTTGGGCGGCAGATGCATAGACCTCTTCGCAGGTCGATGCGACGTTGCGGCGCATGACTTGATAGCTGGTTCGCAACAACATGCGCAGGCCGTCAGGGCTATATTGCCAAACCTCTTCTTCGCCTTTGGTCTCAAGATGCTGCAGCAATGATTCAAGGGCGCGGTCAAGGAAGCGTTTGTGCGATTGATCGACCCGCGCGCTAAACTGTTGGAACACCGCGTCCATGCGGTCGCTAAGAAGCTTCATGTTGTCTTTTTGCAGCTTATCAAGGTGCTTTTCTAGCTCATCGGCCATCATGACCGACACCGTGTCGCCGTCCAAACGCATCGAAACAACAGCGTTAGAGGCACGTACACCACTGACAAGGTTCAGCGCCTTTTTGCGCGAAGCCGAAAGGATTTCCGCGCCTGATCCTTCGACGATACGCTCTGACAAGGCTGAATAAAGCTGCGGCATGCCGGAAAGTTGCCACACCAATTCATGCGTATCCATGTCGACGGTTTCAGCGCTAAGCGAGGCTTCTGCCCAGTTATAAAGGGCATCTGCACTGTCAGAGATGATGTCATCGAGATCATTCTTAAGCGCAATATTGGCCCAATATGCACTGCCAAATATGACCTGTGGATTTTCGGGGCCATTGTTGTCAGCCAAGGTCTGCATGATGCTGTCACGGATTTCCGGCACTTGCTCTGCGGGATTGGACAGTTCGTCAATGCGGTTCACGAAGATCAAAACCTCACGGGCTTTCACATTCGAAATCAGGCGGATCAGGCCCATATCCATAGCGCTTAGCGCCTGATGTGCTGACAGGACAACAACACAAATGCGGCTGTCGCGCAGCGCATTGATGGTGATCTGTTCGCGCATCATGAAGGTATCATTCACGCCTGGGGTATCGCGAATGCAAAGCGGGATCGGCAGTGCCTTTGTATTCAAATACAAATCCGCCGATTTTGTGATATCGGCAAAGCGCCCCTGCTGGTCAGCTTGACCAAGGTCGTCAAAATCATCGCCCATACAGACATAGCGCTGGATCAAATCATCGTTGAGTTGGGCGTAGCTATGTTTTTGACCAAGCAGTAACTCGAATTTGCGACCCAAGCGTTGCTTGGTCTTATCGCGCATCGCAATGATCTGGGTCCGAACTTTTTCTAATTCTTCGTCAGCACCGGCGCGCGCGGCTAATTCGCCGATTCGGCCACCGTTTTCAATGAGATGGTCCCATTCGCCTTTGCTAAAGAACTGGAATGCCGCAGTCGGCGCGTCGGGCGGAAGGGGTGTGTTGAGGTGCAACGACGTCACGACAGAGGTCCATGGGTTGACGTCAGCAGGCAACAAATCAGGGCGGCCGACCATCGCGTTGACCAGCGACGTTTTGCCTGCTTTGACTTGACCGATCATTGTAACGCTTGGTTCAAACGCACGTAACTGTTTGATTAGTTTCGCTGATTTCTTCTCGGCATCAAGCCCACCAAGTTTTACTACATCAGCAAGCGTGGCTTCCAAATCTACGATTTCGTCTTGAAATGCTTCAAGCTTTTCAAGGCCACGACGCATGAATGCCGGCTGTGCAGTTGGGGTGGGTCGATCCCCGTCGCTTGTCAGCTCTTCCATCTTCATACCAATCTGTCCTCAATCAACTTACACATAAACACATTTTTCGACCGCTAACACCACAGCGACACGCAATAGGCATATCACTGCGTATAATGTCATATTCCAAACAGACTACTAGCACAAACCTGCGTAACAACGGCCACTTAGCTGAAGCTGTCACATCGGTTTAAGCGGCGAGATCTGCCTGAAGTTCGCGTTTGACCTGCAACATCAGACTAACTGCCTCGGTAGCTGCACTGTCACGCTTTTCAAGCTGCATCAACTGTACCAGATCGGCGGCATCATATGCGGTATCGCGTGCACGTTGAAGCGGCGCATCCTGCGGGTCACCATGATCATTAAGATAATCACAAAGCCATTGGATATGTGCGACGCATTCTTCCATGATCTCGGCAGGTGCATCACTGTCCATGTCTTCTAGGCTTGCGGTCAACGCCTGAGCGCGTTCCTCAATATAGGCCAAAACATGCTGATAGGCGGCGCGCGTGTCCGGGTGCAGGGCAGCAGCTGCCGGTTTAGGCGACAGTTCCGCCGCGCGACGTGCTGCGATTGTGCGCAACTGGGCGATCCCTTTGGGAACCTCGGCATCATCAGGTGTCGCAGCGGGCGTGATTTCCGCCACAGGTTCTTCGACAATGGGGGTTTCGACGATTGGTTCAACGACTTCAGGCGCTGCGTCACTTTCTGTGTCATCAAGTGTCGCAAGCACGTCTGCATTCTGCAGCAATAGCACATCAGCCATATCGACAGCTGCGCGTTTCCCCAACGCAACTTGTTTTAGCACCGTGGAAATTAACGCGAGACCACCGCTTGCGCGCATCATTTCTTTGTCAACGCTGCCGTCAGCCTCGCGCGCATCAAGTGCGCCGGGCAAGTCAATCGGCAGGATTTTTTCAAATTCACCAATGGCGGCTGTTCGGGCTGAACCAATCACACCATCCAGCGTGCCTTGTTCTTGCAGATCATCCATGTGCGTGATCATCAACAAAGCGTAATCTTTGATCATGTCGGGCATTTGACCCCAGATACGGCGCTCTGTCTGGTCAAATTCTTTAGTGCACCAAAGCACGACGTCCGCACGTTTCGCAGCCCATTGACTGGCGCGGTGCATCGCGTTGGGATCATTGGGTGCCACGGTTTCAAGCAGCGAAATCTTGGCGAGCGCAGGCAGTGGCAATTCCATCTCGACGAAAACCGGCGATAAGGCTGCAATATCATGCGCGCTTGCATCGACGAGGGTCTGTTTGGTGCCGTCCGGCAGAGTGCAAACCGCTTTATTCTGCGACCCATAGCGCAACTGAAGGGTCGGAAGCCGTACACCTTCCGGCAACACATCGGCCCCGGCAAGCAGGTTCAGCAATGACGATTTGCCCGAAGACGGCATGCCCATCAAGGCTAGGCGCACCGGCTGTTGCAGGCGCGCCAAAAGCTTTTCAGCTTCGTTTTGTTCGGCGGCAGGTAACAGTCCGCTTTGCGCAGCGCGCGAAAGCCGGTCCAGTACCCGCGCCTCAAGTGATTGATTCGACATTACTTACCTCCGGCGGCTAGTTTAGCCGGCGGATCAGCCGCTTCAACCTCCTGTGGTTTTTCTTGGCGAGGTTTCACTGTGACTTGCCTAACGGGCCGGACTTCTTTGATCTTCGAGTGGACCTCTGATGCCTTGACCTTTGCTGGAGGCGCGACCTTTGCTGCGACCTTTTCGGCTTCGTCCAATTCAACGACGCGTGTGACTGTCGCAAGGTTGGTGTCCATGTGACCAACTGGCTTGGCGCGGATTGCGCGGATCACCGGCTTATTGTGGTTCAACTTGATCACAGAAAACGTGCAGTTGTCCTGATCAGGGTCTGCCAATGCCTCGATCGCTTCAAGAAGGTAGCCTGCGATTTCAGCGGCTTTCTTGCGGCGATAGCGGTTCAAGATCTTCTGGATCTTAGCATCTTCAAGATACTGTAAACCGTCACTTGATACGACAACTATGTCCCCGACTTGCAACTCGAAAGGAGTCTTTGGGCAGTCGGATTTCGCGACACGGTCGCCGAGGATAACAGACGTCAGGCAATTGCGATCAGGGTGGTTTTTGCCAGCCTCGGGGTCAAGCAACCCGGACTTCACCATGAAATCAATCTGCGGCGCCATTGAATGATCTTCATTCAATTGCTTCATTTGCCCACCACGGAAGTGGTACAAAGGACTATCACCGATCGACATCCAGTACATCCGGTTTTCGATCAGCACGACAGAAACCAGCGTGGCACCCATCCCGCGTGTGTCGGGATGTGTTTTGACATGCTCGCGCACAACGCTATTCGCGCTCACTGCGGAAGTTGTCAGGTAGCGCGGGATGTCCGCCTCATAGTCGGTGAAATTCGCACTTTCGAACTTCAGCTCACTAAAGACCTCGGTTACGACAATTTTGCTGGCTACGTCACCGGCGGCATGGCCACCCATACCGTCCGCCAAAACAACCACGCCACTGTCCGACCCGAATGGGAAATCGGTGACGATTGCGTCTTCTTGGTAATCCCGTCCGCCCTGACAAATCGCCGAAGCGACATCAAAACGAGGTTCAGGCGATCGCCACATCTTCGTCCTCCTCGGTTGCGCCGTCAGCCCAATTGAACGATTTATCACACAAGGCAATGAACCGCAGAACCGTATCACTGATCCGGATGATGTCGCCGGTCTTAATAGCTTCATTGCTAATGACTGGTTTATCATTCAGGCGCACAATGTTCGATTTTCCGCCATGACCAAGCAAAAACTCTTTGCTATCAGGGTCATAGACAATCGCAGCATGGTTGGACCGCGAAATAGAATTGTCGCCAAAATCAAGCTGGACCGCTTGATCATCACCGCGACCAATCTGTGACATGCCTGTCAGCAGGCTAAAACATTCGCCGCGGCCGGGGCCTTCGGCGACGACAAGCCAGCCGACTGGAAACTTCACACTCTTGGTCGGCGCGACGGTTGGCGCATCGTTGAACAAATCAACAACCGCACCGTCAGATTTTTCAAACCCGATCAAACGGGTTTTTGTCCGCCGCGAGCGCGCAGGGGACCGCGCAGCTGCCGCAGTTGCAACGGCAGGAGCCGTCGGCAATTCGGTCGATAACGGCGGTAAATCCGCAGTCGTTGCAGGCAATTCCGATGAGGTCCCGTCATCTTCGAGGTCCCATATATTCATCGCGACAGGTGCCGGCTTTGCTGTCGGTACGTCCGTAATTTCGACGTGCTTCACTGGCTTTTTAGGTACAATTCTGTCTGCCACACCGGTCTCGAGCGCATTGGTTTCTTCAACCAATGAACCGATTGTATCACGGTATGATTGCTCAAGCTTTTCGACGGGGTCTGCCCGTTCGGCGCTTGATGGCTTGCGCTTCTTGCCGAGGAGATCACGAATAAACTTCATCTTGCTACCCTTCCACTAATTTCTTCGTCGAACGTGCGCAGCTAGGCTGTTGCACGATCGAGGATTTTACTCAGCCGCGCCCGGATAGGCGAGGGATGCAACCCAAAGGCTGCCGTTGCGTTGAACTGCGAACAAGAACTGTTCCGCACCATTTTCGCTTTCGCGATTGAAAATACTGAACAGCGAATCGCGCGCGTTCACCTCTTCGGACGTTGGGATATAGGACGTAATCACGTCACCAATCGCCAAACCACCTGTTTGGCTTTCTGCCAACGCGACGACTTGGGTCTGCCAGCCGGAACCTGCAAAGACCGTTTCAAACTTGGTGCCATCTGCAAGCCGCACTTCTTGCACAACTGGCAAGAACCACAGCTGGTCCTGTGCAAGGCCCGTCGCCGGGTTGCGGGTTTCGAATGTCACTGTGATCGTAGGGGTCAGCGCCTCGTCGGGTGTTTGATCGCGCAAAATTGCTGGGATATCGTTAATGGCTGTAATGCCAGTGCCGTTTACCCCGGTTATTTCCAATCCTGGCATCACCCACTCCGGTGAGACAGAAGCAACACCAGCGATGACATTTGAGGTGTCATTGGTCGGAGTGAACGGCAGGCGAACAGTCCAGCTCGCTGCAATTCCATCGCGCTGTGCAGTTTCAACGGGCGTTAGATTTTCAATGATTTCGTTACCTGGCGTGACAGCGATGATATCAACTGCGGGGCCATTTCCAACGCTTGAGACCAGCGTTGGCGCATCAGGAAACGTGACCGCCGCATTTGCGCGATCAAATGTGGGAAGCGATGTAATCTGCTCTGGGAACACTGCGCCAGCCAATGACGCATCAGCAATCATTTCGGGCGTTGTCACAGGCTCTGGCAGCGGAATAGGTGCTGGTATCGCAGCGAGCGCCACAGCTTCTGGACGGGTTGCTGGACGTACAACGGGCGTTGGCGCGTCAGCAATGATGGGTCCGGTAACAGCAACAGTTGCCTCGGATGGCGCTGCCGGCTCTGCGGTAATCGCTGGTGTTGCTTCGTTCGGGGTAGGGGCAATTGGAACGGTAATTGCTTCTTCAAGTGCAGCAACGACCGACGGCGCTTCGGTGGCCTCCGGCAATGCGATTGCGGCTGGGGCTTCTGCAGGTGCTTGGATAACTTCAGGCACAGCGGCAACAACGGGTTCTTGGACTGGTTCCGCGACAATGGCAGGTGTCTCTGCGACCGGAGCTTGCGCAACGGGTGTTTCGACCGCCGGTGTTTGCGCTACAGGAGCTGCTTGCGCAACCGGCGTTTCAACGGCGGGGGCTTGGGCAACTGGCGCATCTTCGCTGCCGCTCATTGTCATAACGCCGACACCAACCAAAAGGGCAACAGCAGCAGCCGAACCAAGCAAAATCGGCATCTTGGATTTTGCTGCATCGGCAGTGCCAGTCGCGGATGCCGCTTTGGGGGTGCTTGCCACATTCAGCGGCGTAACATTGCCCAAATCGCCGTCCATCATCTGACTCCAGGCCTTTGCGGACTGAACACGATCTTTTGGCAGCACAGCGAGGGCTTTATCCAACGCGCCAAGGAAGTTGTCGTCGTAATCGGGGTACTTGCCCGCGATTGCTGTATATGGATCTGGGTCGCCTGATGCGATTGCGGCCAAGCGGGCCTGCGAGTTTGGCGGAACGTCGCCGGTAATCAGGTGGTGGAAAGATGCCGCCAGCGCGTAAAGGTCACTGCTAGGGCTTTGATCGGACCCAGCAATATAGAATTCCTGTGGCGAATAGCCGTCTTTTACGACGCGGAGCGCAGAAAGAACACGGCTTTGCTTTGTCGCTTCTTCGCGTGCTGCGCCAAAGTCGATCAGAACAGGATGAAATTCTTTGTTAATCAGAATGTTGTCTGGCGAAATATCGCGGTGCAACATGCCTTGGTCGTGAATAAACCCAACCGCGCCAAGCACTTCTTTCAGGATTGTCTTAATCTGGGTCGATGTCAGGCCGTGATTTGGATCTTCGATGGTATCCAGCAGGTCGCGACCTTCGACGAAATCAAGCGCCATATAAGCCGTATCGTTATCCTCGAAAACCTGATGCACACCGACAATATTCGGGTGATCAAGCTTGGATAGGCTGCGCGCCTCTTGGACGAACAGACGGACAATAGACTTTAGTTCGTTCTGGTGTGCGCGTGAACGGGCCTGCACGATAAAACGACTGCGGCGGCAAAATGCGCCGGGGAAGCATTCTTTGATAACAACTTTGCGGTCTAGGCTGTCGCGGGCCAGATATGTGATCCCGAAGCCGCCTGCGTTCAGAAAGCTCTCAATAGTGTACTGACCGTGCATCAACTTTGTGCCCGGTTTCAGCTCGTCTACAAAGCCGTCCTTGTCAGAGGTGTTTTCTATCGGTTGCGCCATGGCCATCTCAAATATCCAGTTTTAAACCGTTGATTGCGGACAAATGCCCGCCAACAGTTAATTTTGTCTCATTCAAATTAGGCCAAAAAGTGACGCTAACTTGTTGTTTCATTGCTCTTAATCTCTGCTTTTCGCCATTATTACCATTAAACTAGGAAACAGTCTTGTGCGAAATCCTGCCGGAAACGGTTCGTTTACAGTGAAAAGCCACCTATTTGTGACGATCATGTGGTGCCGGGGCATAAACAGATCAACAAAGTGTCGTCTATCTGCTTTTGTTGGCATTTTCATCCGCCTTGTGCGTCTCCGCCCGATTCTTAAGCACGGAATTTGGCACTCTTGACGACGATTCTCCGTTCAATCCAGATAAAACCGCCATTCGCCGTCTCATTGCGATGGGCAGCAAGCCGCGTCATTGTTTCCTGTAGCGCGCTTGCGAGCGTCCGCGCAATTGTGCAGAACATTCGTAACAAGGTTAGGATATGGTGCGATGCGCGTCTTCATCAATGGGTTTGGTCGAATCGGCCGCACGATGCTGCGTGCCCATGCGCAAGGTGCTTGGCCAACGATCGAAATCGTTGGGATCAACGACATTGCTGATCTTGAACTTTGTGCGCATCTATTTGAATACGATAGTGTGTTTGGGCCCTATGCCGGGCAGGTCGATTGCGTAGATGGTGCGCTCGTCTTGGATGGTTTGGCGATCCCGATGTCCCAAACCTCTGATATCAGCAAGGTCGATTTGTCAGGCGTTGATGTCTTGCTGGAATGTACGGGCAAAGCGGACGCCCGCGATGTCGCCGAACGCGGTTTGCGGGCCGGGGCCGCGCGCGTGTTGATTTCTGGACCATCGGATGCGGCGGACTTGACCGTAGTTTTGGGGGCGAATGATGCGCTGCTTAAGGATCAACTGATCGTATCTAATGCCTCTTGTACGACAAACGCATTGGCCCCGCTTGTGAGACTGATCGACGACACTTGGGGGCTGCAAACCGGATGGATGACGACGATCCATTGCTACACTGGCAGTCAACCTAGCATCGATGCCCCGCGTGGCGACATGATGCGCAGCAGGGCGGCGGCCCTGTCGATGGTGCCGACAACGACGTCGGCGCAAAGCCTGTTGAACCAAGTGTTGCCCGATATTGCAGGCCGGATTGAGGCGGCTGCAGTGCGCGTGCCTGTGGCCTCTGTGTCTGCCGTGGATTTGTCGGTAACACTGGATCAAAAGGTTTCGCTGGATGATGTGCATGCAGCCATGCGCGCCCAAACGGGTGTTATCGGCTGGACGGACAAGCCGCTGGTATCAACCGATCTGCG
>Ga0075469_10000394_pt1 | contig 18993 bp, 18 predicted proteins | sample DEB08_DNA_13_FD_77577 | JGI IMG/M metagenome (GOLD analysis project Ga0075469, IMG submission 77577) | Aqueous microbial communities from the Delaware River and Bay under freshwater to marine salinity gradient to study organic matter... | ecosystem: Environmental > Aquatic > Marine > Coastal ...
GGCGGGGTTTTCAACCACACAGATCTCGGTGGCGCTGCGCCGGCTATTGCTGCAGATGCCGCACAGCTCATTTTCGGTGAGGGTGCGGCAGCCGCCGCAGCGGCCTACATGCTCAACGGCCTCTAGAATTGACTCAGCCAGCCGATTGGCACCTACCTTGTCGCGCTCCAGCAGTTGCAGTGCCATGCGCTGGGCAGACTTAGTGCCTACCCCGGGCAGTATGCGCAGTGCATCAATTAATTGGTCTATCAGATTTCCGTACAAGAGGCGGCCTCGCTAAAAGGGCATTTTAAAGCCCGGCGGCAAATCCATACCACCGGTCATGGCGCTCAGGGCATCTTTGCTCTGAGCTTCGACTTTGCGCACTGCATCATTGACTGCGGCGGCCAGCAAGTCTTCGAGAAACTCTTTATCTTCACCCATTAAGGATGAGTCCAAGGTGACCTTGCGCACATCGTGGCGGCCGGTCATCACCACCTGAACCATACCGGCACCAGACTCGCCCGTCACTTCGGCGCTGGCGGCCTTCTCTTGCATTGCAGCCATTTTCTCCTGCATCTGCTGAGCCTGTTTCATTAGGTTGTTTATGTCCATTAATGCCTCTGTTTAAGCTGGTTAGTGCCGCTGTTAATCTATGGGTCGCACAGACTGTTCGTTCAGATGTCCGTCGAATAGCTGTTTAAATTTTATTACCGAGGGGTCGGAGTTTAGGCTGTCTACGGCCTGGGCTAGGCGTTCGGCCTTCTCTCTGGTGTCTGCGGCTCGCGGCGTCTCCTGCTCGGCCACACCAAAGGTGATTGCCACAGTCACCGGCTCTGCAAAATAATCGGACAGGGCTTCGCCCAGAGTCTGCTGATGGGCCGTATCGTAGAGACTGGTCTGGTTATTGTCGATCAGAAACTGCAGCTGACTGCCGTCGCGGCCTTTATACAGGCAGTGGCTGGCAATCTCACCTAGCGAGGCACCTATGCTGAGCTGCTTGCGGATTTCAATCCATTTCTCTGAGGTGAAGTCCTGCAGGGATATTTTTTGTGCTCTGAGCTCTTGAATTTGCTCTGGAACTTGCGCTTTATCAGTAGCTGCGACCTCCCAGGGAGGCGAGTCCATTTCGACGGCGGCGCTGGACTGTTGGGGCTGTGATTCGGGCGGCTCGGCAGCTGCAAGTTCAGCGACCGGAGGCTGAGCCTCTGGGGCCGCTGCTTCAGGCTTTTTTACCTGAGACTCCGCCTCCTGGGGAGCAGGTGCTGAGGACGCTTCGCGAACCGGTGGATTGGCATCGGGACGAAACGCCAGTGCTCGCAACATCACCATTTCAAAGCCAGATTTTAAATCTGGTGCCAGGTGCAGATCTTTGCGCCCGAGCAGGCAAATTTGATAGAACAGCTGCACATCCTCTTTGCTGGCCACTGCGGCCAGATTGAGCAGCTCGGAATAATTGCCTACCCCTTTATCCAGCGCCTCTGGCACTGTCTGCAAAATGGCGACCTGATGCCAGATAGAGAGTACATCTGAAAGCGCCTGATCATAGTCTGGGGCCTGTTCTGCCATTCTTGAGATGGCGGCCAGCACATCTGTGCCTGTGCCCCCAGTCAGCGCAGTGCAGATATCCACCACGTAGCTGCGCTCTATGGTGCCGAGCATGGAGCTCACATCGGCTTCGTTAATCTGTCCGCCACCATGGCCAATGGCCTGGTCGGTCAGACTGAGGGCATCGCGCATACTGCCATCGGCGGCGCGAGCCAGGGACCAGAGTGCGGCCTCTTCAAAGGGTACTGCCTCTTCGCCCAGCACAAACTGCAGATGCTGGGTAATTCGCTCTGGGCTGAGGTTTTTAAGGTTAAACTGCAAGCAGCGCGACAGCACGGTGATCGGTAGTTTTTGGGGGTCTGTGGTGGCAAACAGAAACTTTACGTGGGCTGGCGGCTCTTCCAGTGTTTTGAGCAGCGCGGCAAAGCTGGACTTGGACAGCATATGCACTTCGTCGATCAGGTAGATCTTAAAGCGACCTCTGGACGGCGCGTACTGCACATTGTCGAGCAGATCGCGCATATCGTCGACACCTGTGCGCGAGGCGGCATCCACTTCAATCAAATCAATAAACCGACCCTCGGCTATCTCTGTGCAGCTGGAGCATTCACCGCAGGGCACTGAGCTAATACCTATTTCACAGTTGAGGCATTTGGAAAGAATGCGACCTATGGTGGTTTTGCCCACACCTCTGGTGCCGGTGAATAGATAGGCATGGTGCAGACGGTCGTTGTCCAGCGCGTTGATCAGTGCCTGCAGCACATGTTCCTGTCCTGCCATTTCGGCAAAAGAGCGTGGACGCCATTTACGGGCGAGGACCTGATAACTCATAGCGCAGTCTGCTTTGGTTTAAAGAGATCATTATAGGGAGATAAACGTAGCGCTGGAAGGGCTAATGGCGATGACCCCCAATAGCCACACCTCGGCACACAGCGTCACCACTACCGTTGCTCCCTTCCGGGCCTGGCGGGGTTCGCGGTTGGCTGTTGCGAGGGGACCAGAGGGGGCCACCATTAAAGCGAAGCGCGGGATTATCCGGGGTTTGGCGGGCAAGTGCAACAGGTCTGGGCCCTCAATGCTGGACTCAGGGTAAAAAAGCGGCCTGACCACCCCCATTGAGGGGTTCTTCTGTTGTTTCTATTCAATTCCTAGCTCAACTTGTTTACACTCCGTCGCAGCTAGTCAGACCACTGACTGATCATATAATAATTAAGGAATCTAACCTTATGAAACAGTGTCCATCAGTTTCAAGTTCATCCCTAATTTCGGCCCTCGCCCTAGTCCTGATTTCAAGCCTGCTGTTAAGCGGCTGCGGCAGTTCAGAGAGCAATGTTGAATCAGGTAATCGCACAGGTACATTGCACTGGGGCAACGGTACAGAGCCACAGAGTCTCGACCCACATATAGCCACCGGCGTGCCAGAGCATCATATTATTATGGCGCTGATGGAAGGCCTGGTGCACAAGGACAGCAAAACCCTGGGGCCAACCCCTGGTGTTGCCGAGTCCTGGACAGTCAGCGAAGACGGCACTGTCTACACCTTTAAGATTCGTGACAATGCCCGCTGGTCCAATGGCGATGTGCACAATGCCCACGACTTTGTATGGTCCTGGTGGCGCGCCCTGCAGCCAGCGCTGGGTAACCTCTACGCCTATATGTATTTTCCGATCGTCAATGCTCGGGAGTATTACAAGGGCGAAGTTACTGATTTTGCTGAGGTGGGCGTGAAGGCGCTGGATGATCTCACTCTGCAGATCACTCTGGACAACCCAACGCCCTATTTTCTGCAGCTGCTGGATCACTACAGTATGTACCCAGTGCACAGGGCGACGGTGGAGAAGTTTGGTGCTGCTGACGAACGTGGCACAAGATGGACCTATGCAGGCAATATGGTGGCCAATGGTCCCTTTAAGCTGAAGTCCTGGGAAATTAACCGCGCTATTGTCGCGGAGAGAAACACCTTCTACTGGGGCAATGATGATGTGCGCCTCAACGAGGTTGTGTTTTACCCTACAGAGAATGCCACCACCGAAGAGCGTATGTTCCGCGCTGGACAGCTGCACTACACCAACGATGTACCCATAGATAAGGTGCAAACCTATCGCGAAGCCAATGACACGGCTTTAAAGGTGGTTCCCTATCTGGGTACCTATTACTATCGCATTAATGTTCGCGAGCCCCACCTGCAAGACAAGCGCGTTCGTCGAGCCCTGGCTATGACCATTGATCGCGAGCAGCTGACTGAGCATGTGCTCAAGGCGGGCCAGATTCCGGCCTACGCCATGACTCCGCCCAACACTCGCGGTTACTACCCTCCGATTAGCCTGAACTTTGACCCGGAGGTTGCACGCCAACTGATGGCTGAGGCGGGCTACCCCGATGGTGAAGGTTTTCCTTCAACTGAGATTCTCTACAACACCAATGAAGGGCACCGCAAAGTGGCTGTGGCTATTCAACAGATGTGGCGTGAGCACCTGAATATTGAAGTGAAGCTTCTCAATCAGGAGTGGAAGGTCTATCTGGACAGTGAGAGCAGCGGCGACTACCAAATCTCCCGCGCAGGCTGGATTGGCGACTATGTGGACCCCAACAACTTCCTGGATATGTTTATTTGCGACGGCGGCAATAACCGCACCGGCTGGTGTAACCAAGAGTACGATCGCCTGGTATTGGATGTGGCTCCCAGAGCCAAAACCCATGAAGAGCGCATGGCTATATTTACCCAGGCAGAGCAGATGCTGATGGACGACCTGCCGGTATTACCTATTTACACCTACACCACTAAGCACCTGGTGCACCCCTCAGTGAAAAATATCGCTAACAATATTATGGATCAGCAATCCTACAGAGAGATTTATCTCGAAGGAGCTGAAGACTAATGTTTCGATTTGCATTAGGTCGCCTGCTGCAAGCGATCCCCGTATTATTAGTCGTGATTACCATGACTTTTATGCTGGTTCACAGCGCGCCCGGGGGGCCTTTTTCTGCGGACAAAGCCGTACCAGCGGAAGTGCTTGAGGCCCTTGAGGCTCAGTACAATCTAGATCAGCCTCTGTGGCAACAATATATCAGCTACCTAGGTGATGTGGTGCAGGGCGATATGGGGCCATCATTTAAATACCCTGGTCGCAGTGTTAATGAGTTGATTTACTCTGGCCTGGGCACCACCGCTGAGCTGGGCTTTTACGCCATGCTGGTAGCCATATTTATCGGTGTGATCGCTGGGGTTACCGCCTCTATGCGGCCTAATACCATGCAGGACTATGTGCCCATGACCGCGGCAATGATTGGCATTTGCATGCCTTCATTCCTGCTGGGACCACTGCTGGTGCTGGTGTTTGGTATTCATTTGGAATGGCTGCCTGTCTCCGGCTGGAATCAGATTCCCGGCGATAAGATTCTACCGGCAATTACTCTAGGCACTGGCTATGCAGCCTATATTGCTCGTCTGTCTCGAGGCGGTATGCTGGAGGTTCTGTCTCAGGATTATATTCGTACTGCCAGGGCCAAGGGCCTGTCTGAGTTTTTAATTATCGGCAAGCATGCTCTGCGCGGTGGCCTAATTCCGGTGGTGGCTTTTCTGGGGCCGGCTTTTGCTGGTCTGTTGGGCGGGTCTTTTGTGGTGGAAACCATCTATCAGATTCCCGGCCTGGGTCGCTTCTATGTGCAGGCCGCGTTTAACCGCGACTACACCATGATTCTGGGCACCACTGTATTCTTTGCCACACTGATTATTCTGTTTAATCTGCTGTCGGATATGCTGGCTGTTTGGCTAAACCCCAAACTGCGTCAGCAAGTTAGAGGGGAAGGCTAATGAACTCTAACTCTATAGACGCAACCGCCGAAAAAGGCACTTCTCTGTGGGAAGACGCCTGGATTAAATTACGGAAAAACCGCCTGGCCCTGATTGGGCTTGGCCTATTGATCTTTCTCTGCGTGGTCTCTCTGCTGACTCCATGGATTGCCCCCTACGGCTACGAGGAGCAGGATCTGCTGATGGGTGCCACACCGCCCTCTGCGGAACATTGGCTGGGCACGGATATTTTTGGTCGCGATATGCTCACTCGCATTATGTGGGGCGGCCGGGTTTCGCTGATGGTGGGCTTTATTGCCACCGCAGTAGCTCTGGCGATTGGCGTGATTTACGGCGCTGTGGCTGGCTATGTGGGCGGTCGTGTTGACGCGGTAATGATGCGCCTGGTGGATATTCTCTACGCTCTGCCCTTTATGATTTTTATTATTCTGTTGATGGTGGTATTTGGTCGCAACCTGCTCCTGCTGTTCTTTGCTATAGGTGCAGTGGAATGGCTAACCATGGCGCGTATTGTGCGCGGTCAGGTGATGTCGCTGCGCAAGCAGGAGTTTGTTGAGGCGGCCCATTCTCTGGGTCTGTCCCAGTGGATTATTATCCGCCGTCATATTATTCCCAACACTCTGGGCCCGGTGATTGTGTATACCACTCTGACTATTCCCAGCGTTATGTTGCTGGAAGCCTTTTTGAGCTTTTTGGGTCTGGGTATCCAGCCGCCCCAGAGCTCTTGGGGCCTGCTGATTAACTACGGTGTAGAAACCATGGAGGAGTATCCCTGGCTATTAATTTTCCCAGGTATTGCCCTCTCTTTAACCCTCTTTGCCCTTAACTTCCTGGGTGACGGCCTGCGCGATGCGCTAGACCCACGCACTGCAAAGGACTAATGGATTAATTACTATGGCTGCTCTACTGGATGTTAAAAATTTAAAGGTCCATTTCCACACCAGAAATGGTCTGGTCAAAGCTGTGGACGACGTTAGCTTTTCGGTTAACCCTGGCGAAACTCTGGCTATTGTGGGTGAATCTGGTTCTGGCAAGTCTGTCACCTGCTACAGCCTACTCGATCTGCTGCCCAAACCACCGGCTAAAATTGAAGGTGGCACCGCAATGTTCGACGGTGAGGATCTGCTGACCTGCAACAAGGATCGCATGCGGCATTTCCGCGGCAATGATATTGCGATGATCTTTCAGGACCCAATGACTTCGCTGAACCCCAATCTTACCGTTGGCGAGCAGCTGATTGAGCCTCTGATCTACCACCCTGATAAAGAGCGCCGCCAAGATCGCGCCACCGCTAAATTGCGTGCTATCGAGCTGCTCAATGAGGTAGGTATTGTCGATTCCGAGCGACGTTTCGATAGCTACCCTCATGAATTTTCTGGCGGTATGCGTCAGCGTGTGATGATAGCCATGGCTCTGATCAATGAGCCTCGCCTGCTAATCTGTGATGAGCCCACAACTGCACTGGATGTAACCATTCAGGCGCAGATTCTGGAGTTAATTAAGAAGCTGCAGCAATCTCGCGATGTGGCTGTCATTTTTATCAGCCACGATCTGGGTGTGGTTGCTGGTATTGCCGATAAGATTTTAGTGATGTGCAATGGTGTGGCCATGGAGTCTGGCACCACTGATAATATTTTCTATAAGACTAAAGATGACTATACCAAGCGTCTTTTAAGTGCCATTCCGGAAGGTGCTAAGACGATGAAAAATCGTGCTCAGGCTGGAAGCCCTCTGGTTGAAGCTAAGAATATTCGCACCTGGTTTAAGGACTTTTCTGGCTCTAAGACTATCACTGTTAAAGCGGTTGATGATATGTCGTTGACCATTAAGCGCGGTGAGATTCTTGGTCTGGTGGGTGAATCTGGCTCGGGTAAATCAACCCTGGGGCGCTCTATTCTTCAGTTAGTGCCCACTCAAGAGGGTACTGTGACTTTTGACGGTACTGACTTAACTAGTCTGAGCCCAAAGCAGATGGTGCCCTGGCGTCGTCGTATGCAGATGATTTTCCAAGACCCCTATGCGTCGCTCAATCCTCGCATGACTGTTTTTGAGACTCTGGCTGAGCCTCTGCTCTATCACGGTATTGCCAACAAGCACAATGTTACTGAGCAGGTACAGGCGCTGATGGACGATGTGGGTCTGGCCCGAGCGCATATGCGCAAGTATCCCCACGAGTTCTCTGGGGGTCAGCGTCAGCGTATCGCTATTGGCCGTGCCATTGCCACTAAGCCTGAGTTGATTATTGCTGATGAGCCAGTCTCGGCGCTGGATGTAACTATTCAGGCGCAGATACTGGATCTGATTCTGAATCTGGTGGAGCGGCATAATCTAACTATGATGTTTATTTCTCACGATCTGTCGGTGGTGCGTTATATCTCTGACCGGGTGATGGTGATGCATCATGGTGTGCTGGTTGAGCAGGGAAATACGGAGACATTATGGGCCAAGCCTAAGAAGGCTTATACCAAGAATCTGTTGAAGGCGATTCCGTTGGCGGACCCTAAGTCGGAGAGGACTCGGCTTTCTAATTAGGCTGCTGTTGGGTTTTTATTAGCGGGGCGTTTAATTGGGTAGCCCCTTCCACAGGCAAGCCTCAAGACCGAGCGAGGTTTAGGTTTTCTGAGCTTATAGTGCCTTTACGAGTATCGAGTTTACTGTGCTGCCGGCATTGCGGTGTTTGGCTATGGCTTGATAGTCATCAGATGTCATCCAGGTTAAAGCAGATTCTTTTGATGGGAACTGAATAATTACCGATCTTGTATCATCCCATTCACCTGCCAATACGGTGGGATCTTCATCAATACTCAACATCTTGCCATCGAACTTCTGAAAAACCTCTGCGAAGCCAGCTGAGTATTTATCATATTCACTGCGATCATGAATTTTAAATCTGGCAATTATGTAAACGGACATCCTGTTTAACTCCTAATATTGTTTTAGTTTTGACTGCCGATCTGGTGCAAGAAGCCGGTCAGTTGTTCAGACCTTATTATACTAGTGTTTTAACTAATTCAACATTGCAATGACCGTCGGTCATTTATATACTGACCATCAGTCATTTAAGATCACTGGCCTAATAATAAGACTATGAGAGGCGTACCTGACTTATCAGGTACAGCCGCAACATATAGCGAGATAAGAAATGAAATTACTTACGTTCCAACTGCAAGGCTCAGAATATCTGGGTGCCTTGACTGATGCCGGCGTGGTCAACCTGAGTGCGGCTGCGCCGGGGGAGATCGCTTTTTCCTCAATGCAACAGTTTATTGAGGCAGGCCAACCTGCCCTTGACCGCGCCTATGCACTGCTAGCTTCTGACCCAGCCTCCACCCCATCTGACCAGCTGGACTGGTTAGCACCACTGCCTATACCAGCTCAGATACGTGACTGCCTGGGTTTTGAAGAGCATCTAAAAAATGCGTTTGAAAGTGCGATTAAACTGAGCGCTATGGCTGCGGATGACCCCGTAAAAGCTGAACAAGAATTTCGTGCTAGTGGTCGATTTACAGCCCCCGAAGTCTGGTATCAACAGCCCCTCTATTACAAAGGCAACCGTTTTTCTGTCGCACCAAGTGGCAAAGACATTGTCTGGCCAGCCTATTCCGAGGTAATGGATTTTGAGTTAGAAATGGCCTGCGTTATTGGTAAAAAAGGTAAGGACATTATTAAAGGCAATGCCGAAGACCATATATTTGGCTACACGATTTACAACGACTTCTCAGCACGAGACGCTCAAATGGTCGAGTCCCAAGGCATGTTGGGGCCCGCCAAAGGCAAAGATTTTGATGACTCAATTATTCTTGGGCCAGTTATAGTCACCAGGGATGAGCTCGATGATCCTTACAACTTGCGTATGCAGGCTCGCGTCAATGGAGAGACTTGGTGCGATAGTAATAGCAACACAATTCACTGGAAGTTCTCAGATATGATCGCCCATATCAGTAAGAGCGAAACCCTCTACCCCGGTGAGGTCATTGGCTCGGGTACAGTCGGATTGGGCTGTGGTCTGGAGCATCTGCGCTTTTTAAATGATGGCGACATTGTCGAGCTCGAAGTTGAAAAAATTGGCGTTATCTCAAACAAAGTTATAAGGCGGTAATCTGAATGAGCAATCAAGAAACTCTGAACATTAATGACCAAAACACCGGCGGAGAGTTTGCTCGCCATTGGCTTTTAGTCTTGGTTTGTGCGGCAGGAATAGGCGTGGGTGTCTCTGCCCTACCCTTTTACACTCAGGGAATTTTTATTGAAGCCTGGATCGCCGACTTTGGATGGACCCGAGCTCAAGCTTCCCTGGGCATTCTGGGGTCGACCCTGGCTCTAGCTGCAGCATTGCCATTTGTGGGTTTAATTGTTGATCGCTACGGCCTTGTAAAACCGGTTATGATTTCACTCCTGGGCCTGTCCCTCGCCTATGTATTGTTGGGTATGTTTGTTCAGTCCATTGCTACCTTTGTAATGCTGGCAATGCTGCAGGCCATACTTGGCAGTGCATCATCACCATTGGCCTATACCCGCGCAATCAACACCGTGTTTAACAAACAACGAGGCTTGGCCCTTGGCGTCGCCCTGTCAGGTGCAGGTGTGGCAGCCACATTTGGACCCACTTTGATCAGTAACGCTATCGAATCCTTCGGCTGGCGAGGCGCTTACTTTGCAATGGCCGCCTTCACCCTGGTAGTGGGATTAATCATAGTTGCAGTCTTATCTCGTCTCAATGGCGCCAAAACTCCGATCGAGATCGACACCGAGGCGGCTAGCAGAGACTTTAAAATCGCAAAGCAAAGTCGCACCTACTGGACAATTATGGCGGCGATATTTTGCCTGTCTCTAGGGCTTGGCGGTTTGATGATTCACTTTGTACCCATTCTACTGGAAGTCGGCTTCACTACAGGTGACGCGGCCAAAATTGCCGGTGTTATTGGTATAGCAGTTGTGCTGGGCCGTCTCTTAGTGGGGTTTGCTGTCGATCGCATCTTTGCACCTAGGGTGGCCATTGCCATTCTATTCGCCTGTATCTCAGGGGTTTTGGCTCTGGCACTATTTGGTTCCGCGGTCGCGGTACCAGCTGCATTTGTTATAGGTTTTTCCGTGGGTGCCGAAGTTGATCTGATTGGCTATCTGGTGGCTAGATATTTTGGCATACATGCCTATGGGCAGATTTACGGCAGACAATACTCAACCTTCCTAATCGCAACGGGCCTTAGTCCAGTCATTCTTGGCGCGGTTCGTGATGCGACCGGCACTTATACCGCATCTTTATTTACAGCCGCAGCCTTTATGGTCGTATCGGCTACATTATTTGCAAAACTGCCAAAATTTGAACAATAACAAAACACTGCAAGGCACAGGCGCGCTCTCACTAACCTCAGATTTGCTGCCAAAGTAAAGAGACCCTTTGCTTCCGCTCAAGATGACTATTGGCTGATGGAGGTTTAGCCGCAGCTGATGCCGGTGCCGCGGAGACCGCAGTACCCTGCTGGATTCTTGGCTAGGTACTGCTGATGGTATTCTTCGGCATAAAAGAACTCAGGAGCCGCCATAATCTCCGTAGTAATCTCACCAAAACCCATTCCCGTTAGCTGCAATTGCACAGACTCCGCTGACGCCATTGCGGCCTCAAGCTGCTGGGTACTGGAGCAATAAATAGCGGAGCGATACTGCGAACCGCGATCATTGCCCTGGCGCATACCCTGGGTGGGGTCGTGAGCTTCCCAGAACACAGCCAGCAATTTCTCATAACTAGTCAGCGCAGGATCAAATACCACCAGCACCACCTCAGTATGGCCAGTCATGCCAGTGCAGGTCTCTTCATAGGTTGGGTTTGGCGTGTGGCCGCCGGCATAGCCAACAGCAGAGGTCACCACACCAGGCTGCTCCCAGAAGCGGCGCTCGGCGCCCCAGAAACAACCCATAGCGAAATAAGCAGTTTCCAAACCCTCAGCAAAGGGACCCAGTATGGGCTGGCCATTGATATAGTTAACATTGTTAACCGGCATCGACTGACTGCGGCCTGGTAGAGCCTCGCTGGCACTGGGTATTGCTGGGGTTTTAAAAAACATAATCAACCTACTTTATAGTGCGCCTAAACCCAGATCCAGGTCGGCTTTAATATCAATAATATCTTCAAGGCCCACAGCAACACGAACCAAGCCATCGCTAATACCAGCTGCGGCTCTTGCTTCGTCGGTGAGGCGACCATGGGTAGTGGTGGCCGGATGCACTATGGTGGTTTTAGCGTCGCCCAGATTGGCAGTTAGAGAAAGCATTTTAGTATTGTCTATCACTCGCCAGGCCGCATCGCGACCGCCCTCGACCACAAAAGAAACCACACCACCAAAATCTGACTGCTGCTTTTTAGCCAGAGCATGACCGGGGTGATCCTCCAGGCCAGCGTAGAAAACCTTTTGCACTCTGGGGTGATTATTGAGCCAGGTAGCCAACTCTGCTGCATTGGCAGAATGGGCCTGCATGCGGATGCGCAGCGTCTCAAGACCTTTAAGAAAAACCCAGGCATTAAAGGGGCTCATGGTGGGGCCTGCAGCGCGCAAAAAACCTACCACCTGCTCCATTAAATCTGAATTACCAACCACAGCACCGCCCAGACAGCGGCCCTGGCCATCGATATATTTAGTGGCCGAGTGAACAACAATATCCGCGCCCCAATTTAAGGGCTTTTGCAGTACTGGGGTACAGAAACAGTTGTCCACCACAAAGGTGGCACCAGCTTTTTTACTGATAGCAGCCAGAGCCTCTAGGTCGGCAACTTCAGATAGCGGGTTGGAGGGCGTTTCGCAAAACAGCATTTTGGTATTGGGCTGCATGGCGGCCTGCCAGGCATGCAGATCGGCCAGTGGCACATAGGTTACCGACACTCCAAACTTGGTGATATATTTATCCATCATCACTCTGGTGCTGCCAAATACATCCTGGGAGCAGACCACATGGTCGCCGGACTGCAACAGCGCCATAATCACGCTGAGTGCAGCCGCCATGCCCGAGGCGGTGGCTACGCACTGCTCACCCTCCTCCATGGCCGCCAGGCGCTGTTCAAAACTGCGCACCGTGGGGTTGGTGTAACGGGAGTACACATTGCCCTGCAGCTCGTTGCTAAAATACTTAGCGGCCATCTCCGCGCTTTCAAAAACATAGCTGGAGGTCAGAAACATAGCTTCCGCATGCTCATTCTCATGAGTGCGCTCATAGCCGCTGCGAATAGCTAATGTGTCCTGCTGATACTTGTCCATTTCCTTTTCCATGCTTAATTCAAGGGTTTTAGTATAGACCCGTTAAGTCACGCTATTGTTATGAATGCCAATCACCTGACCCTTTTCCGGCTCGGCATTGGGGTCTGCTTTCTGTTTGGCGGCATCATTGCGCAGGGCTTCAATGCGTGCCAGGTAATCGCTGTCCACATCACCAGTAATATAGTTGCCGTCGAACACAGAGCATTCGAAGCGCTTAATATTTTCGTTGCCCTCTGCGCCGGAACTAATTAGATCGTCGAGATCCTGATAGATAATCCAGTCTGCGCCAATAATTTCACCCACCTCTTCATCGGTGCGGCCATGGGCAATCAGCTCACTGGCTGAGGGCATATCTATGCCATAGACATTGGGGTAGCGCACGCCTGGGGCCGCTGAGGCCATATAGACCTTATTGGCGCCGGCATCCCGAGCCATTTGAATAATCTCTTTGGAGGTGGTGCCACGCACAATGCTGTCATCGACCAGCAGTACATTTTTACCGGCAAATTCCAGCTTTACTGCATTGAGCTTTTGGCGCACAGATTTTTTGCGCTCGGTCTGGCCGGGCATAATAAAGGTGCGGCCTATATAGCGGTTTTTCATAAAGCCTTCGCGCAGCTTAACGCCGAGTTTCTCGGCCAGCGCCTGGGCTGACACTCGGCTGGTATCCGGGATCGGAATAACCACATCGATATCATGGTTGGGCCGAGAGCGCAGTACCTTTTCCGCCAGCTTCTCACCCATACGCAGGCGACATTTGTAGACCGAGATATTGTCCATAAAAGAATCTGGGCGGGCAAAGTAGACATGCTCAAAAATACAGGGCACCAGCTCGTGGTCTGGGGTGCACTGTTGCAGATGAACCTCGCCAGACTTATCGGCAAACAGCGCCTCACCAGGAGCCAGATCGCGCACCAGCTCAAAGCCGAGGCTGTCCAGAACCACTGATTCAGACACCACTGCATACTCTTTGCCTGTCGGCGTCTCGCGCACGCCAAAGCACAGAGGGCGAATACCATTGGGGTCGCGGAAGGCAAACATACCGTAGTTAGCAATCAAGCCAACCACAGCATAGGCACCGCGACAGCGTTTGTGCACATGTTCAACGGCGGCAAAAATATCTTTGCTGGTGGGTTCTAATTTGCCGCGCAGCTGCAACTCGTGGGCAAATACATTGAGCAGTACTTCAGAGTCGGAGTCTGTATTTAGATGGCGCAGATCGGCGCGGAAGATATGTTCACGCAGGTCGTCGGCATTGGTCAGATTGCCATTGTGCGCCATACAGATACCGTAGGGGCTATTCACATAGAGCGGCTGTGCCAGCGCGGGGCCAGAGCTGCCCGCAGTGGGATAGCGCACATGGCCTATGCCCACAGAGCCCACCAGGCGCACCATATGGCTGCGGCGGAAAACATCCCGCACCAGGCCTTCGCTCTTGCACTGATGCAATTCACCGTTGGCCTCGGTGACTATACCAGCGGCGTCCTGTCCGCGATGCTGCAGCATAGTAAGCGCATCGTAGAGCTTTAAATTAACATCAGAAGTTCCAGAGATTCCAACAACACCGCACATGGTCTATATCCAACTCGTCAAGAAGTCTTTAATGCCGGCTGCTGCCTCCCTGCCCCAGGATTCAAACCCCTGAAACATTGGAATCAGTGCCGACTCCGTCCACCAGGGGTCCTGATCAACTGGTACCGCCTGAGGTAAAATTATTACCAGCGCCAGCACAATTAACAGCCCCCTAAATACACCAAAAACCAACCCTAACGTCCTGTCTGTTCCGCTCAATCCTGTCGAGCTAACCAGTTTTCCCAATAAAAAATTAATCATCGAACCCAGCAGCAGTGTGCCAACAAACAACCCGGCCCAGGCTGCCAACTGGCGCATCGAAGCCAGCGAAATAAAGTTAACCAGCAAATCGGCAGCGGCCTCTTTAAAGGTCATGGCTACAGTGAATGCCGCCAGCCAAATAATCAGTGACATGGCTTCTTTCACAAAGCCTCGCACCAGGCTGACCAATCCAGAAATGGCGACAATTCCAACAATGGCGGTGTCTACTGATGCAATCTCCACAGCCTAAACCCTAGGGTACAAAATGCAAAATAATGGCGTCGGTATTAAATGCTCTGTCGATATTTTGCTTGTCAGCCTGGGCTCGGCTCTTGCTAATTTTCGGCCCTACATAGACTCGGTAGCGAGTGCTACCCTTGACCTCGACACGCTTACTAAACGCATTGTATTTTTGTTGGCGCAGCTGGTTTACAAAACCGCTGGCGCTGGCCTTCTCTTCGAAGCTGCCCACCTGCAATATCCAACCATTGGGCAGGCCCAATTCGTTGAGGCCAGGAGGCTTTTCGTTGGCCTCTGTCACTTCTGTAGAGCGTTCTATATCAAATATCTCAGCGGTTGTGGGCTTGTCGCTTACGGCTTCGGGACGCTCGGCTTTGGCCACACTAATGGATTCAATTTCTGGGGCTGGGGGCAATTTAGAATTGCGATCAACACGATTGGGATCGGCGAAATCAAATAAAAGAGGCAGAATAATCAGGCCCAGGGCGCCCAGCACAAAGGCTCCGACGATTCGCTGTTTTAATCCACTACTCAATTTAGACCTCTGCCAAAATTATTTTAAGTACTGCTGCCACAGTGTGAAATGAACCAAATACCAGTATTCTGTCTGTTGCTGCTGCATTGTCTACGGCCAATTCAAACGCCTGTTCGACTGATGGCTGCAACCGGCCTGTCTGGCCAGCATTGTATAACAAATCCAGCAGAGATTGGCCTTTGCGCGCTCGCGAACTATCGCTTATTTCCCCCAGAATCCAATCATCAACAGGATCGACCATCGGCTCTATAATGCCCGACCAGTCTTTATCTTCCAGCACGGCTGCCACGGCTATGGTGCGGCCCTCTGTCTGGGCCAGACTTGCGGCTAATACCTTGGCGGCCGCCGGGTTATGAGCCACATCTAGAATTACCTCCAGGCCCCTGTAGCTCAGCTGCTGATGACGGCCGGTGAGGCTCACCTGCTGCAGTGCTGCGGCGCTGTCTCGCTGATTTAGCTGAAAGCCCGCGGCTGTGAGAGCCTGCAGCGCTAGAATTTTATTGATGGGCAATAGCCCCTGGCCGTTAAGTTGCTCAAAGCTGCGGGGGGATTCTGGGCTGCTAAGCTGGCAATCAAAAAGTTCTCCGCCGGTAAAGGTAAAATCGCGGCCAGCCCAGAGTGGCTTGGCGCCAGTATCAGCCACTAACTGAGCAAAGCCCTCGGGATAATCCTGCTCACCTATAATCAGTGGTCGGTTGGGGCGAGCTATACCCAGCTTCTCGCGGGCTATAGCTGTTCTGGTATCTCCAAGCCAGTCGCAGTGATCCAGCGCTATGCTGGTGAGTACGGCTATATCTGCATCTATAATATTGATGGCATCCAGACGGCCGCCCAGCCCTACTTCCAATAGCATCACATCTGGACTGGCCTGATAAAAAATCACCAGGGCGGCCAATGTGCCCACTTCAAAATAGGTGAGAGACAGCTCATCGGTGACCGCTTCGATTTGCTCGAAGGCATCAACAATGAGAGCGTCGCTAACTGGCTTGCCCGCCAGGCAGATACGCTCGTTATAGGCTAAAAAATGGGGCGACGTAAAGGTGCCAACGCTGTGGCCGTGCTGCAGCAACAGCGCCTGCATACTGGTAATGCAGGAGCCTTTGCCATTGGTGCCGGCAACGGTAATGGCCAGAGGTGGTTTACATTGGTTGAGACGGGGCTGCTGCAGCAACCGGTGCCAGACTTCTGCAACTCGGCCTAGGCCCAACTCGATCTCGCTGGGGTGCCTGCTCTCTATCAGAGTCAGCCATTCAGCGAGAGAGCGGTCAGGCATCAGCTGGTTCTGGTACGTTGATCAGCTTGGAGAGGATGCTACCCAGACGGTCGCGCATCTGGTGGCGACTAATAATCATATCTATATGGCCCTTCTCTAACAGGAACTCGCTGCGCTGGAAGCCTTTGGGCAATTTCTGGCGAATGGTCTGCTCAATAATATTGGGGCCGGCAAAGCCTGCGCGGGCACCGGGCTCGGCGACATTAAGGTCGCCCAGCATGGCCAGACTGGCGGAGACGCCACCGTAAACCGGATCGGTCATTACCGAAACATAGGGCACGCCAGCAGCACTGAGTCGCTCGAGTACGGCACTGGTTTTGGCCATTTGCATTAGCGAGATCAGCGCCTCCTGCATACGTGCACCACCTGTGGCAGAGAAACAGATAAAGGGGCGGCGCTCTTCGAGAGCCAGGTTGGCTGCGCGGGTAAATTTCTCACCTACTGCATAGCCCATAGAGCCACCATGGAAGGCAAACTCAAAGGCACAGGAAACCACTGGTATACCTTTTAGATTACCGCTCATGGCAATTAAGGCATCTTTCTCGCCGGTCTTTTTCTGCGCATCAATCAGGCGGTCTTTGTATTTTTTAACATCTTTAAATTTGAGGCGGTCTATGGCTTCAACGTCTTGAGCAATCTCAAGGCGATCATTTTCATCGAGGAAGATATCCAGACGGCGGCGGGCGCCGATGCGCATATGGTGTTCGCACTTGGGGCAGACATCTAGGTTGCGCTCTAATTCCGGGCGATAGAGGGGTGAGGCACACTTGGGGCATTTTTTCCACAGCCCTTCGGGTATGGAGTTTGAGCGTTCGTTTTTGCCTGAAGCAGGACCCGCAGGCCTAATGCGTTTGAGCCAGTTCATCGATTACCTTTCAACTCACTTAAATGGTGACGCTGGTTAAGAGCGGCATTCTATCACGACAGATTCAGTCTAGCTAAGGGCCAGAGCAATTATTTATCGCCTGGAAAAGCCCCCACCAGCAGCAGCTGGAACCAGCCCCAATAGTTGCACTGGCCTCTCTATACTATAGGCGACTTGGGCTGGGCCTGTTTGGCATTGCTGATAAATGTTGCAACTTTGCCCTGGTCTTTCACCCCTGGTGAAGACTCCACTCCGCCGCTGACATCCACCATATCCGGTGCCACCAGGCTCACTGCGCTGGCCACATTATCGGGGGTAAGCCCACCGGCCAAAATAAGGGGGTAGTCTCTGCTGCTGGGCAGGCGACTCCAGTCAAACTGGTGGCCGGTACCACCATATTGGTCCTCACTCCAGGCGTCGAACAAAAAGCCTGCATCTGCTTTGTAGACCGCAACCTCGGCGTCTATATCTAACCCCTCTCGCATACGAATAGCGCGAATAAAGGGAAAATCAAACTGCTGACAAAAGGCCGGGCTCTCGTCGCCATGGAACTGAATTAGATCGGGCTGCACCTGGTCAATTACCTGCCGCACTGTGGCTTCGTCTGCATTGACCAGCAGCACTACAGCTGTGGTTTGCGGGCCGATAACGGCACGAATTTCAGCTGCACGCTGGATATCTACATACCTGGAGCTCTTGGCATAGATCACCAGACCCAGGGCATCGGCACCCGCCTGCTGGGCCATAATGGCCTGCTCTGGACTGGTGATACCACATATTTTTACGCGTACGGCCATCTAATTAACTCTCTGTTTAAACCTCTAACTGGGTAATCTCGCCCGCCTGAGCCAGGTTGTCAGGTAAAAACGCAGGGCCTGTGGGCAGATCGGGCAGCGCAAAGGCTGGCGGGTAGTTTACCTTTACTAGGTACAGCCCATTGGATGGCGCTGTGGCAGCACTTTGACAGCGATCGGCATTGGCCAGCAACTGTTTTATCCATACCGGCTGCTGGCGGCCATAGCCTACCTCCAGCAGTGCCCCCACCATATTGCGCACCATATGTAACACAAAGGCATTGGCACTAACCTCAAAGACCAGCAGCTGGCCCAGCGAGTAAATATTGGCGCTGGTCACATTGCGAAACGGCGACAGGGACTGACAGCCGGCACCGCGAAAGGCTGAAAAATCTTGCTCGCCCAATAAATACTGACAGGCCTGCTGCATGGCGGCGGGATTGACCGGAAATTTAATCCAGGTGACGCCATTGGCCAAAATAGCTGGGCGGGTTTTACTGGCAGAGATTACATAGCGATAGGTGCGCGAGGTGGCGCTAAATCTGGCGTGAAAATCTGCGCCTATCTCTCCGGCCCAGCTTAGTGCAATGGATTTGGGCAGCTGACTATTGGCACCCTGCACCCAGTTGTGGCCGCTGCGAACTGCACTGCTATCAAAGTGTATAACCTGTTGGCTGGCATGCACTGCGGTATCTGTGCGACCGGCGCAGCTAAGAGTAACCTGGCCATTGGCCACAGTGCTTAGTGCGCGCTCTAGCTCTTGCTGAACCGAGGGGCTGTGCTTCTGTTTTTGGAAGCCACAAAAAGCACTGCCGTCGTATTCAACGACGGCAGCATAGCGTTTGATTCCTTCGGGCATGGTCTC
>Ga0075469_10000395_pt1 | contig 18952 bp, 32 predicted proteins | sample DEB08_DNA_13_FD_77577 | JGI IMG/M metagenome (GOLD analysis project Ga0075469, IMG submission 77577) | Aqueous microbial communities from the Delaware River and Bay under freshwater to marine salinity gradient to study organic matter... | ecosystem: Environmental > Aquatic > Marine > Coastal ...
TTACCGCCATCCTCTTCCATCCAGGGATAGTTAGCGACTAAGGTTTCGATGAGTCTCTGGGCCTGTGCGCAATCCAGCCCCTTGGGGGCTAGCATCACAGTCTGGGACGGGTCGTCGTCATACGGTATAACTACTACAACTCTCATGGTTTCTCCTATTCGGCGTAGGCGCGTACCATCTCCAGTGAAGGAGACAGGCGGCCTATCTCACCGAATTCTTTGTGAAGGGTAATAAGTTCAATGCCCCGTTCGCCTCCATAACCGGATGCGGAGTGCCAGGCGTCAGTGCCGGCCAGGGTGTTGAACGATTCGATAGTGCATCCCGCGTCCATAGCGAGCTTCTGCTTGTGGTGGATATGTCCTACCCACCAGCGGCGCCACTGTGTTCGTCCCCACTGCTCAGCAGCGAGGCGAGTCATGACGCCGGTCAGTCGGTTTGCTGGGATTCGGTCCCCATGGGTAATGCCAATAAGGTTCTTTCCGAACTCTCTGAAGAAGAACTTGGATTCTGTGGGTTCGATAGTGACTCTTGGATCTTTTTCGTAGAGTCCTTCAAGAAACATGCTAAGCGCGAGAGCAGATGTTGCATCGTGGTTTCCAGCGGCATTAACAACAGTAACCCGAGGGAATTTTTCTGCCATCCGATTGATACAATAACGTAGGGTAGCCCCCGCAATCCGAAGCATTCTTGGGTGTCGTACTGAGGTATCTTGAGGAGTACCTCCTGTCGTTGTGTTGCTCGCTCCATCAACGTGGATGAAGTCTCCAACATTGACGAGCATACCCTCTTCGGCGAGGGGGGCTTGGTCAACAAGGTAGTCAATAGCAGCACACAAATCTTTGGTGGCGATGTCAATGTTAAAGTCTTCAACCAGGTTGTCCTCTTTGTGGGCTAGGCTTCCCAGGTGCCCATCCCCGATAACAACGGCGGAGAGCAGCTCTGATTTGAATTTACCTTTGGGCTTTTTGATCTTCTTCTGGGGAGCGATCTCGTCGCTCAACCCTTGGCAGAAGTCACGGAACATTTGTTCTTGGTGTTCTTTACCGGGTTCAAAGATGACCCATTGTTGGTTGATCTCACCGTCTTTGTCGTAGTTGGTAGAGAGGCGTTTGAGTGCCATGCCCTCTGGACCAGGGTGAGTCATATCGTGGTCTGGATCGTAGCCACGTTTGCGGCCATGGTGCTTTACTGCTTTGACAATGTTCTGAACACCCTGTCGGGAGATGTTCATTTCTTTTGCTGTTTTTGTCATGCTGCTGTTTTCAGCTAGAAGTGCTAGCACAGCTTGTTGGCGATTGGTGTTACAGAATTCTTTCAGCTTCTTGTAGTTATTCATTGGTGCCCCGAAACAATGCTTGAAGCCAAGCACTGTAAAGGGGGTACATCACGTTTTCTTATATATTTTATGCCACTTCACTGACGTAAGCCTCAGCGACACTACCTATATCACTCTCCAAAACCAGTACTGAATCGATAGCCTCCACACGTTTTGACTCTGTAAGAATGTCCACGATACGGTGTGTACCGGAACAGACCCCATTATCAGGGTCTACCCAGTTCACTTCATCGCCAACGTCTAAACGCATTTTCTCTTTAAGATTCATCACTACCCCTAAGTTTCTGGTACTGATCTGCACACAAGGCAGATATTTCGGCTTCTGTTGCTCCGTTCGGGACAGTAAGCCCAGAGGCCCAACTGGGCCAGAACAGATCCAATTCAGCACCTAGCTTAATGGTATCGTGTTTGATTTCAGGTAATTCTTGCCACTCCATCGATTTAATTAACTCCTGGTTGACCCAGGTAACTACTTCGATGTCGTCCCGAATTACTAGATAGATCGCATCATGAATCAACGCTACTGGTTTGATATCCAGACGGTACGGGGACTTCCAAACTTTCTGCATAAAATCTACAGCGGCTCGGTTGTTCAATAATCCGTAGGATTGCCCCAGCGCATTTCCGGCAGTACGGCCTTCGGCCTCTGCCACAAATGGCGTGGTTGAATGCCCACGTATAGTGCGGGCAAGGAGAGGTGTCCGTAGGCGTAAGCCGAAGGCGACCTCGACGTAGCCAGTGTTAGAGGCTTCTCCCAGTTTATCCTGCACCCATTTATCTGAAACCTTATACAAATCGTGGTAGTTAGCCTCGATCCGTTTGGCTTTCTTCTCAGTCCAACCCAAGTTGTTCACAAGGGTTTTCCACATGCCCTGGTACGTTAGGGCAAAGGTAGGTGCTTTGGAGTCCTGACGCATGTCAGGGTACTTGTCGGCGATGCTATTGATGGATTCCACAGTATCAACGATATCCGGCATCTCGTCACCGAAGTAACTAAATGCGCGCAGACAGTGACCATCGTATCCGTCCAGATACACTTTCATCTTGTTGGGATCTTTGGTCGTGAGTGCTGATATGTAGTCTTCCAGACTCTTGAAGTCGGCGCCAACAAATAACCACCCGGGCGGTGCTTTGAAGCAACCCTTAACGAGTTTCCCGTAGATTGACCCAGAGGGTAGGTTCTGCATGTTGGGACCGGAGCTGGACAACCGTCCAGACACCGTGCCGTTCACATTGAAGTTACCGTGTACCCAGCGGATGAACTCATCCCCGTGGTCTACAGCGGCCTCAAACGAGGGCATGAAGTTAGACATGATCTTCTCTGCAGCAGCCCAAGCGTTCATGGCTTCCATCATTTCCAACATCTCTGTGTTGTTTGTATGGTTCATCAGCCTTGCAATCACTTTCCCCTGAGTAGACGGTTGGCCACCATCCGTTGTAGCAATCACAGGGAAGTCGAGCATCTTGTAGATGATGTAACGCTTCTGTGGATCGCTGTTGGGATTAAACTTCAGCGTGGGGAACAAGGAGCGTTCCTTTCTCTTGATATTCTCAGGGTGCTTGGCTTTCGCCTTGCGATCCTCGTAGTCCTTGACCCATGCAGCCTGGGTATACTCTTCCTGGAAACGCTTGATGATGTTGGAGTTGTCAAACACAGCAGTCAATCCAGTAAGTAGATCACCCAGTTCCTGCTTGGCCACCTGTACATCGTGGCGATCCAGTGGCATACCGCACAGCTCGATCTGAATGATCAGGCGTTGGCTGTCCTTCATCAATCCCTCATAGAGGTCTTGCTGCTGGTCCCGGATCATGACCGGGGTGTACTGTTGTTTGACAAAGTTCGTCGAGAGGCAGTCCACCAGGTTGTAGGGCAGTAACTTATCGACAGGTATCTTAGTGATATCCTTGATATCGTCCTGCGCCCAGTTGCCAGCGAACTCATGTGCCAGGTTCTTCAGTGCTAGATCGTTACCCGCCGTACTGTTGGTGGCAAGGTATGCGATCATCTTGGTGTCGTCGAACTTCTCGGCCAGCACTTGCATACCGGCGAGCATTCCCTCCATATCATTGATATCTTTCATGAACAGATTGAAGATCAGGTTCTTGATATCGAAGCTGGCGTTGTGCCATGTGAACACCCCGGGGTACTCCACTAGGAAATTCTTGAGTGCAGCCCTGATGCCAGGGTTTACGGTCATGTCGCCCCACTTGCCGTCATCCGTAGGGATTAGGCGGGGACGGTAGTCCACAGGGAACGCTATACCATTGTGTTGGTCCCATGCGAAGGCGATCGTACCGATCCCTGCTGTATGGAAATTCAAACCAGCACATTCGATGTCTGCGGCCAGTTCAGAGTATTGGTGCAGACCTTGAAGGGCAGTAACGATATCGTCTATCGAGCGAGGGTAGCTCGCACTGTGGATGATATCAGCCCCAAGGCCTGTAAGAGTGCCGGCGACATGCTCTGTCAGTGTAGCTACAGATAACTGCAGCTTCGGTTCGTTAGCAGGATTGTACATGAGGGATTTATGGTTGACCCCCAATGTAACATCCATGTGCTCGTAACCTTCCAATGAGCATGGCTTGATGTAACCCAAGTAGGGTTCAGCTTTGCGCATTCCTGTCAGTATCTTGAAGAACGCAGCGTCAGCACAGTAAATTGTTTTCACGCCAAGGGATGCCAGTTCAGGCATCAGGCGTCCCAGGTATTCTTTGATGTACTTGATGGGTGCCTTGCCGTTGGAGGAATACTCCAGTGACATGAAGAGGAGGTCTTCCCGGGGGATGCCCTTGGAATCCAGGGCGCCCGAGTATACGTTCTCCAGTTCATCGGCGTTGAAGGCAGTGCCCTTAATGAGCAGTGCAACTGGGTAAGTATCTGAAGATGCGTATACTATCTTGCGCATGGGAATTCCTATCTTGCTGTAGTGGATTGAGCAAATGCCTTGGATATTGTTTCTACCCATTGGTTGGCTTTAATGCCATCTGCGACAAGCAACCATGAGTCAGGTGGGAGCACATCTGTGGCTATTTCTTCAGCACACTCCTGGTCTCCGCAATTACCAAGATGGTACAAAGTACCGTCATTGCTTACAGCGAACCATTCGTCTTGCCAGTGTCGTTCTATGTTGATCACATTAAACTCCTTGATCTATAAGGTTGAACATCATGCGAGCCTTGAGTGTGTGCTCGTATTTTATGTTGTCCGCCTTGAATTCCAGCACCATGGCTGGAGTGAATTTTCCCTCACCGTCGATGAGGTGCTCGGCGAAGTCATTGATAATGTAGTGCAGGCTATCCGGTAATAAAGCCAGTAGATCCTTAGTGCGGTCGGTTCTGCCAACCACATTGAGGACGTAACCTAACACCATGGCTTCCTCCCTTTCAGTCTTATCGACCTCCACCAGATACTTTTTCATCCGGTCCCGTAGACTGCTGTTCAGCAGATTCATGGGTGGGTGTTTCTGCCCGTGGGGGATATCGTCCGGCTTAGCATAGGCATAGACAGACCCACGGAAGCTGAAATGCTTCTGGAAGTTGCTATGGATGATGCTGTTGTCGGTGATGATCTCCCACAGTTGAGTGCGGAGATTCTTGAAAGCCTTGCTGTAGAGGTGCTCCTTGACGGCTTCCATAAAGGCGAAGCGAACACCTGGTCCGATTTCAGTCGTCATCAGCGAATGCCTCCACAAAGACATCACCCTCTCTGCACGCATTCTTAGCGCGTAATCGGGCCATGTCTTCAGCGATCTGCTGAGTGGGTGCTTCTATTTCTTCAGCCCACTCGATAGTGACTTGTACGTTCCATTTCATGTGGCCTCCTAAGCGGCGCGTTTGTATATGTCCCCCGTTAGGAAGACCTGGTGACTGCCACGGCTTACGCCTACATAAAGCATTCTGGCTTTCTGATCGGCGCTTCTGCACGCCCCTATATCATCGAGGTCCAAAAAGACTTTCCTGTATGTGGAGCCTTGGGATTTATTGACGGTGCAGGCATACGCTGCTCGAAGGTCGATCCACTCCGTATCAATGGTTTTCACCAATCTGAAGTTTTCGTCCTTCTTGGCAGCCGCTAGAGCTGCTTTGCGGATCTCCTGGGAGGCCGGCATGAATGCAGTGTGTTGGTGGTCTACTGTAACCATGTAGCCATCAAACCCGCCTGTGCCCAAGAATTTACTGCCCGACTTAAACGCATACATCTCAGTGACTTGTACAAGTTGATCGGTCTTGAGCTTGCAGTTCTTGAGGCCCATGTGTTTGTTGCAGACCACATAATCCCCTACCTGAATCTTCGGTTCGCCTTGTACGGCGCCACGAATAGCTTCGTTGTAGGTGATGACGGTTTTGTTAGTCCAAGCCAGTACCTTAGAGTCTGCGAACTCCCAGTCTTGCCGGTCGAACTCAGCCTTGATAGCTTCGTTGTAACCCTGGCGGGACAGGTGGATGACCTCTGTACCATTGGGCTTGAACTTGGGCCAGGCTGCACCGTTGACGGTGTTGCGAAACCCTGTAGCGACTTCAATGATCTGGTTTCCTGCAGCCTGGCGAACAACCTTCGCTAATCTGACTGTGGGGAAACCCGCGTTGAATACAGGTGTCTTGGTTGATTTCACAGGTGCCAGTTGAGCGGGGTCACCGATGAAGATGATCTTGCACTTATCGGTCTGCTCGAAGATGAGTCGCAGTAGTTGATCATCAACGAAGCTGGCTTCATCAATGAACAGTATCTTGTGGGCCTTGGGTTCTGCGTTGCTCTTAACGACCAAGCGAGCTGTGGGCGGTTTGGCCTTGTAATCTTTCTGAACAATCAAGCCAAGGTATTTCTGGATGGTCGATACATCCTCTTCCACCATCTGTGATAGTGCCTCGGCTGCTTTGTTAGTAGTGGCAGTCAGGACTACTTCCCAGTCGTTCTGGTCGCCTGTCATTGCTTTCGCACCTGCCAGTGTTTGTGGTAGGTCGGCGAGCATACGGTTGACCAGGGTGGTCTTGCCGGTGCCAGCGTAGCCTTCCAGTACCATGACATGGTGCTTGGGGTGTAACAGGAATTGGGTGAATACGAGTTGTGCTGCTTGCTGATCATCTGTCAGCGGTGGTAATTCAGTGATCATAGATCCTCCGCTGAATTTAAGTGAATTGAATTAGTGCCCCCTACGCCGGACGTGTGCCCAGGGCTTACAAGGGGGGCTTTATCATCGGTCTACCGCAAGCTGCAACAGGGGGTTTCGCTATTTGCAGATAACCGCCAGTAAAGGCGCCGATGAATATGGTGATCCTGTCCCCCGTTACTTTCTGGTGGTTCCCAATCGGTTCACAGGGTAAGGATCATTGAAGGTGGCGGTGGGGTAGCGACTCCCCTTAATCTAGTTCGCACTGTCCGGTGAGATAGTTAGAAAAGCTAGACTCCCGCCATAGACTGTTACCAGTGAAGGTAAAGTAATACGGATAAAGTGATGGTGACGATGGTGAAACCAATGTGTTCGAATGCACGGCGGTGGCCTCGGAAGTAGCTGAGGTCTCTGGTTTCGTTATCCATGCGTTCTTGCTCAACATAGACATCCATCCAGTGATGGCTGTTCCAGGGTTCCCCGTACCAGTCCTCACGGTAGGGCCGCAAGTATTTCTCTTGCAGGTTACTACCCTTCTTGTAACGTGCGATGACGCGCATGACGCCATCTTTTCCTTCAGGTGAATCAGACATTAACAGTCTCCGTTTACGCCGCAGCTAGTGGGTTCCCTGATGATAGGTTCATCAAGGCGTATATATTCGTTTCCGTAGTAACTAATAATTGTGGGTTCTACGTTGGTAATGTAGTTGTAACCAGGTGTGCTGGAATTGACGTACAGACCGGGTGGTAGAGTCATCGTGTTACGGAATATGCCTATGCGGAAACCGTTAGCTCTGATGAGGTGTCCTACTCCTGCGAGCGTGTCCTCTAACTGATTGATGGTGCAGTCACGCACGGTGGCGGTGTCACAATCCAGATCGATAGCCCACTTCACAGCAGTATTAAGTGAGCCGGTGTTTTCAATATGACAGTTCTCAATCAGGTGGGCACCTGAGTAGTCATTGGGGCTTCCGGTGGGGTATCCACCGGGTACATCATAAGGATTAAATACCTCAATGGCGGCGCCTCCGCAGTTGGTGATGCGGGAGTCTTTGATGATGTGATCCATCCCCACCAGGGTGACGGGTGTTAAGGCTGAGCCGTTCGATTTACAATTATCAATGACCCATCCCCAGGAGGCGCCGGTATCTACAAGTTTGGCGACACCGTAGGCTCTGCAGTTGATCATATTGACTTCGTGGATAGCACTTCCACCATCGATCAAAACAGGGTTTTTCCCTTCACCTTCCCAGACCGGATTGTTGATAACACAGTTTTTGAGTGTTAATCCCCTGGAGTTACCCGTGACACCCCGAATACCGTACTGACAACTGTCAAAGGTGAAGTCAGTAATGGTGACATCGTTGGCAGTCCCCGTGAACCTGAAGACCTCTTCGATATTCTCGAAGGCCTGGCCGCGTCCATTGTAGGTAGCCCCTGATACAGGCTCGATCGGGTAGTTCATCCGTGTGGGTGTCTACTGGCAGACACTGTGCTGCAAGACAGATTCTTCACGATGATCTCTTCAAGCCGGTGATCCTGCCCCAGTAGGAATTGGGCAGTTGCAGACGCGGCTGCAGCACTGACGGCGCTGACTTCATCAAGAAAGGGCATATCCTTATGGTCATCCATAAGGGATACAACCACTCCAGTCACTCGATAATGTTGCATCAATAGGTCTCCTCGACGTTGTAATGAATCACTTTGCCAAACGGGGCTTCAAAGCCCGGGTTGTTGACGATGATCCATATAATAGGAATCCCAGGATTTATGCTGGCTTTTGTGAAGTGACCATCAGTAAAGATAATGGCGAACGTGGGCTTCTTCTCCAGGCAGTACTGCATGGCTGGATTTATCGCGGTGCCTCCGCCGCCTGTGAACTTCAAGTTCTTGAAATCACTCAGATTCTTGATATCAATTTCATCGTGTATCTTCGTGTCGAAACCAATGAACTTCATGGATCTCGGACGTAGGTTCCGCATCAGGGAGTAAGAGTTGCTCATATAGAAGTCGATCTCCTGCTGGGTCACTGACCCTGAAAGATCGCCCAAGCTCACAATGTCGCAAATAGCTTCTGACTGGTTGGTGGGGAGGATAAAGCCGGATGACAGCATCCGACGGTTAACCCGGGCATAGGTCCAGTCACTCTTGGCGAATGAAGTCATGTAACGTGCCAGGTGACGGTGCCAAGGTACGACGGGATTGATAAGTCGTTGTACATACCGGAGAACATCCCCGGGTACGAGGCCTGCCAGATCCGCGTCCTGAACCATTCTGGTTTGGATGGTGGCCTGAATAAGGATATCGTCGATCTTCTGCTTCTGGGCTTTCTTTTCGTCCTCGTCTTTAGGAGGGCGTAGATCGCTCATGAAGGAAGGATCGTGCGGCTCAGTCGGTAGCATCCGATAGACTTCCTCGGTGCTCAGATCCTCATAACAGCGATCAAACAGCCCACACTTGGGTAATTGGAAGCCAGCGTTAATAATGATCAAGTTGATCACATAGTCGGCTGCCTTGTTGAAGCGTTCCTGGTCAAAGCCCAGAGATCGGCACATGTGCAGATACGCGACGTGCAGTGACTCATGGAAGATCAGGCCTACCTGTTCTTCCGGTGTCAGGGACAGCCAGAAGTCGATGTTGTAGCCACAGGTGGTGCCATCGGTCCACGCCGTGGAGTTGTAATCACTCCAGACGTGTTCCAGTGACATACAGACGGTGGCGTAGAATATGGCCTGGGGGTCGATCATCAGAGCGATCTTTGCTTTGCTCATTTGAATGTTGGCTTTGGCCAGTTTCTCGTCATCCGTCATGGGTCTATCTCCTGCGTTTGAAGGCTACCATCCCGATGAGGGCTGATAGGAATAACCAGACTGCACCCGGTAGTGGTACCTGGGGTATATCTGTTGGCGGCAACAGATCGGGTGGGCAGTACGGGAGTTCCGTATTAAAGGTGATGCCCAAGTCGGCGTAGCTGGGCTTGTCGGCGTAGTCTCCGGTGAGGCAGCCATTGGGGCCGTGCTCATGATCGGTGTGAAGCCAGTTGATGTGGTTGTATTGAGACAATTTGTTCTCCTAGAACAGTTCGTGACCGTGATCCATCAACCACTTAGCGGGTGCTGGTTCGGCGGTAACTTCGGGATTGCGTAAGCGCATGTAGCGGAATGTCACTACTTGGAATTCCATCGGTAAACGCTTGATGTAATCCACAAGAGGTCCGACATTCGCGGCGATGGCGGCTGAGGCTAGGGCACCACTCATTCCGAACCTTTTCCCTGGGGAATCGGGTAACGGGCATGAGTTGGGGTTAGCGATGATTTCTGGAATCTTCGGCATGTCTTTGAAGACTGCAACGTAGTTCAGGAAATCTCGGGTAACACCTTCAGATATCTTGCCGGCCAACAATGGCGCAGCGACATCATCATGGATGTCCATGTGCTTCAGCAGCTCACTGGCGTGCGCCCAAGTACGCTCACATGCGTAAGTGCGTTCTACCTGTGTACTGGGGTTGAAGCGGTTTAACTGAGCCGGTTGGTGTTCGATGTACGACACAATCCGGTGGTCAAGTTTGACGCGGTTAGCCCACTGTAACCATTCAGGTGGGCAGCTCAGCAGCTCGTTGTGAATCATACGAGACTGCAGTGCTGAAGACATTTCCTCAACGATGGCGTTATCTGTTTCCAGATTGCCAGCGCCAATGATCAAACATCTCTCATGCAGGTGAAACTGGCCTACCATGCGATCCAGGCACAGCTTGTATGCTGCTTTCTGTACGCCTTTGTCGGCAGAGTTGAATTCGTCCAAGAACAGAATCCAGCCCTGATAGGGTTGGCCGGTCTTGGGATTCGTTGGCGGAGTCTCGCCCTGTAATGGGTAAGTATCCATGGGCATGTAGCCCGCCTTTTGACGCGCTGCGTCAATGGAAGGGAAACCATTGAGATCAGTAGGATCACACTGGGCCAGGCGTAGGTCGATCACCAGCATGTCGAAGTCGTCGGCGACCTCTTGCACGATGGCGCTTTTACCAATGCCAGGTGAACCTAACAACATGTACATGAGTTGGGCTTTCAGTGCTACAGCTATGGCTTTCTTTGCCATAGACGGCGTCACTTGAATCATTTTGAATACTTCGGGGTCTACGGCGGCAGCCATAATGTGTTCCTCTATATAAAAGTGGATGCACTGGTCGGAATCGAACCGACTTGCGCGGAGTTGCAGTCCGCTACCTAGCCATTCGGTCACAGTGCATTAAATTTGTGCCGGTAACTTTCCCGGCTGTCATCGGTTGTGGGTGGGTATTCCCTGCCCCAAAGCTACAACACCGAAAGTTTGGTGGCACACTATTCATTGGTCGTGAGGTTCCGGTGTGCCAGCGGACCACTTATCCTTGCCCGAAGGCATTTAGCGCACGGAGGGCGCTACTCATTTAGAGTGGTGTTCAATGAAGTTACGCAGTGAGGGAAATCTAAAGACTTCCTTGCGTGCTGGGTTGTTGTGGTGTTTGCTAACGATAGCCAGCAGAGCTGGATCTCGGGGTTGTTTGAGGTCGTTGAGTTGGGCCAGCATGTGTCCAATACACATGTGGCCTTCCTTCAACTCGTCTGTGGGTCTGGCGTCTTCGAGGAAGGACGCACCGCGATCATGGCATACATGAACTGTGTCACCAGGTTCATTGATTGCGTAATCTTCAAGTGCGTTTCCGCCGAAGTACCCGGGCAAAGAATCTGTTCGCCAGGGACATTCGCTGCAGGGTTCAAGACACATCGTTACGGATGTGGTTGAGTAGCCGTATGCACATCGAGCCTAAAGTACTTGGCCAGAGTGCAAGGTGCGAAGTTAGCTCCGTGAGGGCGAGATTTTCTCTCTTGTCCACGGCAACCACTACCCCAAGGGTGAAGAGGTAGCCTGTTATCCAAAATATAATCATACGTGGTCCTTCCATCGCAAAGCGACGGGCAATTGAGGGATACCGTCTTTCGACAGGTAGTGGTATTTCACAGTGAGTAGTTTGCCGATGAATGAATCACGGGCTGCCCACTGAACGTCTTTCTCAGCCATGTCACCTTGGGCGGTGACGTTAAAGGTCTGGCTGTGATTCGATGTCGCACAAATCCACACAGGCACCTGAAATTGATCGGTGCCTCGGATGTACGGTTTACCTTCGATCACTCCTTCGACTCTGAACTCGGCGTCATGGAACTCCTTGATTTTCAGGAGTGTGCGCGAGCGGTGGTCAGAGCGATAGGGGTCGTCACTGAAGCGAAGCATCGTGCCTTCGTAACCGAGGTTCCGGTAATACTCTTGCCACTTGTAGACCTCGTCCATGCTAGTGACCAGGTCGGTCTTGACCGCTTGTAAAACTGAGTCCCACTCATTTTCCATTTTTGCCTGGGCTAATTCGCCAATGCGGACCTTAAAAGGTGCATCCAGGATTTGGTCATAGATGTGGTACTCCAAGTTGAGAGTTTCGGGTCTGAACTTTTTGATAGCACGCCCGACATCTTGCAGGACTTCGCCGTGCATATAGATCTCGCCGTCGAGGTGATAGTCATTCAAACCAGAGAGTTTGATGGCTTCGATGATGTGGTCCAGATGTTCGAGGGGCTTTCCCTGGCGGGAGTACAGGACGCCGTCCTTATACAGTGCCCGGTGGCCATCAAGTTTCGGTTGGACACAGGAAGTCTCCCAACATATCTTCTCTGGTTTCACCTTCTCTATCTGGGTGGCCAGCATAGGAGGGAGTAAACCAAGAGTGTTAGTGGCAGGGGCTTGGGCTTCTGCGAGTGAGGCGACGTAGCCTTTGTCGAGTTTGAGCCTGGTCTTGCTTTCCAGTTCCAGTACAGCCTGTTCAGCCGGTGTGGTCTCGTTAGCACGGCCAATGTTCTTGCCCTTGGCTTCGTAACGGTTGGAGGTTGCTTTGGCAGTGGTGGTCTTCTGGGCTTCAGAGCACAGGAATGCGCCTTCAGTCCATGCTGTCCAGGTGCCAATGGCCTTGCCATGGTTCTTATACAGTTTGCGTTCGTAATTCCTCATAGTATTCATCCATGTGGTCTTTGTTGGTGGCCGGCCACATGTTGAGCAGAGTGGCGGTCAGTTTGTTGGCGAATTCAGCGTCGGGTCGTTTGTAAGCTGAGTCGTCCCCGCGCTTAATGCGACGGACGGTAGCTTCAGAGATATCCAGCATGGCTCCCATGGCCCGGGCGGTTAAGCCTTGGGACACAAAGAACTCAATGGCCTGTCCGAGTTGTACCCGGGATTCACAGTTGCCGGTGGATTTCTCCTTGCGCAGGTCGCCGCTATACATTGGTCACCATCACTTGGGTGTAGAGAATGTTGTCTTGGAACTCTGCGTCGGGGTTCAAGGGCGTCAGCCAGACCACACTTAGATCCCCGCGGAGTTGCCAAGGGGCGCTGAACAAGCCCTCCTGGTGTGAGGATTCTTTTAATGCAGCCACCAAGTCTTCCATGTCTTCAGGGGTGAAAGCGGTCAGTATTTTGTATTTCATGTAATGTCTTCCCAGTATTCAATTTCGCAGGGCACTTTGGTGTAGCCCATGCAGTGGATGTGCTCGATGTCGAAATCCCAGGCTTCGGCACACTCGGTGCGTATGCGGAAGAGGATTTCCTCGGTGGTGTATTCGTCGGGAAGTTGGACATCCTGAATCCAGACGGTATTGACTTGACTGCTTTCGCAGCAGAATGCTGTGACTGTTCTCATACGGGGTGTACCTCGTCGATATAGAACTCAGAGGGGATCTCTTGTTTGTTGATCCACTGCTGAGCTTCTGTTTTAGTTAAGAATGATTCCATGAATACACCACGAAAGTGGTAAACCCAGTACTGAGTCATGCAAAATTCTCCGGCCCCAATTGGGGTAAGGATGTGGCGGCATCTGTTTTACTGACCTGGGTACGGGTACGGAAGAAATCTGAAAATGCAGGATTCTTGTCCATCCAAGCCCGGGCATAGAATGCGCGGTAATTGTTGTTGAGCTTGAAGGTGTTGCCACCCTCGGCATTGGCGTTGGAATTCTCCCAACGGATACGTTCGAACACTCCGGCAACAGAGTAGTGGGAGAAACCCCGGCTTATCAGTTGCATGGTGAAGTGATCAAACAATTTGTAGATGTAGGGGTTGGCTACGTGAAATGCCCTCACCTGGGCACGCATCTCCTCATGTCGAGTGCTCATTCCCAGTACCTGGCGCCTTTGAAGTAGCTAACCTGCACTTGGAAGCGATCGTTGCGGTCTCGCGTCCAACTGAAGTCACATTTGAAACCAGCCTCAGTTAAGTGGCCAGCCGCTCGCATTGCAGTGGGTATATCCTTGCCGGTGATATACAGCATGGACTTGCGACCGTAGGTCTCGTTGCTTACGTTGAGTTGTCTGCTTTTGACGAGGAGTTCAGTTTCTCCCATTGCATTGGAGTTTGGGTCCATGTGCCAATAGGTGATGAAGCCCTGTTCTTGTAGGGTCATCATCAGTAGTTTTGTTGATTTCATATTTACCTCGGGTGTGTGAGTCCGCGAAGCCAGTGAGCTTCAGCTTCGAGTTGCGCCCTGACCTCCGCCTGGGAGACTAGGAAGCTATGGATCGTGGGGTCGGTAGTGTCGATGCCGTAGCTCTTGGCTTGGGTCATCACGCCTGTGAGGGCGACAGAGAACTGGTCGTTAGTCGCTGGAGGTATGCTCCTCTCTGACATGGTTTCTCTCCAGATTCAGGATGGTGTTTTGGTGTAGCGCAAGAAGCGCATTGAGTTGATTTGGGGTAGTGATGGGGAGCTGTGCTAGTCCCTCTGCGACCACCTCAGAAGTGGTATCCCGGGTGGGATATAAGTCTAGTTTTACAGTAAGCATTAGTGCACCGAATAGGGCAGTTAGACCCTCGGCTATATGCCTGTGAAAAGGTCTATTTTCCCAAAGTTAGTATGTGAAATGACTACTAGGAGTAGTTCTTGTAGACATAAAAAAGACCCACTCCCGAAGGAGTGAGCCGAAGTGTGGGGAGAGACCTGGATGGTCTTCACCGCAGTAGCGACCGGAGGTCGCCCTCTAGCAGAGAGAGTATTCAGATTGCATGATGAACTTACTGAGGTTGTCAGACATCTTGGTGAGTACGCCTTCGGTGCCAGTGATTTGGCGGAGGATGTCTTCCATCAGGTTGACATCCGCCAGCTCTGCCAGGATATTCCGGTAGTGCTTGCGAAGGTGGTTCATGTTGTTGGGGTGACATTTGAAGTCATCGTGTACCGTGATAACGTCAAATGTACGGTGAGCTTCCATAGTCTTCAGGATAGCCTGGAGCTTCTGCAGATACTCGGTGGGCATATTCTGGATGTCCCCAACAGTGAGGTGGTCCAGTATCACAACGTCTGTTAGACCGCTGCGGTAGTACTGCTCCATGTAGTAGGCCACCTTGGGAGTGTAGTCTGCATCACCGATGTGACCCGGCTCCAGTATCCGCGTCATAAGCTCACAGGCAATCTCATCTAATGCAGACTCCAGCAGCTCCATATCGTAGCTACACCTGCGGATCACTGACCTCAATACCCACGCATCCACAGAGTGAATGACATTGGCTACGTTCTTGAGGCCACGCTCCTCACCCTCGTTCTCTTTGAACTGGTAGGTGAAGGTGTGGTGATTCAGCTCATCGATCTCGATGCGTGTCTCAACGTCCTGCATCACCCGGTTACGGGCCAGCCCACCATCTGGCATACGCCATTGTTGGACCTTCTCCCAGTCCTGCCAGGAATCCAGCAGTGCCTGGAGCAGGCGCATAGCCCCTGGGCACACTTCTTCCAGCGATCCATAGAATGCTGCGAGCTCTGGGGTGTCCTTACCGTAGATCTTCTCTGGTTCTGCCTTGGAGGCATACAGAGCAGTCATGGTGGAGTCCTTCGCCTTCTGCCTTTCATTCTCGAAGTGGAAACCAAGAATGTCAGACATAGCAGCAGTCACATCAGTGTAGGCATCAGGTCTGCGGTTAGTGTCCACTAGTCCTGTGGCTGTGGCGCCCTTGATGCAGCCTGCCATTACTGACATGAGCTGCATACCAGAACAGACAGCATCGAAGCCCATCATGTGGCCAGTCGCTATACCCTGTTGCGCCTTACGCAACGCCTGGACAGCCTTGAGGTACAAGGGCTTGGCCTTCCACTCATAGTTCTCAACGTGAGCTTCCAGTTGAGTGTCGTGGCATTCAGTCCAGTCGATACGTTCGGCGTAGACTTCTTTATCCAGTCCGAATGGGCTATGTGCAGCCACATCCATCAGGAGGTAATCGTATCCAGTGAACTCTTGCATGGTGTTCTCCTTACATTGATTTTATGAATAGCAGCAGGAAGCCGCAGAAGTTAAACAGTAAGATCAGGTCTGAGTATTCAGTCCACATCATCTTTGCCGACGAGTTTCAGTACTGGTTTAGGTTTGGGTTCGTCTTCGATCACAATGTGAACGACATGCCTGTAGCCCTCTGGTACCGGGTCACCTACAGTGATGCAGACATGCGTACCGTCGGGCTTTTCGTAGATGGTGTAGGGTTCAGTCATAGTGGCGCCGTCCAGAAGTAATCGTTACAACTCTCGTCGGATGGCTCCCATGCTGTGGGATCAATTGCTTCACGCCCTACCTTATCCATATGGTCATAGAAGGCTTGCTCTTGTTCTGAGGTGCCGTGTTCATCATTGGGGACTTTTCCTTTCACTAGTAGGCGGGCTGGCACTTCCAGCTCTACTACCTGGGTTCGGGTAAGGCATTGCTCTAGTCTGAATTTCATTTTCATGCTGGTACTCCTGTTAGGTGGATTCCCCAAGTGGGGATATGAATGAATCGGAAGCCTGGTGGCAGTTCCTCACTACCAGTCAGGCCATGACTCCAGCATCGGCCAGGGTAAGGGTCTGGGTTGCCCCAGTGATCCTTACGCCGGCTGCGTGCTATACGCTGACACTCTTTGAGGGTCATGGTTTCCCCATGGCTGTGCGCCATCGTCTGGTTGATTTACATACCTTGCAGGTCACATCCCGCGGGTCGAATGCCCTGGCCATAACGTCATCTGCGGTGAGGTACTTGCCACAGGACATATATGCTCTCCCAGGGGATGGCGTTGACTGGTGGTAATGAACCACAGGTACCTTACTTTTCTCCTTGATCTGATTCATCAGATTGGCCATGGGCTTGGTCTTGCTGTGCGTCCCGAGGAGCATCCACAGTTCCTCGGCTGTCTCCACGGTCATTTCTAAGGTGATTTGCATACTGGTACTCCTGTGACTATCTCTTCGTTAGCGAATTCGATGCTGGCCTTCTTGAAGGCTGCACCCTGAGTGTTGATGTGATATCCCTGGGAATACAGGCGTAGCCTACAATCCACCTTATTGGTGAGATAGAAGCTGTTGCCTTGCTTGATGATCATGTCGTACATCTGGTACGAGTGAAATTTGAACAGCTCCCAGTTGAAACGCTTCTCGGCGTCATCCAGCTCCTTGTCTGGGTTTGGGGTCTCTTCGAGGGTGCAGAGGAAGTCCTTGGCGAGCTTGAGTTCGACCTGGTTCTGGATGTTGATAACATCCAGGCACACATCGTCTTCATGCCCATTACCCTTGCCTAAGATCACACAATCATTGTGAGTGAGGTATCCACTCTCATAGTTATTGGTGAGGGTTTCGGGGACACAAACCATGGGCGGTAGGTACTGGCTACGCTTGATTGCATCCTTGATGGCCTCTGGCATGTGGAGCGTGTTGGTCACCATGACACTGGCCTCTGGTGTTTCCCGGGTGATGTCGAAGGCGTCAGTGTGACTGAGCACTCCGACCATCTCGGCCATAGTCATAATGGCATCCCGCTTATCATCAAAGCCTATCTTGGAGGCCAGTTGAGCCGTGACTGAAACCAGTAGCTGAGGCTGTTGCACGTAGGCGATGCCCACTAGAATGCTGCGTACCAGTTCCTCGACATCCAGTTTTTGCACCTGCACCAATCTAGCGTTTTTCCTTTTCCAGTGAACATCACTAGAGCAGGCTGTATTGGTTTCGGTAATCCAGGTGTCCAGCCAATTGTTCATTCGGACAATACCATCCTGAACTTTTGCCTCCGATTCCGGGTTCTCCCTGATAGCCGTATCAATGTAGCCATTGATGTGCTTCTTGGAGAACCTTCTCTCGTTGGTCTCCTGCAGGTCACGGGGTGACATGTGGCTGGGCTTTGCTGTTTCCTGGATGCGCCCGGTGCGCGTACCTTCTACGTTCATTGGGCCAATGCGGGCGCCAAGTGGTGCGTTTACTGGGTTCATGACTATCTCCTAGTATGGGTTATAGGGAATGTTGTTTACGCTGCACCAGGGTCTCATTTTATGAATGGTGGCAGCGTGCCGGATGCCTTCATCGCCAACCTGCGGTCGTTGATGATCTTGATGGCGGTGACTTCGTCCATGGCCAGGCATGAACCGAGCAAGAAGCCATGGTAGGAACGTGTAAACTCTTTGCTGTATTCCTTGTAAGGGACAAAGGAGTGGGCGAACTCCACTTCCCCGTTATCGGTCATAGTGACCTGCCAGCCACTGACGTCTTGACGGTGAATTTCAATGTCCTTGTCCAGCTCCATCTCGTACCACCGTGGCGTGTCGTAATCATCCGCCCTGATACTGGCGTCGATACGCACCTGGGCATTCTCCTTGGTGCTGTAGATGCCACAGATGCGGCAGTCCGAGTATTCGCCCTGCTCTACTACATAAATTGTGGTCATGACTATCTCCTAGTAAGGGTCGTATTCGATGAGGTTTACTGCACACCAGACCTGCAGGTATGTCCTGAAAGCCCCGGCGTAGCTGATGTGGATGACAGTACCGTTCTCGGTACCTCGGATGCTGCAGTCTCTCCAATAGGGGTAGCCTGGTACTTTGATTTGCCAGGTTTCGCCTATTTCACCCGCCTCAATAAGCGCGCTTATGTCGTCCTGCTTGCGCATCTCACAGCCGGCTAACAACATGTTGAAGCCATCTAATTGAACGTCGCTACTCATGGTTTTCTCCTAGTGCTGAGGTGCCCGGTAGGCAGTCATATCAGCGAATTTAATGTGAGGGTGAACGTCTTTGAGTCCCCGTAACAGGAAGTCTGTCTCCTGGTACAGGGTGCTCTCATTGACGTAGAACACCTCTCGGTACAGGGTCTCGTCTTGGATCGTAGCTACTACGGTGATACGTACCTTGTCCATGACTATCTGTCCTCGTAATTGCTTAAAATGAAGCCAACCTGTTCACGGGTCCATTTCCTTCTAGGCTCCGTCTGGTATGGCTTTGCGTCTGTTACCACCCATTCCCAGAGGGCATGGATTTCCGTCCAGGGGATGTATAGAAACTGATCTCCCTGGTCACTGGTGATCAGTCCTACACGGTTGAAATACATACCTAGAACTCCATGTGGTAGTAGTTGTCCATCAGGGCTTCTTCTGCCCTGGCTTCCAACAGGTGATCGATGTCCAACATCCGTGAGGGGTTGAGTTGCTTCCTCTGCTCAA
>Ga0075469_10000396_pt1 | contig 18903 bp, 30 predicted proteins | sample DEB08_DNA_13_FD_77577 | JGI IMG/M metagenome (GOLD analysis project Ga0075469, IMG submission 77577) | Aqueous microbial communities from the Delaware River and Bay under freshwater to marine salinity gradient to study organic matter... | ecosystem: Environmental > Aquatic > Marine > Coastal ...
AGTTGAGAAAAACATATCTACTGTTACTGTTTACAACTATGATTATGGAGTCCATGATGTCATAGCCCCTAAAGCAGTTCAACGTAGAGAAGCACAAGTTAGAAAAGATGACGTTAATTTAGAAACAAATCAAGATACACCAATAGTATAAAAATATGAAAATAAGTTACGCAATAACAGTATGTAATGAGTTTGTAGAAATACAAAAACTCATACCATTCTTACAAAAGTATATTAGAGCTGAAGATGAAATTGTAGTTCTATACGATTCTAAAAATGGTTCTAAATCAGTAGAAGATTTCCTAAGAGCAAAATCAGTTAATGCTGAGTTCAGTTGGCATGGTGGGGAGTTTGATGGACACTTTGCTAATTGGAAGAATAAACTTACAGATTTGTGTAATGGTGATTGGATATTCCAAATTGATGCAGATGAGATTCCAAATGAGATTCTAATCACAAACCTTTCAGATATACTTGAAGCAAACTCAATGGATGTAATTTTAGTCCCAAGAGTAAATACAGTAGATGGTTTAACAGATTCTCATATTCAGAAATGGGGTTGGAAGGTAGACGAAAAGGGTTGGGTTAATTGGCCAGACCCTCAATGGAGACTATACAAAAACTCAGATAATATTCGTTGGATAAACAAGGTACACGAGAAACTCGATGGTTACCAAACTATGTCAAACTTACCATGGGATGAGGGGTTGGCATTATATCACCATAAGAATATAGCTAAACAAGAAAAACAAAATGAATATTACGATACCCTCGTGTAACCCACGTTTTGGAACGAATCGTGTGTTCGAAAGAAAATTTTAACAAATTTCCTATGATATTAGATTGTACATTAAGAGATGGTGGTTATTACACCAATTGGAACTTTGACACTCAAATGGTCAAAGAATTAGTTCAAGCCCTTCAACTTTCGGGAGTCGGAGTAATGGAGATGGGTTACAAGTCACCTGTTAAGGGTGGTAAATATCGTAAGTGTAACGATAGGTTCATTTGGGAAGTATTAGATTATAGAAAGCCGGTGAATTTACAATTAGCATTTATGATTGATGCTAAAGATTTCATAAAAAACGATGAAGTAGATTTCTCTTTGATTGATGACGTTATCCACGATAGTAAAGATTCACCATTTGACATTTGTCGTCTAGCTATAAAATATTCGGAGTTAGACCATTCTGTCGAAATCGGTAAATATATTAAATCTAAAGGATATTCATTAATAATAAACTTAATGGGTATTTCTTTATTAGAATATAGAAAGATTTCTGAGTTTGTCGTAGCTATGAATACATTAGAACCATTGGCATTATACTTTGCCGACTCGTATGGAGCATTGACACCTGATACAACAAAGGAAATAGTTGAGTTGTTTAAAGGCTCTGATTCAATTGGTATTCACACACATGATAATCTTGGTCTTGCTTTTGCTAATTGTCTTGCTGGTTACTCTGAAGGAGCATATTGGTTGGATGGTACTTTACTTGGAATGGGTAGGGGTGTCGGAAATGTAAAGACTGAACAACTCGTCACATATTTTCAGTATGGTGAGGGTATGGGGTCATACGATTGTAAACCCTTACAAAAGGTTATATCTGATTGGATGAATCCTTTGATGGAAAAATACAAATGGGGCTTTACACACAACTATATGGTTAGTGGGTTAAAACACATTCACCCATTATATCCACAAAATTTACAACAATCATTCCTACATCCTAATAGAATACAAGATGTACTACTTGATATATCAGACCCACAATCATTTGATAGTACCAAACTTGAAGAGGTTACAAAACCTAAAGTTGCTATCGTTATTCCAGCGAGATATAAATCATCAAGATTTCCTGGTAAACCTCTTGCAATGATTCATGGAAAAGAAATGATTCTTTGGGTCGCTGAATTATGTCAAAAATCAATGGTAGGTAAAGATAATATTTACATAGCAACAGAAAACGAGGAAATAGTTGATGTTGCAAAAAACAATGGTTTAAACGTAATCTTAACCTCAGACGAATGTCCAACAGGTACAGATAGAGTTGCAGAAGCAGCAATGGAAATAGACGCAGATTTTATTATTAATGTTCAAGGTGATGAACCTATGTTATCACCAAAAGACATTGATAAGGTTATTCAAGCTAAGATGGATTATCCTGACCATATAATAAATTGTATGGCTTACTTGAATCCACATGAAGAGATTGAAGACCCAAAGATACCAAAAGTAATCACAAATCTAAATGATGAGTTGATTTGGTGTTCAAGAAGTCCACTCCCAGGAACAAAACAGGGTAAGACCAGTAATCCAATGAAACAAGTTTGTATCTATGGATTCAACAGAGAACATCTAAAAGACTTTGCTGATTATGGTAAAAAGACACCACTCGAATTTGAAGAAGATATTGAGATTGATAGATTTATAGAGATGGGACATAAAGTAAAAATGGTGATGGTTGACAATGTATCACACGCAGTTGACTATCCAGGAGATATTGAAATCGTTGAAACAATGGTAACATCATGGAAATAGGGATTATAGGACAAGGGTTTGTTGGTAATGCAGTTTACCAAAAGTTTAAAAATTACTATGATATCTCAACATATGACTTAGATTCATCTAAATGTAATTCATCTGAACAAGAAACATTAGATAACAAAATTGTATTTGTGTGTTTACCAACTCCAATGAAATCAGATGGTAGTTGTGATACTTCTTTAGTAGAATCTGTAATCAAAAGATGTTTTGAATTTGGTATTACAAAGACTGTGGTAATTAAATCAACTGTATCACCTGGTACAACTGCTAGATTAAACTCACTATACCCAAACATGAGTATAGTATTTAATCCAGAGTTCTTAACAGAGGCAAATGCTGTATCTGATTATGAGAACCAAGATAGAATTATATTAGGTGGTGTAAGACCCGCAACTACTGAATTGAAAACTATATTTTCAAAAGTATTCCCAAAGGCACATATAATCAAAACAGATTCAACTCATGCTGAGATGGTGAAGTATTTAACTAATACATTTTTAGCTACTAAAGTATCATTCGCAAACGAAATGTATTCATTGTGTAATGAACTCAATGTTGATTATGATAAAGTTGTAGAATATGCAACATTAGATGATAGGTTAGGAAAATCTCATTGGAATGTACCAGGGCCAGATGGAGATTTTGGATTTGGTGGACATTGTTTCCCAAAAGATTTAGCAGCAATACTTTATTTAAGTGAGAACTTAAACACAATTGACAATGTACTATGTGCAGTTCAAGAAACTAACAACAGCGTTAGAAAACATAGAGATTGGGAACACATGAAAGGAAGAGCAGTATTATGATAATAACAGATTACGATAAATTACAACACCACGAAAATAATCATCAAGTTGCAATAGACTTTGATGGAGTTGTTCATGGTAATTCAAAAGGGTTTCACGATGGAACTGTATACGACCCACCAATTGAGGGGTCGTTAGACGCAATCAAATGGTTTAAGTCTGAAGGATATGATATAGTTTTATTTACCGCAAAAGTAAAACCTGATAGACCTTTAGTAAATGGTAAAACAGGTGAAGAGTTAATATGGGAATGGTTAAAGAAATACAAAATTGATAGTTACATAAAAGAAATAACTTGTGAAAAACCAAGAGCAATCTGTTATATAGATGACAGAGGTATTAGGTTTGAATCTTGGGAACAAACACTTAAACAATTCGATGAAATCGCAAACAAGTAAATTACGACAAGAACTTCTAAAATTAGAAGAACCACAAGAACGTTTAGAGGTATTAAAAAATCAATACAAAGATGAAACTGCGTACATAATAGCAGGGGGCCCATCATTAAAAAAATATGATACTGAATTTTTAAACGAGTTTATGGAAGATAAACTTTGTTTACCAATCAAACAATCATATAATATTCTAAAAGATGTAGCAGATTTCCATCTACTAAATTGGTGTAACTTTGCACCATACGATTGGACAAATAATAAATCAATTGTTACTTGGGCAATATTTGAACAATTTCATCCACAAATGATATTCGATAATAATTTAGAATCAGACTTATTCATTCCTATATTTAGAAACAATCCAAACGTTGGTGGTGGTGTAGGCCCAAATAAAATGATTCATTCATTGTCAGAAATGGAAGATTGGGATTCTATGAAATTAGACCACCCCGAATATGGTATGAATCAACCATGGGGGCCAGGTATTATGTACGAAATGGCTATACCACTTTGTTTATACTTAGGTGTTAGGAAAATAGTAACAGTTGGTTGGGACATTGGTGACTTGTCATCTTTTGAAAAAGGTACTGAAGACGATACACAACGAGTATTCCAAGAACACTTCTATGGTAATGAACATGAAAAGATTGTTTATGCAAAAACATCAATGGGGCCAAGGGAAATCAAATCAGTAGCAAACGCAACTAAAGGTATTTACCAATGGTTACAGAAGCAGGGTGTTTCGTGGGTAATAGATTCAGAAACTAATCCTGGTTGGGAAGGAATTCCAAGAGATACATTATGGTAGCAGCTGGTTGTTTAGTACAATGGTACGAGATTGAAATGTTTGAAGAATATTTAGATTCTTTAATCAAATCAATAGGTGGTCAAAAGGATAAAGTTTTGATTGATATGTGTATGGTCACAAATCAAGATTTAGAAAAATGTTCTGACGAAGTTGATATGCTAACTTATATTATGGAAAAGTATATCAGAGTGTGTAATCAATACAAGCTTAAAGGTTATCAAATTACATATAGAACAGAAGGTGATTTATATACTATCGCAGATTATAGACGAGATTTCAATGAAAAATACTCTGAATTAACAGATGTATTGTTTTGGGGTGAATCTGATATGCTAGTACCATCTCAATGTATTGAATCAATATTATCACTACAAGAAGCTGTAAAAGATGATACTCCTAAATGGTTAGGTTTCTTCTCTACTTGTAAAATGTGGGATGATTCGTGGAAACCATTGGAACATCCTAAACTAACAGACTTACCAAGAGACCCACACGCATGGTATGGAACAAGATGTTATATGGGTTATGATAAAATGGAAGAGATAAACTCAAATGTTGAATCACCAATGATTGAAGCTACCTATGACTATAAATTTAATGGATGTGGGTTAATAATGTCATCAGATTTAGTAAAAAGTGGTGTTAATATACCAAAATCAACATTCTTCACTCATGAAGATACAGCAATAATGAATAAAATGCTACTAATGTTTGGAAATAACCAAATTCCGTTGTATATTGTAAAGAATATATTGCTAGTACACAATAGAGAACACCCACGAAAGAGAAGTTATGTAGATAAAGAGGTTGGTCTTGATATAAACGCACAAAGAAAATCCAATGATTGGTATAAAATAGCAAGTGAATATTCAAAATATAATGCTTACAATTTTATGAAACAAACTAAAACATATAAATGGACAGACGTATGGAAAGCCCTATAACAAGTTGTATCTCATCAAATAATAATTTGAACTATGTAATGTTAGCATATGAGTCAATTAGAAAAAACGCATACTATAAAGACCAACCAATTGTAATTCACGCAGAAAATTGTACCGATGGTACAGATGCATGGTTACTGAATCGATTACAAGTAGACAAAAATTTAAAAGGTTTTATAGAACATAACGATGTCCCACGAGGAATAGGTGGTGGGATGGATTTTTGTGTATCAAAAGTAACTACTAAATATGTAAATATAATCCATGCAGATATGTGGATTGCACCAAATCAAGATATTGAACTACAAAAGATTATAGAAGAGGGTGATGGGGTTGATAGAATAATCGCATCATCATTTAGAATTCAACCTAAAATATTCCCTAATGACCCTGATTACCGACCTGGTACTGTATTTGTATCAACTGATGAGTTTGGAGAATTCCACCACAACTTTGATAAAGAGTGGTTTGATGAGTGGGCTCAAAAGCTTGCGGCAATGGATGAAACGCGTGTTAGAAAAGGTGGTGGGGCTGGTTTCTTTTGTAAGACTGAAGATTATATATGGATAGGTGGTAACGACCCACTATTCGCACCCGCTTCATTTGACGATATGGATTTATTTATCAGAATGCAATTAGAAGGATATAAGTTTGTAATGTCATCTAAAAGTGTTTTATATCACTTTTCAGCTCGTGGTTCACATTTTAAAGACGATAATATTACAAGAACTGGTGAACGACAACTCCAGTCAGAAAACAGAAACTCCAAAAAGTTTTACGAAAAATGGGGTCAGATGCCACAAACTGATGACCAAACATTTGTAAAACCAATAAAAGGAACAAATAACCCTAACAGAATACCATTATTATGAAAATATTAGTAACAGGAGGTGCCGGATTTATAGGTACTAACTTAATTAAAAGATTATTAACAGATGGACACAGTGTAACATCAATTGATGATTACTCAACTGGGTCTAAATTAAATCATGTAAAAGGTTGTCAGTACATCCAAGGAGAGTGTATTGCAACTGAGTATTTAGTGTTAGATGATTACGATGTAGTATATCATTTGGCTGGGTTGTCAAGAATACAGCCATCATTTATAGACCCAATGGAAACCTTTCACGCAAATGTTATAGGTACACAAGCTATTTGTGAGTGGGCAAGAAAAACTAATACTAAAATGGTTTATGCTGGGTCATCATCAAAACACCACGACCCATATCAATCTCCATACGCAACTTACAAATATCTTGGTGAAGAAATTTGTAAAATGTACAAAGCAACATACAAAATGGATGTTGAGATTTGTAGATTCTATAATGTATATGGGCCACATGAAGTTGTTGAAGGTGATTGGGCTGCTGTGATTGGTATATGGAGAAGACAAATAGAGGCAAATCAGAATATTACAATAGTAGGTGATGGTTTACAACGTAGAGATTTTACTCATGTAGAAGATATTGTCGATGGTTTAATAAGAGTAGCTAACTCAGACACAAAACATAATGATGCGTGGGAGCTTGGATGTGGTAAGAATCATTCAGTACTCGATGTAGCTAGTTGGTTTATAGAACATAATCCATCAATTGAAATAGAACATATACCAGACCAAAAAGGTAATTACAGAGAAACATTACGAGAAACTAACGATGCTGTTGAATTATTAGGTTGGAGACCTGAGGATAAGTTAAGAACTTACATACAATCAATATATCATACACAATTAAAATTAGACTTTCCTGAATGATTTTTGATGTAAACGGAGAATATGGATATGAGTTGTTCGCTGCGCTACCTTTAATTAATTGGTATCACGAAGCAGGACATGATGTCATAGTCAAATCGGCTAAGGGCGCTGGTCTTTTATACCCTAATATAAGGGTTGATGAAATATACAAGAGTAGAGAGCCATTTTTAAGAGTCCATATAGATAATCAACAATATTATAGACAACACAATCATGTAGCTGGGTGCTTTTCAAGACCAATCGTTGGTGATAAGTTAATGTGGGAAGACAAATGGTCACCACCTAACTTAAAAGAACACTACAAAGGTATGTTCCAAATGTTTTTTGATAAACCAATAGTAGTTGTATCAAACAAATATCAAATGGAATGGAATAGTAATCCTGTAAATTATTTGGATATCTCAACATTAAGTCGTATATTTGAGATATTATCAGATAAATTCTATATAGTGTACAATAGACCAGGATTAACAGACATAGTAAATGACCACTCGACTCAATTGACATTTGGTGATAGAGATTTAGTTTTTCAATCTGGAATAACAACAATGCAGGATTTAGCAGAAGAATATAACTTAGACTATAATTTCACTCAAATGCTTGTAATGAGTAGAGCTAACCATCATATATCAACACAAGGGGGTAATTCAGCATTAGCTGCATACTTTGGTGGTGAGAATATTATATATGGAATTAAAGGATACGAAGTTAAGTGGAACGCATATGAAACATTCTTTCCAAAACTATCAGGACAAACAATTCATCATGTAACAAGCTATGATGAATTAATAAATAAGGTAAAGACGTATGTCAAGTAAAAAACATTTAGTAGTAGTTGGTCATCCTGACCATAAATCGTTTTGCTATAATGGTATATTCAGCACGATTGTTAATGAACTTATAGACAATAAAGAAACTTATGAAGTTATTGATGTATATGATGATAAACTCCATCGTAACAGAACCGACTTAATAAAAGAATACCAAGAGATGGTATCATGGTCAACTCATATCTACTTTGTATCGCCTGTTTGGTGGTTTAGATTAGTTCCAAAGATGGAAACATTTTTCGATGAAGTATTTACACCAGGATTTGCATATAAGTTTGTACCTTTATTTGGTAAGTACGCTTATCCAAAACCATTTTTGAAAGATAAAAAGGTTAGAACATATATAACACATGGTGCACCGATGTTACCTGTTGTTACATTATATCTTAATTCAGTTAAGTTAAGATTAGTAATGGGAGTTTATACATTTGTATTTGGGTGGAATCTCAACAGATGGCGAAAAACTAAACAATTTTGGTCTGTACCATTTGTTACAGATGAGAAACGAACGAAGTATTTGGACGTGGTAAAAAAAGATATAAGAAAAGATTTAAAATTATGATAAGTAAAAAAGATATAAGTTTCATTCAACCAAGTAGAAACAATTTAAAATACTTAAAGTGGTCTTACGATTCAATCAGAAAGAATGGTGGCTCAGAACCAACAATATGTGTAGCTGATGATTTCAGTAACGATGGAACTTGGGAATGGTGTGAAGAAATGATGGTAAAAGACCCAAACTTCAAAGCAATTAGAAATGATGGGCCAACGAGATTGGGACATACAATCTTATACGATGAGTTGGTAGAGATAGCAGATACACCAATTATAGGAATATATCACGCTGATATGTATCTTATGCCAGGTGCGTTAGATTTTGTAGTAAAACATATAGCACCACTAAGTGTAGTATCATTGACAAGAATAGAACCACCATTACATCCCGATGGGCCTGAAAAAATATTGATGGATTTCGGAATCGAACCAGAAGAATTCAAAGAAAACGAATTGTTAGAGTGGTTCAAAGATGTACAAATGAATCAAGCAACCAAACAAACTGAAGGAATCTTCGCTCCATGGTTTATGTTTAAAGAAGATTTTACATCTATTGGTGGGCATGACCCATTGTACGCACCACAATCAAAAGAAGATACTGATATCTTTAATAGATTTCACTTAAACGGATATAAGTTTATTCAGACTTGGGGTGGGTGTGTATATCACATGACGTGTAGAGGTAGTAGATTTGCAGATGGAGCAGAAAGAAATCCAAATGGTGAAGTGTTTATGAAGAACAGAGAAACCGATGAGTGGTTGACTCAGAACATCCGTTCAACTCGTAACTTTCTAAGAAAGTGGGGACACTATTGTAAACACGACACTTTAATGAAACCAATTGTACCACCTAAATTTAATACTCAATTCATTATATCAAATGGTAATGAGGGTATATTGAAAGCATTAGAACCTTGGTGTGATAATATTAACATTGACCTACCACAAGATGTAATAGATGCGTATATTAAAGGTGAACAACCTGATACTGAATTTGATTTAGGTAAGAGAATCAATCAAAATATTGAATGTGATATTCAAATAGAATTTGATGCAACTCGTGTAACACAACAATCATACACTTGGCTAACACAGCTATCAGAAATATTAGATTCTAATGACCTTGAAGTCGGTTCTTTTGAATTAGACATATTTAATATAAAGGTTAATAGACTAAAAACATACGAAAATAGTTTAATTAAATTATGAGATACTTCATTTTACTACCAGATGACACCGAACAAGATGTTGACTTTTCAACTAACATCTTAGGAGAGTCTTCGTTTAAGAACTTTTGGGCTGACGATGGCTTTCAGGTTCTTGTTAGGTTAGTAGAAAAGTATCCAGACACACTCTCAGAAGTGAAAATAAAAGACGACAAAAATAAAACCTACACTGTCGAAGAATTTTTAGAAAAAATAAAAAACTTAAAGGTTATTAGTAATGGGTAAAATTGACATTCGAAGTATAGACTTTGAAGAAGAACATTTTGAAAAATATGAAAAATTTGGAAAATCAAATAGGAACAAAAATATTAATGAAGAAGACCTTCAGTTCACACAGGGGAAGTCTGGTAGAGGGCGAAAAGGTGACTCTTATATCACTCAACGAACTAAAGGGAGAAGTAGAGCTTAAAGACCCCTTTGGAATAGAGTGGAGAGTACCTTTAGAATTTCTACATACTTATTAGTATCTACAAACAAATAAAGGAGATAAAATGTTACTTAAAGTAGGTTCAAGAGGACCAGAAGTAAAATTATTACAAGAATTTTTAGAAATAGGCGCAGATGGTATATTCGGTGAAGGAACTAAGAAATCAGTTCAAGAGTTTCAGAAAGCCAATGGTCTTGATTCTGATGGTATTGTTGGCCCTTCCACTTGGGACTGTATGGGTCTTGCTAGTACTGATGATTCTGAAAAAACGTATGAAACAGAAAACGGACTCGTAATCAATAGACACTTTCTACCCGAAGGTGAATATAAAAGTGGTATTACCAAAAAAGAATATTGTTTCTTACATCATACAGCAGGTTGGCAGAATCCTTACAGAACTGTAGACCATTGGGGTAGAGATAGTAGAGGTGCAGTAGCAACTGAATTCGTTTTAGGTGGTCAATCAATCAAAGGTAACGATGAAACCTACGATGGTGTTATGGTTCAAGCATTTCCTGAAGGACATTACGGATGGCACTTAGGTAAGAATGGTTCTCAACATATGCATACACATTCTGTTGGTATAGAAGTAAATAACTTTGGATACTTAAAGAATGGAAAAACTTACGCTGGTACTACGGCACATGAATCACAAATCGTAACATTAGATAAACCATTCAGAGGATTCAAAGAATGGCACAAATATTCTGATAAACAAATCGAAGCACTTCGTTTATGGATACTTTATATAGCAGATAGAGATGGAATTGATGTAAGAAAAGGTCTTGTAGAGGAAGTTAAGAAAAAAGGTGCAGATGGATTTGAATTCAATGAAGATGCTTATTATGGTAGAGTAAAGGGTATGTGGACACACACAAATACTCGTAAAGATAAATTCGATATGTTCCCACAAGAGGAATTGTTGGATATGTTGATTAGTTTATAGTAAAAGTAGACTATTTATATTAGTAATCAGTTTTAACAAAAGGTTATATTATGTTTAAATATATTGGGAGAAAATGGATGGCATTTAAAAACATATTTAAGGACAATAACGACATTAACGAAAAAAACGTAATTGGATTCATGTCTTTCGCAGTCATGACTTTATTTGCAATCGTTGATTTGGCAACTGGATACTTTGGAAAAGATTTAATAATCAATGAATTTATATACAACTCATTCGTATATATAACGCTTGGTTGCTTTGGTATCGCTGGGATTGAGAAATTCGCAAAAAAATAACTTAAAGTAATAAAGGGAAACTGTGAAAAGATTATTAGTATTATTAACGATTTTATTATTAATAGGGTGTACCAAAGATGAAGTGGTAGAACCATTAGTACAAAATTTTGAAATAAGTTTAGATGGTGATTCATTTGACCCATATGAAAGATACGCAGTTATCAATTCATTTGGTGGGCAAAAATGGGTAGATGGTAAGTTAAGAAAGATATTCATTCTATATCTTCAAGTGGATGATGGAGACCCAAGATTAGATAGACAACATTTTTCACTATATGCATTAGGTTCAGATGCAATTGATGATGGAGAATTATTAGATGTGGGAACTTATACTTGGCAAAATCCTGATAACAAATATGCTGGAGTAGAAATACCAGGTGATGATGAATACATTGTTTGGAATGAGGTAATTGTCCAAGATGCAGGACAATTAGGCGGCCCACATACTGGTTTAATTTGTTTAACTGCTGAGGGTGAATTTTACAACCCATACATTCAGAGAAATATGTCATTATCAATGACGTTAGAAAACTTTCCAATAGGATTGGATATAAATTCTACACCATATGGTTACTTATTAGATTAATATTAAAAAGAAAGATAAAAATGAAAAAATTATTAATTTTACTATTATGTATATTCATATCATATAGTACAGTAGCACAAGAAGCTAAAAAAGAAAAGAAAGATTCATTCTTAAAAGAATTCTATCAAGACTTCTTAAAGTATGGAACAATCTACGCAGCAGGTGACATTAGTAACTCATACGAGCCAGCTAGAAAAGAATACTTTGTAAGAACAAACGATAATGGTAGTATATATAGTATACCCGTTGTAGTAGATGGAACGGAATATAATCCATTTGATTACAGAATTGGTTTCGGTATTAGAAAATTAGCTAGATTTGATTATGAAAGAAAGCCAGGTAACTTTTGGACTGGTAACGCAGATAGAGAACGTCAAATCGCATTATCAGCACCAACATCCGCTGTACAAGGATTCGAATACCTATTCCATTGGGAAAAAGAACGTAATAGAGGTGATATTTGGACTAACTCAAGATACTTCCTTAGACATACAGGTAAATACCATATTGCTAAGATAGAATCAAGAGAGCAAGGGGCATTTGATTTCTCATATCAATCAGCCGAAGTAAGAGCTAGATTACCAATCGGTAAGAAATTCTCATTATCAGCAGGTGCAATGTTCAGAACACATGATAGAGCATATGGATACAATCCGTTTGAAATTTGGGTAAATGAAGAAGATGAATTTGGTAACCCATTGAATCCTTGGTACACTTTAGGATATGAGAATGGCTATACAGACCAATTTTATACAGAAACATATATAGACCCAGTTACTGGTGACGAAGTTGAAAGAAGTGATTGGTTTTGGCAAAACGAAGATGGTGAACGAGTAGCAGATTCAGATTTAGAATTTAGAGATGGTATATTTAGAGATTTGATTAATGACTTCAATAATGGAATGTGGGATGAAATTGGTGAATTTGGATTAGTATCTCCTGTCGTTGGCTTTGATTTCTATCATTACAAATCTAAGTTTTGGTTACACGCATATGGTAACTACATACTACCTTACCACTCATATGTAATGGGTGACGGTGATTTCAACTATGGTAACAGGAACAACTGGGGAAAAGGTGGATTGAGACAAGATTCTGAATTTGAACAATGGGATGATTATCAGTTCGGATTAAATATGGGTTGGAAAGTTGGAAAAAACTTAGGTGTATTTGTAGAAGGTGAATATACTAAAATGTGGGCTTCTGAGTTTTATTATTCTACATTTGGTTTAAATTACACTTTCAAATAGTAAAAGGGAAATATGGCTAAACAAATTGGTGAAGAAACAAAAGTAACGTTAGATTTAAAGACCATCGGTATGATAGCAGTTGGAATTGCGTCCTTAGTAGGGATGTGGTTTGCATTACAAGCAGATATTCAGAGAGCTATGGAACTTCCTGAACCTGTGATTGAGAGAGTAGAATACGATTTAAAAGATGAGCTCATCCGACAAACTATTATGGACACTCAAGAAGATGTTGAAATGCTTTTAGAAAAATTCGATAAGCTAGAAGAACGTATGTACGATATGTCTAAAAAATAATTAAATTTGGGATGTATGAAAAAGATATTAGTTTTAACAATGATGAGTTTATTTTTAAACTCATACGGACAAGAATATATTGGCGATAATAAGTTCGATGACGCAATTCATGAAAAGTCAGCGTTTGGTGATGATGACGTAAGTATTATAGTTATCGAGTTTTGGGCAAAGTTTAATGAATCAAACGCATTTACTGATTGGGATAAGTTAGAAGGTGTCACTCACTATTACAGAGTCGATATCGCAAACGCACCAGCAGCTAAAAAAGAATATAGAATAAGAATGGCTCCTACTTTAATTATTTTTAAAGATGGTATAAAGGAAACTGTATTTAAAGCAGGGTTAGATTTAGAATGTCCTGTTAATTTAGATGAACTTCAAGAAGCAGTAAATGAATTAAAAAAAGCTTCTCAATTTTAGAAGGTATATGTTATGGCAAAAATAATCGCATCAAATCACAGAAAAACACATAGTAAAAAACGACCAGGTGTACATTCAAAGAACAAAAATTCAAGTAGTAAACATAGTAAAAACTACAAGAAAAAATATAAAGGACAAGGTAGATGAAACTAACTGATATTTTAAATCTGAAAACGTTAGGTTACACAGATGATATCAATCCAAAACATCTACAAAAACTTAACTCTAAACCATCGATGTTGGCTGGATTCGAATGGAATCAATTCCAAAGTAACCCACCACATTGTAATACATCTTCAGCTGTAAAGTTGGAGTTAGAAGAATTATCAAAACTAAGAATTGATAATAACTTCGTAAAGGAAATGGATAACGTTGATAAAGTATTCAAAGAATATTGTGACTCAGCTGGAATCGAGTTCCCATCCTCTCTAATTGAGTCTTTATTAGATGACTCATCTATTGTAATAATGAAGTTAAAGTATCATTACAATAGACCCAGACCTTCTCAATTAACATCACATCCTTTGATTAATGTAGATATTGGTAAAACACATATGATGGACTCAATGCAAACACCATCGTATCCATCAGGACATTCTACGCAGGGAATATTAATCGGAAAAGTATTATCAGATATGTATCCATCACATGAATATAATCTAATGAGTTTAGGTAGAGATATATCTAAAAGTAGAAACATAGCTAGAGCCCATTATCCAAGTGATTCTTCATTTGGTATGAAGTTAGGATATTCTATGTTTAAATATTTAAAAAAAACAAGTAGGTTATGAGAATTCTTTGGGAAAATATAGTAATACCAATTAAGGTAGGTGATACAGTTTTAGGTGGTAAATTTAAAAACAAGAGAATTGTCGTTAAATCTATTGATAAGAATGAAAAAGGTGATATCACAATTAATGGTAGACCATTCATGAAATTTAGACTATTACCATCGGTAGAAGAATCAATAATAGAAGGCCGACCTATTCCTATGGATAGTCCTAATGAGTTTGTATATTTAGATTTTAAGAAATATGCATACAAAAATAGAAAGATGTTCAAAAAAGAACTCATCAAACATTCTGGAGATGGTGGTAAGATGTTCTTAACTTTATCAGCATTATGGTACAAGTGGGCTAGAAAAAATGCTAAAGAATATACTCACATCAAAAATGGTAACAAGTTCGGAAGAGATTTAATGATAATGATGGTCAAAGATGACTTGATATTTGATAAAAAAGCTTGGAAAAAAACTAACAAAATCACTGGTCTTAAAGAAACAATAATGGCTGACAAGATAGAGTGTTCTAATTGTGGTTGGACTTGGATGATAAAAGATGGTGGTGATGATTTATACATATGTCATAAATGTGGTCATGATAATCAACCACATCAAACTACATCAAAAGATTACAAAAGATTAAATATTGGTGAAGAAACTAAACGAGATTACAAAAAAGAATACGCAAAATACGGAAAATCTAAGAAAGCAAAGAAGTATAGAGCAGAACTAAATAAGTACAACAGAGACAAAGGTACTTATGGTAATGGTGATGGTAAAGATGCATCTCACAAAGGTGGGAAGATTGTTGGATTCGAAGATGAATCTAAGAACAGAGGTAGAGCTGAGAAAAGTAGATTAAAAAAAGAAGATTCGCCAGAAAGTGCACATCCACAAGGTAGTAAAAAACTATCGAACCGTACAACTGTAATGGATATGTTAGATGTAATCTCACACAAAGAATTTGGACCTGATTACCATAAACTATCAAATTCCCAAAAGAAAAAAGTATTAAAGGTCGCTAAAGAACAGAAATTCATCACCGAAATATATTATGATAATCAAGGTAACCCATGTAAATACCCAACAACATTAGATGGTAGATGTTTAGATAAAAACCACCCATCTCATAAACGAGAACCATTATCAGAAATTCCAATGGGTGATTTAAAACAAATAGATACATTCGCTGATAAGAAACTCAATCCAGTAGATGTAGTACTTACAGATAAACATTTCTTTGATAGGTTAAACGACCCAAGAAATGATAAAGAGATATCAAAAGCAGAACTTATAGGATTCTTTAAAAGGTTATCTAAAAAGAAAAAAGAGTTCTTATCATTCTTAGATACATATAAGCAAGTAGTCGCTGTAGATGATAGAACCAATATCAATATACCTTTTATGAAACAAGCTAATAAAGTAATAGCTAAAACTGTGATGAGAAAGAAAGATTTCAAAACTCAGAATCAAAAGGTATCTATATGAGAAAATTATTAATTATGTTTGGTAACCTATTTGATATGGGTTGGTGGGCTAATAAAATCAACTCTAAGCTAGGAGTATATGAGTGGGCTAAGAGAAGTAAGTTTCGTAAATGGCAAGAAAGTTTAACTGGATGGCAATTTTGGGTATGGCAGATAGTAGGTGGAATAACATTTGTAGTTATTATGGAATTCCTACTAAATAAAGTTGGTATGACAATGTTACCATTCTAATGAAAGAAAGAAAATGAAAAAGAAACTTATATCAGTATTGTTAGTTAGTACATTATTAGTGGGGTGTGGTTCTACTAAACCTACAACACCATGTTGTAATGAAGAAACTGGAGTAGAAAAGGTTATGAGTAAAGACCCAATAATGAAATTACTTGTATCAGGATTAATAATCTATTCAATTAATATATTATTAGCAAGATAATAAAGGTAAAATTATGAAAATTATGAAATTAAAAGATTTATTAAACGAAGGAAAGATACTATTACAATCTAACGATAAAAACGCTGATTCAATATCAGAAATAGCTGATTTCTTAGTACATGGTAGGTTACATAATGTAATACAGTTTATTCCAAGAAAATCAGTTGATTTAGATAAGATAGATAAATTAGGTGATATATCAAAAGATGCTATAACTAAACAATTAGTTAAATATGCTGAAAAGAAGACCAAAATTAAATTTAAACCATTGAATGACTTTGAAGGTGCAGGTTATGGTATTCAAGTAGATATAGACTTTATAGTAAAAAAGTTAGGATAAGTCAATAAATTGTTGTATATTGTATTCACTAAAAGGTAAAAATTATGGGAAGAACATTAAGAGTATTTGATTTTGATGACACACTTGCTAAGAGTGTTGCCTACATCTATGTAACACATAAAGATGGTAAGAAATCTACTTTGAATCCTGGTGAATACGCTAAGTACAAAGAAAAACCAGGTGACGAATTTGATTTTAAAGATTTTAATAGTATGTTGAATGAACCACAGGTCATAAAGAAAAACTTCAAACTATTACAACGTATGTTAAAGAATCCAAGTAAGAAAGTAACGATACTAACGGCACGTAAAATAGGATTCCCAATCAGAAAGTTCTTTAAAGATGAGTATGGGTTAGATGTATATCCAGTAACTTTAGGGAGTAACAACCCAAAAGACAAAGCTGATTGGATAGAAAAACATATCAAAAAAGGTTATACGGATATTGCTTTTATGGACGATTCTATAAAGAATGTCAAAGCAGTACAACAACTTCAAAGAAAATATCCAGAAGTAAGAATAAAGTCAGTACTAGCACTAGAACACTTTAGTGAATCTAAACGAAAAGATTTACTTGAAAATCATATTAATAGTGAGTTTACCTCATATTTATATTAAATAAAAGAGGGTTCTTCAAATGGCTACACAAAAAGATATCTTAGAAAATATACTTGACGAAATAGCGTCTATGAAAACTAAGCTCCCAAACGGAGAGCTTAAACGAATGGAACATACTATCAAGGATATGAAAATGACATATGGAGATATAAAAGAAGACTTATCAGATATTAAATATACCTTACTAAATCCAGAAAATGGTGTAATAGTAAGAGTTAACAAAAATACGGATGCCAGACTCGATACAGAAGGTATTCAAGAAGAATTTATTGAACTCCAAAATGAAATATCTAACTTAAAAGAGTGGAAAAGTGGTGTAGTAAAAGCACTTTGGGTACTTTTTAGTGGTCTTGTTGGTATTTTAGGGTGGATTTTATCAGAAGCTCTCGCTAAAATATAGTTTTATTAACTTCACGAATCATATTTATGGAAGACAAGTACATTGAGAAAGCTATGGATGAAGTGTATGACATTATGTCGTACAATCCTACGTTTGTAGATGGTACAACGAAATATAAAATATTGACAAAATTACTTGACCACTATTTAAGTACTGAAGAATACTTAAAATGTAAAAAAGTACAAGAGTTATTAGATATGATGGAGAGTCATAATGAAAATAGAAATAAAAGAACTAAATGATGATTTAGAGAGTACAGAAAACACACACATAGTGTATGTGAAGTCAGAAACAAATCAGTCAATTGAAGCCGAGTTGTGTAATGAGATGGAATTAGACATTTATATTACAAAATATAAGAACAAGTATGACATTACAGAGGTAATAAGATACGAGTTATAGAAATAATGAAAAAGTTATATTTATTAAATGATGACGTTAATAGTTTTGAGAATGTTGTGAACATTCTAAGACGTTATTTATCTTATCCAACACTCCAAGGACATTCAATAGCAAGTATTGTTCATCAAAATGGTAGTTGTTGTATATATACTGGTGAAGAAGTTATGGTCGAACGGTTATTTGACATATTTATTAGTAACGGATTTAACGTAAGAATTGGAAATGATGATGAATAAATCAGAAGGTTTAGGAGATACAATAGCTAAAATCACATCAGCAACTCGTTTAGACAAGTTAGCTGAAAAGATTGCTGAAATAGCAGGAGCAGAAGATTGCGGATGTAAAAAACGTCAAGA
>Ga0075469_10000400_pt1 | contig 18873 bp, 14 predicted proteins | sample DEB08_DNA_13_FD_77577 | JGI IMG/M metagenome (GOLD analysis project Ga0075469, IMG submission 77577) | Aqueous microbial communities from the Delaware River and Bay under freshwater to marine salinity gradient to study organic matter... | ecosystem: Environmental > Aquatic > Marine > Coastal ...
GGCATATTCACATCTCGGATACCAATGCGGTACGCTCCATCACGGAGGTGAAGCCCATTGACATTGACCAGCCTTTCTATCCCGATTTAAATGACCTGGGGCCAATCACTTACCGGGCTCAGGAAACCTGGTTTGGCCAGGTGAGGGAAAAAGAGCGCGTCACCGAGGGCGGCATTCGCCACATCCAGGCCTATGCGGTCTACTCGGGGATTATTCGCGCCAACGACGAGCTGGAAGGCATCATCCTGAAAGGCATTGGCCAGGATTTCGACTGGAATTTCTTACAAAAATACATCATCAAGGGTACCCGACTCACCTTGCCCGACACCACGATGGGCGACGGTATTCTGGTTTCGGAATACACCGCCAACCGGCTCCGGCTGGACGTGGGCGACCGTTTTTCGGTCTTTTTTGTGACCAGCACCTACGAGCAGCTGGAGCGCCGTTTTACGGTGGAGGGCATCTACCGCACGGGGCTGGAGGAATACGACCGCCAGTTTGCCCTCGTGGATATTCGCAAGATCCAGCAGGTGCTGGGCTGGAAGGAAAACCAGGTGAGTGGCTTCGAAGTTTTTGTCGACAATATCGACGATCTAGATGCCTTCACCAACTACATCTACTTCGAGGAAATCACCAACGACCTGTACGCCGAAAGCATCAAGGAGAAGATGCGCGCCATCTTCGAATGGCTCGACCTGCAAGACGTGAATGAGTGGGTCATTCTGGGGCTCATGCTGGTGGTGGCCATCATCAATATGGTCACGGCGCTGCTCATCCTGATTCTGGAACGCACCAATATGATTGGCACGCTCAAGTCGCTGGGCGCCGCCAACTGGTCGATCCGCTGGGTGTTCCTCTACTACGCGGGCTACATTATCCTGGTGGGTTTGTTCTGGGGCAACCTGATCGGACTGGGCCTGTGCTGGCTGCAAGCCACCTTTGGCTTCATCACCCTCGACGAGGCCAATTATTACCTCGCGGTGGCCCCCATCAAGATCAACTGGTGGTCGGTGCTGCTGCTCAATGGTGGCACGTTGGTGGTCACGTTGCTCTTTCTCATTGTACCTTCCTATTTGGTTTCGCGCATTGATCCGGTTAAGGCGATTCGGTTTAAGTGATGGGGGGGTGCTGCGCGCATTCGAACTTATTGCTAGCCTTGGCAGAAATTGGGCGTTTGAACTCTCTTCCTTCAGAACCCATCCCCCAGGGCTATCGAATCTGGAAATAGATAATATAATCAACGGCGTTTTCTTCTAAAGTTGGTTCTCGCAGCGACGCAGCGCAGCAACGGCTCGCGGCGAAAGAGCTTGCCACGCTTTTTAGCGTGGACGTGCTTTTATGCTTTACGCTGATCGTCGCGGCATACCTCTAGATAACCCATCCCCCAGCCCACGCCGAAGAGGCGTGGCAAGCTCTTCCCTTTTTAGAACCCATCCCCCGGCCCACGCCGAAGGGGCGTGGCAAGCTCTTCCCTTGAAAAGGAAGAGCTTGCCACGCTTTTTAGCGTGGGAGGCGTGCTGCGCGTGTTCGCAAGGTTTTGACGGTTGTGAACAGTCGTCTATCGGCCATTGTGAAAAGTCGACTAGCCGTGATTTATCGCCTTTTGGGCAGTAGCTTCAGACCATTTGCAAGTTAATTGCCCGTGTTGAATTTACCGCCAGCTACGGCGAAAATCGCGCGTCTAGACTCCCTTCCTTCAGAACCCATCCCCCGGCCCTTCCCTTGAAAAGGAAGGGAGGCGTGCTGCGCGTGTTCGCAAGGTTTTGACGGTTGTGAACAGTCGTCTATCGGCCATTGTAAAAAATCGACTAGCCGTGATTTATCGCCTTTTGGGCAGTAGCTTCAGACCATTTGCAAGTTAATTGCCCGCGTTGAATTTACCGCCAGCTACGGCAAAAATCGCGTGTCTGGACTCCCACGCCGAAGGGGCGTGGCAAGCTCTTCCTTGAAAGGGAAGAGCTTGCCACGCTTTTTAGCGTGGGCGGGGGATGGGTTCTCCAAAAGGCAGAGCTAGAGCTGGGTAAAAACACACGAACTACATCTAAATTCTTCCAACAAACCCAGCCCTGACCCCCCTCAAAGCGCAATCGGCGCCGCCAGCAACGCGTCGGGAATACCGAACGCCTCCACCAGAGCCAGGGCTTCGGGGCGGAGCTGGCTACAGAGCTGATCGATCTGGCGGCGAATGGCCTTGCTTTTGACGTTGGCCAGGTAGTCTTGTTCCAGGTACCAGGCGGCGTGCTGCTCGATGGTGTGCAGGGCGTAGAGGGCGCGCAATTGTTCCAGGATGGGGAACGTGCTCTTGTCGCGCTGTTGCTGGATGGCGGTGTGCATGGCCTCCAGGGTGACGCGCTCCACGAAGGCTTCCGCCAGGGCGAGCATGTGGGTTTGGCAGATGAGGCCAGCCTGGTAGGCGCTCTCCCCGTTTTTGATGTGTCCGCGCAAGCGCTGCGCCAGGGAGAAGAGCAGGCGCCGCTCCCGAAATTGGAAGGCACTCAGTTGAAATTCCGCGCTCCGCAGGTGGCTGGCTTCGGTGTTTCGGATGGTGAAGGGGTTTTGTTCCGTCACCACGGTGCTTATCCGCTCGCCGAGCATGCGCATAATAGCCATGTTGCCATCTTCGTGGAAGGCCTGCTGGTAATCCGTCAGCAAGCCTTTGGCTACCAGTTGCATCAGGACCGTATTGTCGCCTTCGAAGGTGGTAAATATTTCCGTGTCGGCTTTCAGGGCGGCAAACTGGTTCTCCGTCAGGTAGCCCTTGCCGCCGCACGCTTCGCGGCATTCCTGGATCGCGGCCGTGGTGAACCAGGTCGCGTAAGCTTTCATGCCGGCCGCGAGGGTCTCTATTTCGCGCATGGTGTCGTCGGTACGGGCAAAGTAGCGATCGGCCAGGTGGTCGAGCCCAAACTGTACGGCGTAGGCCTTGGCGACCAGCGGCAGCAGGCGGCGCTGGTGGCTGGGGTAGTCGAGAATGGGGGTTTCCGGGCTGGTGGCCGTGGGCGAAAACTGGCGCCGTTTGGCGCCGTAGCGGATGGCGATGTCCAAGGCTTTCTTGGTGGCGCTCAGGCCCGCCCGCGGCACACATACGCGGCCACCGACGAGGGTGCCCAGCATGGTGAAAAAGCGGCGCGACGGATTTTCGATCGGACTGCTGTAGGTGCCATTGGCCGCCACCTGCCCGAAGCGGTCCAGGAGGTTTTCGCGGGGTACACGCACGTGGTTGAACCAGATGCGGCCATTGTCGACGCCATTGAGGCCCAGCTTGTAGCCATTGTCCTGGACGCGGATGCCCGGCAGGAGTTCGCCGAAGGTGTCGCGCAGGGGCACCACCAGGGCGTGTACGCCGTGGTTTTCTTCCCCCACAATCAGCTGCGCAAACACACTGGCCACCCGGCTGTGGAGGGCGTTGCCGATGTATTCTTTGCCCGCTTCCTCGCGGGGGCTATGGACGATAAATTCCCCGGTATCCGGGTCGTAAGTGGCGGTAGTTTCCAGCGCCCGCACGTTGGAGCCGTGGCCGGTCTCCGTCATGGCGAAGCAGCCGGGCAGGTCGAGGGTGCCGGTGGCGGGCAGGTATTTTTCGTGGTGTTTGGCGGTACCCAGGTTGAAGACACTGCCACCCCAGAGGCCAAATTGTACGCCAAATTTGATACACAGGCTGAGGTCGTGGTAGCCGAGGGTTTCGAATACGGCGGCGTAGGCGCTCAGGTCGTCCTGGCCGCCGTAGGCGCTGGGGAAGGAGAGGCTGCCCATACCCTGCCGGGCCAGGAGCTGGCACCACTTCAGCACCTGCTCGCGGTGGTCTTCCTTGATGGGAATGTGGCGCAGCTGGAACTCGGGGTCCTGCAGGATGGTCAGGGTTTTGGCTTTCACGTCGGCCATCCTGCCGTCGAGCAAGGTTTGCATTTCGGTTACCCGAAAGCTGGCCCTGCGGGCTTCTTCCTCGAAAATGGCGGCTGGTGGCGGGTTGAAGAGGTTGCGGAAAGTGGCGACATTGAGTTGGCCGAGGTCGGTTTCCAGCGCCTGCAGGGAAGCCCGGTCCTGTGCGCTCATCCAGTGTTGGCGGGGCGTTTCGGATGCGGCCAGCGCCAGCCCTACGGCCAGCAAGGTCTGCTGGTCGGGTGGCAACTGGGCGGCTACCTCCTGGCAGCTGATCTCCCAGAACTTGAACAGGTCGCGGGTGGGCGGAATGGCCGGATTGCTCCACAACAGCAGCTGCTGCTTGTCGGGTTTGGTGAGAAAAGACAATTGGGCGACCCGTTCCCGCAGGGTGTGGACCTCCGAGGGCGTCAGCACCCGGTCGGACCACCCGGCGTAAAGAAAGGGGATCAGCACCCGGACACCGGGCGCGAACGCAATTTTGAGGGCAGGATTTTGACTCATGGTTAGGGACTTTTCTTGTTCAGCCAGATCGGTATAGCATGGCTACGGAGCCACGGCAGCTGAAACCGCAGGTGGCTTGGGAATTTAACGAAAATATAGGTAAAAACTTTCTTTTGGGTGGGGGAATTAATGGCTGCCTTTTCGGGAAGAGGTTTTTTTGTAGGAAAAGGGGGGGGGGACTCCGTGGGTAAGTGCGGTAAAAAAGCGTTATTTTTGGGTGAAGAAAAAGGGATGGTTCAGCGCGTAGTTACAAACCTATACCCAGCGGGGTGGATTTTGAGGACTTGTAAACCGATTTATTATGGAACACAACATCATCAAACACTTTCAAGCAGTAAAAGCCATCATTGGCCAAGGCAAGACACAGGCCGTGCAGGCGGTGAACATGCAGTTGATACAGGTCAATTGGCAGGTGGGTGCGTATCTGTCCACCAGCCTGACCACTGCTGCCTATGGTGACAAGAGAGAATTATATTTCGCCAGAAGGTGATTTTTATCCCATAAAGATTGTGGGGTCAGTGACCCCACAATTGCCACCACTACCCGCTTTCTTGGCGAGATTGAGTTGGACGCATCATATTGAAGTCTTAAAACAGGCTACTGGCATTCTGCCCGCGAAGCGCAGGCCATTTACGAACGCATAAAGCCCGCTCCATAACTCAAATAATAAGTAATCAACAAAAGCAAAGATGAAGGAGGAGAGGTCGCAACTGATGAAATCGTCGGTTACCGTACTGATATACATGAACCTGTCTACAAAAGCGAGTTAGCCGCTGAGCTTGACGCGGCCGTAGCGGAAGTTGATGCCGGAGATTTTATCACACTGGAGGAACTCGAAGCTGAAGTAGCAAAGTGGTGAATACGGAGTCCACTTCCACATTTAGACCACGCAGGTGTTGCACCTCTTGCAGGCTTTTGGAAAGCTGGGGTAAGCTAATTATATTTACCACTTACTGCAAATCTATCACGGTTTCCATTGCTTATAAATACGAAGAACTGATCATGGCCAACGAAAACCTAACTCCCACTACTGGGCTTCAGTAAGCCCGCGACCTCATTGCCTAAGACCGGCTTGATGAGGCCCTCTCCACCCTGCGTACATGGCTGGACAATAGTCCGAAATTGGATGAAATTCTGCACCAGTCGGGTCGTTTTGCCGCTATCCGAAAACAAATCCGTCACGGCACAGTCAGCCATGCCGAAGCCAACTTGACACGCAATCAAATCAGCTACGCCCTGCTGGAATTGTTGCGTGAAATCGAAACACAAGAACGCGAAAACCCGACCTTGAAGCAGGAACTGGAAGCCGCCATTTCTATTACACAGTCTAAGAATGTGGTTGCAGGCTCTACCATCACTGCCGGTGGCAATGTCCAAATTGGCGACAAGCACGTGACCCAAAACGCGGAGAAGATTTATAATATCGACAAAATTGACAACGCTAATTTCTCTTGATGATGACCAACGAAAACCAACCCATCCTCATCCAATCCGTTGCCGAGGGTATGCTTAACCTACAGGTGGACGGCGAGGTGCTGGAAATCCGCAATGAGCTGGCCGCCCTGCGCATACTGTTGGAGAGCCGCCAAACCCAAACGGTACAATATGCCGACAAAATTTACAACATTGCGCATATTGACGAGGCCAACTTTGGCAGTGTCACCAGCAAGATAGTGTTCAATGGTATCTTGGTGCGGCGCCTTATCAGGGCATTGGAGCAAAAGACAGGTGTGCAGGATTTCCTGCGCAACCTGCCCAGCGAGTCGGCAGACAAGTGGGAAGAGGTTCCAGCGTTCTTGCAGGACGCCCAAGTATTGGTGGGGCAGCATTTCGTGTGGGTGCTGGCCTGGGAATTGCGCCGCCTCTTCGCCATCGGAAAGGATAAACGCAAGCGACAGGAGGAAAAAGTGGACGAGTATATCGACCACTGCTTCAGCACGGCCAAGATGGCGCTCCAATTAACCAATTTTCTGCTCATAGCAGCGCTTTGGGATAAAAAAAAGCAGCAAGAAGGATTGAAGCTAAACCCTGCGCAGTTGGAGCCCTTCTTCGGCACACGCCCCCTGACCATGCTGGAACACCACCAGTTGCTGACCAACCTGGTGGATATGTTGGTCGACAATGGCCTCGAGCTCCCGTTTGAGGAGCCAGACTTGGAGGCAGACGGTGCTTTGAGTAAGGCCGTTGTTCGCTTGGAGGAGCTGTGCAGCCTCAACATAGCTTATGGCTTGGCACATTGCCACACTGCCGAAGCCTGTTTGGCCGACCTGCTCGTCGGGCTGCCATTTTTCAATACCCACCACCTGGTCACCATCAAGCGGGTGGAGTACGAGGCGCTCCGCAACAACTCGCCCCGCTACGTCAAGGACTTCACCATCCTGGAGAAAAAGGAGGCGCGGGAGTGGCAGCGTATGCTGAAGTTCGACCACGACGCGCCCGTGCAGTCCTACGCCCTGCTGTTTCGCAACCACCAGCGGGCCTTCAATCTCTTTCCTTTCTTGATGGACTACCACGCGCTCATCAATGAGCGTGTCTTCCAGATACAGCTGTACGAGTGCCGCGAGGGCTGGCGCGGCCTGCGCTACTACAACGTAGAACAGGAGTGCGAGCAGGCTATGTATTACTGCGACGCCAATGCCGAGGTGATGGAAGTGCAGACCGAAGACCAAAAGCAGGCACTGGAGCGCGACATCCGCTGCGATCTGGCCATCAAGCAGTTGGAGGACGCCATGAACACGCTCCTTGGTCCTGGCCATCGCTTCGTGAAGGAGGCCGCACGCCCAAGCGATCATTTTGGAAATATCTAAATCCTCAGACACCATGCGAAAGCGTTATCCATTTCCATTTTTGGACGCCTACGAACGGAAAGACCAGGATTTTTTCTTCGGTCGCGACGAGGAAATAGAGCAACTCTACCAACTCACGCAGCAGAGCAACATCGTGCTGCTCTACGGCCATTCCGGCACGGGCAAAACCAGCCTCATCCGCTGCGGCCTGGCCAACAAGTTCCGCAGCTACGACTGGCAAGACGTCTATGTACGCCGTGGCACCCACCTCATCCGCTCCCTTGACCGGGCACTCTGTGAGGAATCTGACGGAGCCTTCGACTACGAAGACGGCGGCGACACCATCGCCGACCTGCCCCAGAAATTGGAGGCGGTATATAGGGCCACCTTCAAGCCCCTCTACCTCATCTTCGACCAATTCGAAGAACTCTACGTGCTCGGCAGCCGCGACGAACAGGATGCCTTCGTTCGCATCATACAGGACATCCTGCGCAGAGAGCAGCCCGTAAAGGTCATCCTCAGCATCCGGGAAGAGTACCTCGGCCACCTCTACGAGTTCGAGCGGGCCGTGCCGGAGCTGCTGCGCAAAAAGCTGCGGGTGGAGCCGATGAACCTGGAGCGTGTAAAGACCGTCCTGCTCGGCGTGAGCAACCAGCCCGACAGCAATGTACAGCTCGAAGCAGGCCACGAAGCCCCCATCGCCGAGGGCATTTTTGAGAAAATACGCGGCCAGGACAAAACCCTCCACATTCCGCTGCCTTACCTGCAGGTGTTTTTGGATAAGTTCTACCTCGAAGTGACGGGCGACCAAAGCCGCCAAGCGGAGGCTATCTTTACCCGCCCCACCCTCGCCGCCATGGGCGACCTTGGCGACGTGCTGCGCAACTTCCTCGACGAGCAGGCCACTGCCATCAGCCGCGCGCAAGGCCTGCCAGAGGCGGAGGTATGGCGCGCGCTCTCGCCCTTCGTTACCCTCGAAGGCACCAAGGAGCCGCTCTCGGAAGCCCAACTCACTGCCCGCCTGAGCGACCTGCCCACCGGTGCGTCCGCCCGCCTGCTGCAAGCTCTGGTGCAGGGTCGTATTCTGCGCTTTTCGGAAGCCAGCCAACTCTACGAAGTGGCCCACGATGCCCTGGCCAAACAAATACACGCCAAGCGCAGCGACGAGGAGATCGCCATCCTGGAAGTGCAGCGCCTGGTGAAAAGCCAGACGGCCATGAAGGCCGAGGCGCGGGAGTATTTTACGGAGAAGCAGCTGTTGTTTATGGAGCCCTACCTCGAAAAGCTGGTGCTGGGAGAGGCGGAAAAAGACTGGATAGCGGAGAGCCGGGTGCGGGTGCACCACCAGAAAGAGGAGGCGCAAAGGCGGCAGGAGGCGGAGCTGGCGGCGACGCAGAAGCGGCTGCGGCTGGTGCGGGGCCTGCTGGCACTGGCGCTGGTGGCGGTGCTGGTGGCGGGGTATTTGAGGGTGCTAGCCAACGGCCAAAAAGCCGCTGCCGAAAGTGCCACGTTGGTAGCCAACGAACGCCTGCTGGAAGCACTGCAAGAAAAAGCCCAACGCCTCGAAGGCGAAAAAGCCCAATTGATCCGTGCCCAAGCCGTTTACCAAACCGCAGGGGACAGCATCCTGCAGCGCGAGACCCTACAGACCATGACCGAAAAGGACAGCCTCATACAACTGAATGCACAAAATATACGGGATGCCCAAGCCCGCCAAAAACAACAATAACCATGCGCATACTTACTTTATCCTTGCTGATTTTGTTTTTTGGCCTGCCCGGCATGACCCAGGATTGCCCACATTTCGACCGCCTTATGCGTATGGCAGACACCTACTGGCAAAACGGCGAGTTTGAAAAAGCACTGAACCAATTGGCCGCCGCACGGGAGTACTGCCCTGCTCTGAGTGGGAGGCTAGATGAAAAGTCGTTGGCCTTCACTACTGAAATCTCACGAAAGTACCGAGAGGCGGAGCAAGAAAAAAAGCGGGCGGATACAGCCCTTAATAACCTCCAACGCATCGCCGACCAAGCTGTTCCCATCGTGCTGGCTGATATTGACCAGGACATCTACCGACTGGAATACGATAGCACCTACGGAAAATGTAAAACTGCCGTAGGCCTCAACGCCCGCCGACGGGAAGTGGAAAAGCGAATATGGGAGATTGCCTACTTTTACACAGAAGCCGATACTGTGGCAGCGGCAGTGGCCTTGCTCAACCTGCTTCAGCCTACCGGATGGACCGCCAAAACGTCTGGCCTGCAGGATAAACTGCGCACCTACCTGGCCAAAACCCTGCCTGCCGACTACCTGAATACCTTGCAAGAACGCTATTACCCCAAAATGCTGCCAGTGGAGGGAGGAGGGGCGTTTTGGCAAGAGGAATTGGAGGATACGCTCCGAGTAGAAAAGTCTTTTTATATCGGTGAAACGGAAATCACCTACTGGCAATACCAGGTATTTGCGTGGGCAGCAAAACACCACATAGAACCACCCGCCTGGGAATTTTGCGGTGATAATCCGGCCGTTTATACCAACTGGTACGACGCGGCGTTTTACTGCAACTGGCTGAGCAAAAGGCACGGAAAGGATGCTGTTTATGTCCTCACCAACCCGAGCGAATATGATTGGGGTATTGCCTACGATGTGCAGATAGATACCACCGCCAATGGCTACCGCTTGCCCACCGAGGCCGAATGGGAGTTTGCGGCACGAGGCGGCAATTCTACCAATGGGTTGGAATACAGTGGGAATTCGGTTTTAGACAGTGTAGGCTGGTATGGCGAAAATTCCAATAACCGCACCCGAGCCGTTAAGCTGAAAAAACAAAATGAACTAGGTTTGTATGACATGAGCGGCAACGTATGGGAGTGGTGTGATGATTGGTATAGCGAGGGTGATCCGCCCCGGGTGTTCCGCGGCGGGTCGTGGTACTCCTACGCAGCGGACTGCCGTTCGGCCTTCCGCAACAACTACTCCCCCGACTCCCGCAACGACTTTGTTGGCTTCCGCCTCATTTTCGTCCCGCAGTGAGGCGGCCTGCCTGTCCGGTTTTACTCATGAGCATAGCGAGCTGTTGAAAAAAAGTAAAGGGGGGGAGGGACGAACCTCCCGTGCTTTTTTGAGGCAGTGAGCGAATAAATAGGAAACGGATACCGGCGTAAGCCGGTGATTTTTTTAGAAAAACGAGCAATCATGCGAATCAAACTATTCACCATACCCGTAGGCGACAGCGGCAGCGCGCTGGCTGAGATGAACACCTTTCTGCGCGGGAACAAGATATTGGAAGTGGAGAACCACTTGGTCCACAATGAGCATGGAGCGTACTGGTGCTTTTGTGTGCGCTACATCGAGCGAGCCTATCCGGAAGCTGACGGAAAGAAGGCCGCTAAGGTGGATTATCGCAGTGTGCTGGACGAGGCTACTTTCCAGAAGTTTAGCAAACTGCGGGAAATTCGCAAAAAGGTAGCGGCGGAGGAGGGTATCTCAGCCTTTATTATCTTCACGGACGACGAACTGGCAGAATTGGCTAAATTGGACGAGATCACGGAGCAGGCTATGCTTGGTATCAAGGGCATCGGCGAAAAGAAGACAGAGCGCTTCGCCAAATATTTTATCACTAAACCGGATTGCGTAATACGTTTACTAAACCTCCAAGGTTTAGTAAACGTTTAAGAACCATTTAAACAAAAATTTCATGGCTGCACGCATCAATTATTGGCAGCAGTTGGAAGAGAACCTTACCTACCATATTTATAATCATGCCGTGGGTAGGGAGAATCTTTTTGCTACCGAGGCCAATTATACCTACTTCCTGGAACGATGGAAGAAGCACATGCCTTACTTGGATGTGTACGCCTATTGTCTGATGCCCAATCATTTTCACTTTTTGGCCAAGGTCAAGCCTTTGGACGAATACTTGCTAGAACATATAAGAACCCAACAAACGCAAAAGGCGGAAGCCTTTTTGAAAAGCACTATTCCTTACCATAGCTATCTTGAAGACCAGTTCAAGCGCCTGTTTTCAGGCTATACGCTGGCATTCAACAAGCAAGAAGAAAACAGAAGAGGCACTTTGTTTCAGAAACGTTTCAAAAGGGTCGCTATTTCCTCCGACTATCGTTTGCTTTATATGCTCGCCTATATTCACCACAACCCCATTCATCATAGGTTTTATGACAATCACACGGACTGGCCTCATTCTTCCTACCAAGCTTTTTTTCAGATGGGAAAGCACTCCAACATTCGACGGCAGGAGGTGCTTTCTTGGTTCGCTGATGATATGGATAAGGCATTGACCTTGTTTACCCAATATCATCAGGATTTTAAAACTGATCGGGATATGGGAGGATATATGTTTGAAGATTAACCTACGTTCGTTTATACGTTTACTAAACCTCGAAGGTTTAGTAAACGTATAAACGTATAAAACGTATTTGCTCTATCCCAACCGCACCCGTTTGGCACAACGCAGCCGCAAGCGGTTTATCCAAAAATCCAAGGAGTACGAACGTTTGCTGCAAGCAGGCGAATGGTCGCAAAAAGACTATCAGCGGCATGTCGAGCCACTAACGGCCTTCACCTTGTATGCCGATGCGAAGGCGCTTCGTAAGCGTCAATTTCATTTGGCAGAATAGTGCGGTCCTGCCAAATGAATTTGGTAAGACAAAAAGGGCATACATCGAGGGAACGAACCGGGTGATCCGCGGCGGGTCGTGGAACAACAACGCAGCGAACTGCCGAACGTCGAACCGCAACAACACCCCCCCCGACAACCGCAACAACAATGTTGGCTTCCGCCTCCTTTTCGTCCCGCAGTGAGGCAGCTGGCCTGTCCGGCTTTACCCTGTGAAATAATACGATTGATTATGAATTTCTACTACGTATATGTTCTTTTAAGTGAACAGGATGGTTTTTTTAACCTGCCAGGTAACAGACTAGTTCGATAAAACGTTATATCTATGGAAATACAACTAAAACAAATGCTTATGAGTACGGTAGATAAACGCGCAGCGCTTCATCATTTAATTGATGAAGCTAATGAGGCATTTATAGAGGCCGCGTTCCTAATCTTCACTGCAGCGCAGACAGAAAAGCCTTATGGATATGAAGTTGACGGAACGCCTATTTATGCCAGCAAACTTGGCGCAGAACTCGACAAGGAGATCACAGCTGCTGAAAATGGTAATTATATAACAGCTCAGGAGCTTGATGAAATATCGAAAGGATAATTAAGGCTATTTTTAGCAACGTACGCTCAGCCTAGCACCAGAAATAAAAACCGTGCCACAGCCCCCCCAAACATTCACCGACCAACTGAACCGCGAGGTCATCCTGCCCCGTGTGCCGCCACAGCGGATTGTCTCGCTCGTCCCCTCGCAGACCGAACTGCTGGCCTACCTGGGGCTGGCCGGGCGGGTGGTGGGCATCACCAAATTCTGCGTCCACCCCACCGCCTGGCGCCGGGAGAAGACCCTCGTTGGCGGCACTAAGCAGCTGCACCTCGACCGCATTCGCGCCCTGCAGCCCGACCTCCTCATCGCCAACCAGGAAGAGAACGACCGGGCACAGGTGCTGGCGCTGGCGGCAGATTTTCCGGTGTGGGTGAGTAGGGTAGTGGACCTGCCCTCGGCCCTGGCCATGATCGAGTCGGTGGGCGACCTCACGGCTACCACGGCGCGTGCCCAGGCCCTGGTACAAAGTATCCGGGAGTCCTTTGCCGAATTGGCCGCTTTCCCCGTCCTGAGTGCCGCCTACCTGATCTGGCGGGATCCCTATATGGTCAGCGGCGGCGATACTTTCATTCAGGCCATGCTCACGGCTGCCGGCTTTGCGAACGTTTTTGCCGAACAGGATCGCTACCCCGCAGTCAGCGCCGCCGAACTGGCCGCCGCCAGGCCCGCCGTCATCCTGTTGTCCTCGGAGCCTTACCCCTTTCGGGAAAAACACCTGCGGGAACTGCAGGAAATTTGTCCGCAGGCCGTCATCCGCTTAGTGAATGGGGAATTGTTCTCCTGGTACGGCAGTCGACTCTTGCAGTCGGCAGCGTATTTTCGTAAATTGCGCCAGGAAATTCCGGGGTAAATTTCGCCTACATGCCCCCGCAGCACAAGTCTAACCAAACCATGAACTACCACTCGCGCTACCTGTTCTTCGTTTGCTTCCTGGGTTTCGGCGCTTTGGCGCTGTCTGGCCAGGCCCGGGAGGACCTGCGGATTCCCGGTGAACTGATCGTCCACTTTGCGGAAGAGGTCGCCGTGCCCGCGCAACTGGCCAGCTGGTCGCGCAGCCGGTCGGCCGCGGCGGTCACTTTGCGGGCCGTTCGTCCGCTGGGTATTCGGCACAACCTCTACCTGCTGCGTTTCGACGAAGCGCGCTACCCGGTGGCCGAGCTGCTCCAGTGGCTGCGTCGCCAGCCGGTGGTGCGGACGGCCCAGGCCAATTATACCGTCGAATTTCGCAATACCCCCAACGATACCGAGTACTTCCGGCAGTGGGACATGGACCTCATCGGCGCCCCCGAGGCCTGGGCACACACCACCGGCGGGCAAACCCCCAACGGCACGCCCATCGTGGTCGCCATCATGGACAGCGGCTTCGACCTCCAGCACGAAGACCTTCAGGACAACCTCTGGCACAACCCCGCCGAAATCCCCGGCGACGGTATCGACAACGACAACAACGGCTACGTCGACGACGACCTCGGCTGGAATTATTACAACGACAATCCCGCCATCGCGCCCGGCAACCACGGCCTCTCCACCAGCGCCATCGTCGGCGCGCGCGGCAACAACGGCCTCGGCGTCACCGGCGTCAACTGGCAGACGCAAATGATGCTCTTCACCTTTTCCTCGGTGGCCGACCTCGTGCGCGCCTACGAATACGTCATCGACCAGCGCGCCCGCTTCAACGAGAGCCTCGGCGCCACCGGCGCCTTCGTCGTAGCCACCAACAACAGCTTCGGCCAGGAGCGCGTGCGCTGTGCGCAGCAACCCGTCTGGGCCAGCATGTACGACCTGCTGGGCGAAGTGGGCATCCTCAGCAGTGCGGGGGTGGGCAACAGCCGCTACGATGCCGACGCCGCCGGCGACGTGCCGGGCACCTGCCCGTCCGACTACCTCGTCGTGTCCTGCAATACCGATGCCGACGATAACCTCTACACCAACTCGGCCTACGGCGCCGTCTCCGTCGACCTGGGCTCGCCGGGCGAGGGTTCCTTTACCGCCAAGCCGCAAAACACCTACGGCACCTTCGGGGGCAACAGCGCCGCCACGCCCCACGTCACGGGGGCCATTGCGCTGCTCTACAGCGCCCCCTGTGCCGACTTCCTGGCGCAGGCTCTGGCGCAGCCCGCCGCCACGGCCCGCTTCGTCAAGCAGCTCCTGCTGGACGGCACCGAAAAAGTACCTTCCCTTACTTTTCGCACCGTCACCGGCGGCCGCCTCCACGTAGGCGCCAGCATGACCAGCCTCCTGGCCACCTGCACCAATACCCTCGGCGACCTCCAGGTGCTCACCCTGCGGCCCAACCCGACCAGCGCCGCCCTGCGCGTCGATTTCCGGACACCGGGCAACGGCACTTATCTGGCCCAACTGTACAACGCCCTCGGGCAGCAGGTCCTCCAACAATCGGTGCCGGTGGATGAGCGCGGCGCCCGCAGCTTTGTACTCGAACTGGGACACTTGCCCGCCGGGGTCTATTTTCTACGTTTTGGGACTGGAAAGGAGTGGGTGACGGAGCGGGTGGTGGTGTATTAGTACTAAGCATCAGGAACCGGTTTCCTTTTTTGATAATTTTAAATTTAAAAATTTAAAAATGTTAAAAATTGTGATTTGTTTTTTTGAAAAATTAAAATATATTTATAGCTAAATTAATGCGATTCTTTTCACTAAAACCATTTAAAATGAAAAAAGTAACGCAGCTCTCTTATTTAATCGTGCTCTTGCTGGCGTTGGTTGTATGCCAGTGTGCCAAACCTGAAGAACAACCTGTAGAAACAGAAAAAGCAAAATTGTTGACTACCTTTCAGGCTGCCTACGAGGCTTATTTAACTGCACCTACACCACCAAGGACCATTGCCGATGCCACCGAACGTAAACGAATGAACGACCGGGTGCAGGAACAATATGATTTGTACTATCAAGTGGTCAATGCCGAAATTGCCAGAAGACAGGCCGCCAATATTAGCGATGAAGCTGGTTTTGTAGCTTTTACCGAACAGGCCAAATCTGAATATATCGACGAAGATGTACAGGCGTACTGGGCACAAAGAAAAACAGCGATCGCACCCATTACCCAGTTAAGCGATCAGTTGGATGAGGCCCAACAAAAATTGATTCCTTACTATCCCGAGTTGGCAGAAATGTCATCCGTGAAATCCTATGAGTGGTTGCAGGAACAAGGTGTTTTTGGATCCGTTCAAACGCACTAATTCGCTGGTTATGGCAGGCCTTATAGTATATGTGATTACCTCCGCCAAGATTTCCCAAACTCCACAATCCCATCAATTACCTACTTTTTCGCAATAAGTCGTATCTTTGCGCCCCATTTTAAACGAATGCTGTTTTGGTGTTTAGGGGTTCCCTGGTCATTGAAAATGCGCAAAAAGATAGGCCAGCATGTCTAAATTACCTGCCATACATCAGTTTCTCGACCTTTCAGATTACGGCCGCCCGGCGGCAAAGATTATTGCCAATCGCCTCAAGGAAACCGCTTTCACGCCCATTCACGTAACCATTGGTTTTATCATTGCCGGGCTGATCGCTATTGCCTGTATTCTGACGGGTCATTACTGGGCAGCGGGTTTTTTCCTGATCCTGAAATCGGTCCTTGATGCCGCCGATGGCGAACTGGCCCGCCTCAAGCGTACGCCTTCGTACACGGGCCGCTATTTCGATTCGGTAGCCGATATCCTCCTCAACCTATTGGTCTTCACCGCCATCTGGCACGTGACTGATACGCCGGCATTAGCCGCCCTACTGGCCTTTTTGGGGGTTCAGTTGCAGGGTACTTTGTACAATTATTACTACGTGATCCTGCGCAATCGGTTTGCCGGCGACACCACCAGCCGGGTCTTTGAGGTAGACACCCCGCAAGCCATGCAAGGGGAAAAACAGCGCCACGTCAATATCCTGTTCGGGATGTACAAGCTGCTCTACGGCGCTTTTGACCAGGCCATCTACCGCCTCGACCGCACGGCCGCCCAGGGCAAGTGGTTGCCCAAATGGCTGATGACGGCAGTGTCCACTTTTGGCCTCGGCTTCCAACTCCTGATTATCAGTGTCATGTTGGTACTGGGTTGGAAAGACTACATCGTCACGTTTTTTATCGCCTATTCCTTGATGATCCTGGTTTTTGTGGGGGTGCGCAAGGCGTTGTGAGTCGGTAGACCTGGTGTTCAGTAGCAGAAATCGCACAAAATTCCGTATTCTTACCGCATGAAAAAATCCGTCGCCATCATCGGTGGAGGGACGGCGGCCTTGTTCCTGGCGGCCTTCCTGGATCCGGCCTTATTTGCCGTAACGATCTACGAGAAAAACAAATCATTGGGTCGCAAATTTTTGGTGGCCGGCGACGGTGGCTTTAACCTCACCCACACGGAACCTCTCGACGCCTTGGTTACCCGCTACACCCCGCCCGATTTTTTGGCCGCAGCCATCCATTTTTTTGACAACCAGCAGTTCGGGAAGTGGCTGGCGGAGATCGGCATCCCCACCTTTGTCGGGAGCAGCAAGCGGGTATATCCCGTACGGGGCATCAAGCCCATTGGGGTGCTGAATGCAGTTCTGGCGGTCTTGGCGGCTAAAGGGGTGCAACTGCGCTACCAATACCCGTTTACGGGGTGGAACGCTGCCGGCGAGCCCATTTTCAAGGGCAACGAAGCGGTTAGCGCCGACTATTACGTCTTTGCCCTGGGGGGGGGCAGCTGGTCGGTCACGGGGTCCGACGGCCACTGGCTGGAAGCCTTCCGGCAGCAGGGTATTGCCACGCGGCCCTTCGCGCCGGCCAACTGCGCTTACCAGGTGCCCTGGCCCGCCGGCTTACTGGCCGAATGCGAGGGCCAACCGCTGAAGAATATCACCATCACCTGTGCCGGCCAGGTGCAAAAAGGCGAGGCTGTCCTTACCCAATTTGGGCTGGAAGGCAATGCCATCTACGGGTTGAGCCCGCAAATCCAGGCCCAGCTGGACGCCCGGCAGGCAGCCACCATTTACCTCGATTTAAAACCTACCCTCTCCCTGCCCACGATCTTGCAACGGTTGGCAGCCAGCAACAAGAAAACGACGGACACCCTGCGCACCGACCTCCGGCTCAGCCCTACCCAGCTGGCGTTGTTGAAACACACCTTGACGAAAACCGACTACCTGTCGGCCACCACCCTGGCGGCCAGGATCAAGCAACTCCCGCTGCAAGTTACCGGAGCAGCTCCCCTGGACGAGGCCATTTCTACCAGTGGGGGAGTAGCCCTGACAGCCGTTTCGGCAGCTTTTGCGTTAACCGAACTGCCCCATACCTACTGTATTGGCGAGATGCTGGACTGGAACGCACCTACCGGGGGCTACCTGATTCAGGCTTGTGCCAGCATGGCGGCCTTCCTGGCTGAGCATTTGAAGCGACAGGCCACCGAAGCTGAATTTCAGGATTAAAGAAATTATTGCTATGTTAGCGACGTTAATCATTAGAACAAGTCTATTAATAGAAGGTAAACCTTTCACCATCAACCTAACCAACCCATGCGAAACAATGCTATCTGGCTCAGCGCGGCCTTTTTTTTAGTGACCAGCCTGACGCTTATTGCCCAAACGACCACCGGAGTGGCCTCCTATTATGCTGCTGGTCTCCAGGGGCGCAAAACAGCTTCCGGGGAACCTTACGATCACCAGGGATTTACTTGTGCCAACCGCGACTATCCTTTTGGTACCGAACTTAAAGTTATCCGCGTGGACGACGGCCGCTCGGTAGTGGTGCGGGTGAACGATTGTGGCCCCCACCGGAAGGACCGCATTATTGACGTGTCGGGTGCGGCAGCCGAACAGATCGGACTGGTGCGCGACGGCATCACCCTGGTGCGACTGGAGTTGGTGAAAATGGGCACGGGTAAGATGCCTTGCGGCAAGACCCGGCGGCCGGCCGCGAGTAAAGGACCAACGTCCTACGGAAACGAAGGAACCCCCGCCACGCCGGCAACTGCGCCCCCACCACCCCCGATTGAGGGGCAGGGAACCTACCGGGCCGAGGTTTTGCGGCCCATCGAAGCGGGTTTCGGCGTACAGGTGGGGTCTTACCGGGTCTACGAAAATGCCGCTGAAGTAGCGGCCGACCTCCAGGCCAAAGGGTACAGCAAGGTGTTGATCCGCCTTCAGGGCAACGTCCATCAAGTGGTTTTAGGACCTTTCAATACCCACGATAGCGCCGAGGAATACCGCAAGAACCTGCTGGCAAAATACCAGATCCGCGGCTTTGTGACCGAAATTAAACCCTGAGGGGTCGGCATTATTTACCGACCCCTGAGAATAAATGCGCGGCGCCAAAGTTGGTGGTTAGCGCGGTTCTGGTGTATTTTGCCGCGGCCAACGGATGTCCCGTAGGCTACTTATCTCCAAGCACCACGAAATGATCTGGATTACACCACCTACCCTTGCCGCGATCAATGCCATGGGTAAAGCTACCCTGGTGGATCACCTGGGTATCGTTTTTACCGAAA
>Ga0075469_10000425_pt1 | contig 18490 bp, 21 predicted proteins | sample DEB08_DNA_13_FD_77577 | JGI IMG/M metagenome (GOLD analysis project Ga0075469, IMG submission 77577) | Aqueous microbial communities from the Delaware River and Bay under freshwater to marine salinity gradient to study organic matter... | ecosystem: Environmental > Aquatic > Marine > Coastal ...
GATATCATTCTGGCTGTCAACCGCGTTCCAATCGGATCAGTCGCTGAATTGCGCGAACAATTAGCGTCAGTCAACGGCGCACTTGCGCTCACGGTCCAACGTGGATCAGCACGGATTTTCCTATTGTTACGGTGATCATTTCAAACCGCAAAAGGACCTCGACATGGATAAGAACGAAAGCAAGAACGATGACCACGTTGATCACGCTAAGATCGAGAGCCCAGAAGCCGACACAGACCCGGACAAGCGGCTTGAGGCGCTGACGGACAAATGGAAACGCGCCCTCGCAGAGGCTGAAAATGCACGCAAACGCGCGGACGTTGCACGGATGGACGGGCACGATCACGGCGTCGCTATCGGGGTTGAAGCCCTTGCGCCTGCATATGATGCGGTCTGCCGCGCGATCGAGGCGGCGCATGCCAGCCAAGACGCCGACACCTCGCAGATGACTGCACATCTGGCAGGTCTGCAGAACATAAAGACCGCGTTCGAAACCGGGCTAAAGGCGCTTGGCGTCAGAACGATTGCGCCAAAAAATACGCCATTTGATCCAATGCTGCATGAAGCCATGCAAATCGAGGAAACCGACAAGACCGCTGCGGGCGAAGTCCTCGTTCTGCACCGCCCCGGACTGGTGTTGGGAAAGCGGCTGATCCGACCGGCGCATGTAACCGTTAGCGCAAGCCCGGGCAAACCTGCAAAAGAAAAAAGTCCCGCAGATTAGTCCTACCACCCATAAAAGAAGACCCGAACCGCGACCTGCACTGCGGAGAAACAAAGAACCTGACGCAAACTCGAAAGTGGTTCACCTCGCCATTTCGATGGAACCAATTACGCACTTTGGAACACTTCCTGCTTTGTATCAGTTCGTATGCGATCAAGGAGATCCGTATGTGTTGGAACGCAGAAGTGTCAACCTTGATGGTGGCTGTCGGTACGGCAGCAACAGCCATCAGCTATCGACGCAAGGACCCAAGGGCGTTCTGGCTGACACTGGGCTTTTTCACGGTGATGGAGGGGCTCCAAGTCGCCGGATATGCAGTACTTGATCAGTGCGGGACGCCCGCAAACAAGTCGGTCACAATGCTGTCGTATCTGCACATCGCTGTCCAACCTATATTTATCAATGCCTTTGCACTGGAACTGGTTCCAAGTGAGGTCAGACAAAAGGCGCGTAGATTGGTTTTTAGCATCTGCGCACTTTCTACCATAGTAATGTTCTTACAAATTATGCCCATTGCGGAGTTCGGGTCGTGCTTGCCGGGCAGCGCGTTGTGTGCGGACCGACTTTGTACGGTTTCAGGAGACTGGCACATCGCTTGGGACGTACCTTACAACGGACTGGTGCTGCCTCTTGATCGTGTCTTGGGGATTTATGCGGGGTTCCCTACATATATGATCGCGGTTTTTCTCTTGCCGATGCTATATGGTGCGTGGCGATTTGTGCTCATGCATGCTTTCGTCGGGCCGATCCTGGCCTCGGCGATGACAACAAACCCTAACGAAATGCCCGCGATCTGGTGTTTGTTTTCAATCGCGATCTTGCTGATTGCACTTAGCCCTGCTGTGCGGCGACAAGTGTCGAGACCCAATAGCATGCGTACTGCAGCTTAGATTGAGCCAAGCCAAAGCCCACAATTCTATGGTATGTTGTAGGTGGCAAGAACTTCAGCATAGGCTGGATCCTGTTGCGCCAGAAAAAGTGTTGCCGTCAGCATTCCCTGCTTTGAACCGCAATCAAAGCGGCGGCCCGAAAAGCGAAAACCGGCAATGCCTTTAATCAAACCGCTTTGCGCGATAGCGTCGGTCAGTTGTATTTCGCCACCAATACCAGGACCTTGTTTGGCCAGCGTATCAAAAATGGCGGGATCCAAAATATAACGTCCTACAACGGCCATCTGCGACGGTGCAACATCGGCTGTTGGTTTTTCGACAATACTATCTGCAAAGACCAATCGGCCTTGTTGACCGGTGACAGACAGAATGCCGTACTCACAGGTCAGCGCCCAAGGTACTTTCATGACTGCAATCAAATGCCCTGCAATGTCGCAGTCATATGCATCTATCATTTGGCGCAAGCATCCCGGTACGCCAAGGATCAAGTCATCCGGCAGGATGACCGCGACCGGACCGTCCAGAAGATGCGGTCGCGCGCAAGCGACGGCATCGCCTAAACCCTTTGGTTCTAGCTGCATAACGAAAATCACTTCACAATCGCGCCTGTCGAGCGCTGCCAACTCAAGTTTATGTGCCAATTCAGCCTTGCCGTGATGGACCAGTGTTGTCCGTAGCTGGGCATCATCCATGACATAGTGCTGGATCGCTGCTTTTGATGGATGGCTGACAAAAATCATCCGCGCGATGCCGGCCTCTCGCGCCTCGTCAATCGCGTATTGAATCAAAGGTGTGTCAATCACCGGAAGCAGTTCCTTTGGTGTTCCTTTTGTTGCTGGCATGAACCGGGTACCCAGACCCGCCACAGGAAAAATCGCTGTCCGCACCTTTGATCGTGTCATAGCTGATTATCCTCTGCCAAAATCATGTGGCCACCTATGCCCGTCAAATCCGAGCACTTCCTTGCCCTCACCCACAAAACCATCGCGATTAAGGAGCAGTCTTGGGGTTTATACACAGTGTTCTTAGTGACCGAGTGAGGGACAGTCGCTTTGACTTATCTCAATCTAGGCGCCGGAGCGGGCCGCTCAGCCTAGTCCAATCAGCACTTTGACGAGCCGTATTGGGCATCTCACATCTGAGTGACCCAAGAGGAAATGACCGCCTGCCAGATCTGCGACCCTCACTTTATGCCCAGTTGAGTTGGAGAGACCGCCGCACGCGGCCTAAAAGCACGCAAGGCCACAATGCAGAACATCGCAGGTTGTCCGGCAGCTGCGCATTCAAGCCTTGCGACGGATGTACCATCAAGGGCGTATTTGATCGGATCGTAGCTATTTGACGATCACCACGGTTTGCTTTGCGTGATGCAGGACTTTCTGCGAAACACTTCCCAGAATGGCCTCTCTGAACTTCCCCAACCCGCGCGAACCGATTACGATCATATCGACATTCTGTTCTTCGGCGACTTCAAGAATTTCATCAGCAAAGTCACCATTGCGAACAAACGTTTTCACGTTGTTCGCACCTAATTCGCTACTTCTGTTTTCTGCATACGACACCAATTGATCGCCCAAAGAAGATAACACACGCGCCGTTTGCTCTATGACCTCGCCACCCGCCAGAAGATTGTCAAGTCGACCTGTCGCATAGGCGATATCGGGTAGGACCGTCCTGTGCGCCTGCTTTATCATATGTTCGACTTCTGCCATGCGGACCAGTTCCTGCGAAGGGCGCCCATGCATAAGAACATGAACAACAACAAGTTCCGCCGCGAGCTTTTTTGAAAGCTCCGAAGCGACCTCTAGGGCACGGCGCGCATTTTCGGACCCTTCGTAAGCGATAAGAATTTTCTTAAACATATTTTAACTCCTTGATATGTGCGTTTTCGCATTTGGTTCAAAAACCCTACATCCTCACTCAGCGGCGTTTTTAAACAGATCGCGCTTTGAGTGCTGGTACAGGTAGTCCCGCGTCAACGGGACCGCATCGATCTTGCGGGACAGTTGGAACTGGAAAACGGCCTGCGGACCATGCCGAAAGGTCTGTTCACACGCTGCCAAGTAAAAACGCCACATCCTGACGAAACGATCGTCGTACAAAGCCCTAACTTCATCCTGCTTGTCCGTGAACCGGTTAAACCAATGTCGCAGCGTGTATGCATAATGCAGTCGCCAGCATTCGACATCGGCTGACCACAGTTGCGAAGACTCGATGGCGACCGCTGTTTCTGACAAAGTGGGAACATACCCGCCGGGAAATATATACTTAGCAATCCACGGGTTTGTTCCATTGGGGCGGCCCATCCAGCCGATCGTATGAACAAGCGCAATACCATCGGGCGCAAGCCTGTTCCGGATTGTGTCGAAAAACACCTTGTGATGGGGTATACCGACATGTTCGAACATCCCGACAGACACGATCCGGTCAAAAGCACCCATCACACCGCGATAGTCGCAAAGCCGGAACTCGACCAGGTCGGACAGTCCTTCACGCGCGGCGCGCGCTGTCGCCCGAGTGTGTTGTTCTTTAGACAGCGTAATGCCGAGGACATGAGCGCCGTAGTCCCGCGCAAGGGTCAGCGCCATCCCGCCCCACCCGCAGCCGATATCCAGGACACGCATCCCCGGCGCGATCATCAGCTTGCGCGCAATATGGTCTTTCTTTTGCGCCTGCGCCAATTCCAGCGTGTCGGACTGGTCGCGAAAGTAGGCACAGGAATACTGCTGATCCGCATCCAGAAAAAGATCATAGAGTTCGCCTGACAGGTCGTAATGATGCGCCACGTTACGTTGGGAACGTGGCAGCACATTATTCTGTGTGAACCTGCGCGACACATGACGCATCTCCAAAAGCGGTTTTTGCCACCAGATGCGAGGGGCATTGTGCATGGCTTTGACGATCAGACCAAGCAATTCCTGCACATCGTCGCCCTCAATCGTGAGCCTCTCGTTCATATAGGCTTCGCCAAGGGCAAGCTCGGGATTGATTACCAGATGCCTAACTGTTGCGGTGTCATGTAAGCGCACTGTCAGCGGCACACCGCTGCCATCACCGTAACGACAAGGCTTGCCATCAGGCATCACAATAGTGAGCGATCCCTGCTGCAACATCGTTCTCAACATTCGGTCCAGTGCTTTTTGCCACATTACTTTTCCAATCCCACCCGGCTTGAGTTCGTGGAAATCAAGGTGCTTTGCCTAATTTGGTTCCTGACTGGCATTGAAAAAACCATTTCTGAAAAGTTAAATGAACTTCCACGATGAGAAGAAAGGCGGCGAGCTGATCCTCGCGCTACGAAGGCTTAGATTTGATCAAATCTATCAAGCACCTCCCGAGATACATTGAGCAATATCAATTGTAACCACCGCTTCCGGATAGGGATGCCAATCCCGAAAACGGTCGCCCAGAGACCGCGCCGCAATCAGCGGACCTGCGCGCTTTGCAACATTCCAAGTGGTAATCCCCCCTAAAATTAGTGGTGTTCAAAAGTAGAATTTTCTCGGCAAGATATCTGAGGAGATTTTTGATGAAGACAGCACGATACAGCGACGCACAGATTATGGGCATCCTGAAGCGGGCAGCTCGATTGGGGAAGCGTCTCCTCTAAGTCGTTCTATCACTCTTTCAGCGTCGAGTTCGTCACTCAGAGGAAGCAGGCCGTCCCCATCATCCTCCATCGGCAAACCAAGGTCGTCATCCTCAAAGCCGTCAGCGGCTTCATCTGGCCACTCTGGCGGCAGCTCTAACGTGCTAGTCGGGAGACCGGAAAGGATTTCATCAAAGATACGCTCGGCGGCATTAACCATACTAAAACTCCCGCTTCGGTTCATTCTTGCTCTACGATGCACTGAAACGTTGTTTGAGTATAGAATTGAAAAACTTCGTCGCCCTTCGCCTTCTGGCTGACATCACCAACACACAAACTTAGTGTGTGATGAGCTAGCCGAGGAGCGCCGATGGCCAAACTGAACGCAGAGACGCATGTGCTATTGAATGGCGCTGTGAAGGTCTATCAGCGCGGCAACAGCAAGCGTTGGCTTGCCACGTTTCAGATTGACGGGCACCCTGCACGAAGGGAGCTTCATCCTGGAAGTTCAATTGTCGCCAACAAGTAATAAATTGCATCCTCTCGCTAATGGAGAGGAACTGGAAGACGGGCCGTTTGAAAATCAACACTAGACACTGTCAGGAGAGGGCATTTTTGAATGATATTACCAATCGATCTATCGGACGAACCACCGCTACGTGACATAAATATTCCAAATGTGACCACAGAATTTGGAGAGATATCGTCCATGAAACCTAATGAGGCGACTGATGTCTTGTACGAGCTTACCAATTACTACTGGCTTGAACACGACGACAGCGGCGAAGTGTTTAAATTATTGATTTTGCGCGCTGAAATACAACATGACCTTGATGAGCTTGAGAACCTGGGACTTGGTCAATATTTTGTTAAGAAATGACCTGACTACCACACTTAGCTTTAATAGATGACCTATTCTATTGGCTAAACGAGCACTTGAGGCAGCATGAAAGTGTGACGGGTCCAGCTTGGTAACAAAGTCGAAAACACAGCTTTGAGTTATTTCAACTTTCAATGCCGGTCCTACCGGCTGGTTGATACACAGTTTTTCAGTGCTAAAGTGACACGCGACATCCAGGAAGGGGCTCAAGCATTTGCACAACCTTGAAGAACTAGATGAATCTCAAATCGAACAAGACTTCGCCAACCAAGGAAAAATCGCTGCGCTCTGCACTAAGGTCTCCTATGCGGACTACTCTGCCATTCAAATGGATTTGTGGAACGGCGGTTCTGTTTGGCTTGCAGACATCCAGCAGCCTAGACTTTATGCGCTGTCCACTGCGCATAAGTGAATGCAGAACTGTGCAATGAGAAACCGGTAGAGCTTCAATGACGCGGGATGTACTTGGCCAGTTAAACGACCTCTCGGGAGCTTGACGGTGCTCAGTGCTTTTCGAGTGCCTCTTTGAGCAAGCCGAATTCGCCTGATGACATTTTGACAGTCTCCTCTTCGCCGGGGAATTGTCCCTCAACGACGGCGGCTCGAAACCCTCGGAGCGCCTTGGCCCGTTCGGACGCGAGCTTTTTGCGAATAGTGAGCAGGTCACCGAATGCCCTTGCGTGACGCGGCGGATTTTCAACATCTCCACAGATATCCTCAAGATACAGCAAGACGACATCGGCGGATGGGCCTGCCCCGATGGAATGGGTCACGAGGTTTGAATGGTGGCGAATGGCATCAAGCGCATCTGATGCCACACATTCCACCTCAACCGCGAATGCACCGGCATCTTCCAACCTGCGAAACTGATCCAGCAGCGTCAGCGCCTCTTTTGCCGTCTTTCCTATTATACGCAGACCGCCAACTTGCGTTGATCGGCGTGGGATCAGGCCGAGATGGCCTTGAACGGACAAACCTTCTTTCGCCAACATCTCAACCACTTCAAAACTGCGCGGCGTCTGTATTGAATCGGCTCCCGCCTCGGCGGCCTTCATTGCGGCACGCAGAATCTCATCTTTAGTCACGTATTGCGACATCGGCAGTGCAGCGTTGATAAAGATTTGCGGGGCGGCGGCGCGGATGGTCGGCGTCAGCTCATCCCAAATCGACAAATGGTCAATACCCGCCTCGGCGCAGGCTTGGGCCTCCTCGAATGTGTTGGGCACCGTTGAGGTAAATTTACGAGTTCCACGCAGTTGGATGAAGTCAGCAACTGTCAGGAACCGTTGTGCGGGCTCGCCGCCGTATGTGTAAATGTTCTTGAGCTTCATGTTTCTCGTCTCTTACGGCGCTAGCGTTTCTGTATGGCCGTCCACAGCAAGTATCTGACCTGAGATTTTGGACCCTGAGGGGGACGCGAGGAAGCGGATCGTATTGGCGACGTCCTGAGCTGTGACCCATGTCTTCATCGACACGCCTTTGACATAACTTTGGCGCACAGCATCAATGGCTTGTCTGCGTGCGGATGCCTCATTCTCGATAACGCGGTCCATGCGCGGCCCTTCTACCGCGCCCGGGCAGATGGCGTTCACGCGCACGCCAGCCTCGCCCAGCTCCATCGCGAGGGTCTTTGTCAGGCCAACGATGGCCCACTTTGCTGATGCGTAGGGGCTGCGCAGGGGATAGCCCATTTGCCCAGCAGTCGAGGAGGTCAGGCAGATCAAGCCGCTGCCTTGCGCACGCATGAGCCGGGCGGCCCATCTGCAGGTCAGGAAACTGCCGTGCAAATTGGTTGCCACGCAGTGCTGCCATTCGTCGAAGTCGAGCGTTTCAATGCGGCCCGCTGGCCCGCCTGTTCCCGCATTTGCACAGACGACATCAATCCCCTGCCATCTCTCTTTAAGTTGCTGCAAAAAGGCGTCCATTTCCGCCTCGTTTGTGACGTCAACCTGGCCAGCAATCAGCGTCGGATATGCCTCCTGCATCGCGGCAAGCTGGTCGCTATCCACATCGCAGATCGCGACATCTGCGCCGTCGGCGAGGAATGCTTCGGCAATGGCGCGCCCGATGCCGGCGGCTCCGGCGGTCACAAGGATACGTTGTGTCATGATTTACTTCCGCAATGCTGTTGGTTTCTTGCGCGCACGCACCGTGCGCAGCCCTTCGGCGGTGCCGTCATGGAATGACCCAAACCAGCGGTCCCAAGGCATTTCCGCCGTACCGTAGTTGCACTCAAAATACCGATGATGCAGCTGGTGGAAGAATGTCCCCATCTCCATCCGCGCATTCTTGCCAAGGATCAAAGCGTCATAGCCAGAGTGGGACGTCGTCGTCGCCAGCGTCAGCCAATAGCAATGAAACAGCATGTGAATGGGGTGCGACGGGACGACCAGATGGATCAGCAGCGATGACAGGTACAACACATGTTCGATCGGGTGCATCGAAAAGCCCGACCAAGGCCCGACCGCAATATTGCGGTGATGGACTGAGTGCACGCGACGGTACATCGGGGCCCAATGCAGGAACCGATGCGCCCAGTAAAAGTGGAACGAGTACCAAACGCCAATCAAAGAGAACCACAGGACGAACCAAACCGGATTTGCGCTCAGCGTTACGGTTGGCAGCACACTATTGGCATAGCCCCACCAAAGACCGGCCTCATAGATCGTCCAGATGCCCACCCCACTGATCAGGGAATAGGCCACATTGTCCCAAAGCTGACTGCCAAAGGCAAAAATGCGGGCCTTTGCAGTTGGCCCCCGGCGATCATACCGCAAGGCATCGCCTTGCTTCTTCCATGTGTAAAGCCAGAGATGCAAAATCGTCGCAAACGCCACGAGCATCGCAATATTGCGCAGCCAAATCGCAGCGATCCAGCCGGGCGCCAGTGTTTGGGTCTGCTCCAGGGGCGGCTGAAGCCAGCTCCAAACAGCAAATGCGATCACGACGTAGAGCAACAGTTCCGAAATCGGCAGCCAAGCGCCAGCGTACCATCTCAACGAGGCAAAGGGGCGGGGCGGCTTTTCAAACACCGGCGATGTATTGATTGGCAAATCGGGATGCCAGTTCCATTCGCGGCTTTCGCCAGCAGGTGTGCCTGCCGTCAATTCGGATGTGTTTGTGGTCGCTGACGACATAGGGCCCCCTTGGCTGGACGTAAAATTCACCCAGGACGCTACCCCAGAAAATCGCCGTCAGATATTGCAATTGTCAACAGACTTGATATCAGAATTGATATGAACAACCGGCGACCTCATCTTCCCTCTACGCGGTGTCTCCTTGCTTTTGAGGCAAGCGCGAGACTGCAGAGCTTCACAGCCGCTGCACAGCAGTTGAACACATCGCAGTCGTCGATCAGCCGCCATATCGCCGAGCTGGAAGCTGCTTTGGGCGCATCGCTCTTTGAGCGGCACAAGCAACGCGTGCACCTCTCAGAACAAGGGAAGCACTTGTACCTTCGGGTCAGTCAGGGGCTGGACAGCATCCGCGATGGCCTGCAGGTGATTGCAGATTGGGATGCCGACCTACCGGTCACAATCGGATGCACGCACGCGATTTCTCACCTGCTGATTATGCCAGTCTTTGATCGCCTACAGCATGCGATGTCCGATGTCGCGAAAGTGCGGGTCATCACATCGGAATACGAGGCCTTGGATGCGCACCTCGACCCACAAATCGACATTGTCTTCGACTATGACGTTGGCAACCTTAACGCAAACGACTTTGTTTTGTTGTTTGCTGAGGCCGTCAAACCGGTGTGCGCGCCTGGCTTCAAGGAACGGCATGCCAAAGAACTCTCAGCGCCGTCATCGCACTGGCAGGGTTTCGAATTGCTGGAGATGGCCACGCCGAACCGGGGCTGGGCAAATTGGGAAGATTGGTTTGCAGCCAACGGGATCTCTGCCAGCGCGCGCCCGACCACCAGCTTTAACAACTACGTCTACCTGTTGGAGGCTTGCGCATCTGGCCGAGGCCTTGCTCTAGGTGCACGCGGCATGGTCGACACCTATTTGTCAAATGGTCGGTTGGTCCAAGCTTATGATGACTACAAGGAATATGACCGTGGCTTTTACGCCGTGCTTACCGAGCGCGGACGGTCTAAAAGTGCCGCGTACCGTTGTCTCGAAGCCCTCGCGGACTTATGCACGCTAAGCACTTAGCTAGATACCACACCGAGCTTCCGCTTTGGATTACTCAACTGACATTAATACGATCTGCAGCATCTTGCACTATGGGCTCCAAGCCGTCATTCGCTGCATTTTGCACCGATATCCGTTGCTCTGCAAAGCCGCCGTTGGCGTCACCGTGCGCCGATTTTGGCAACGCGGGACGATGAAGACCTTGCGGCCCGCTCAACCAATGGCCACTTTTTCAGACTGCCGATGCAGCGAGAAGCAGCATGGGCGGATTCCGGACTATCGCTGCAGATGCAAATAGATGGCTATCACGTGCGCAAAGCGACCTTGGCCTTGAGCGGCTGACAGCAGCGATCATAGTCATATAGGGAATAGCGTCCGATCAACTGGAGCACGTTTGCGGCAACCGTAACTACCATGAAATTGCGGAAAATTCTGCTGTCAGGTCCCGTTCTTTATGACAATCAGGAAGCCATCTGAAGCTGAGTTTCTGTTCACATACACTTTGCACTGCTTCGGGATAAATACGGAAATCTGCCAAACTAGGAGCCTCCGAGGTTGCTTAATCTAACATACATCAGTTTTTCTAAGGAAAAAGCGCAACAGTTCAAAAACTACTTTCCAATGAGAATTCGGATAGGAATGGCACGATGCCACTGCCAATAGCGCGGGCGGATAGGCCGTTTTCCCCGGCCGAGATATTCAGTTGCGCCAAGCCACGATGGTCGTAATGCGATGAAATTGCGGTGCGAATTTTGTCGATCAGCTTGAGCGTCAGTTTGGGGTGCAAACTGCTGTCTATGACAATCGCATCAGGGTCCAAGAACGCCTGTACGGACATCGCGGCAAAGGCAATTTGCGGTGCTGCATTTTCCAGCCATTCATGAAAAATCGCTGTGCAGGGCGCACCTATATCGTCATCGTGATAAAAACTTTCCTCGTTCAGACCTGCCGCATTTGCGGCTTGTTCCAGATAGTGCAGCGACGCCCCTTCCAGCAATTGCGGTGCGACCCCCGAAGAGGTGGCCGCAATCGGCAAGGACGCAATCGCCCCGGCCAGATTGTGTTGCCCATTGAAAAGCTGGCCGCCAATTGCAACCCCGCCACCAATAAATGTCCCGATATAGAAATAGGCGAAACAGGCGTGCCGCGCACTGTTGCCCAAAGCAATTTCCGCCAAACACGCAGCCGAGGCATCATTGAGCGATTTGACAGGCAAGCCAAAGGCTTCGCTAACATCATTGGCAAGATCCGCATCCGCCCAATCCGCCATTTCACCAGCGGGCGCACCAACAGTGGCTTCCCACGCGCTCAGATCATCAGGAATCGCCATTCCGATCCCAACCACTTTGTCTCGCTGCTGCTGCGACATTTCCCCGAACAACGCGTCAATATTGCTCAAGACATCGCGTTTGATAGTTTCTAAATGTGGGAAGTCGTAACGCTTCACCAACCGTTTCACGATCTTATAGTCAAACGACATGCTGGCAACTTCCAGCGATCGCCTGCCCACTTTGATTCCGATCGAAAGAGCGCCTTCCGGGTTGAGCGAGTACGGAGTCGATGGCTGCCCGACCTTGCCCTTTACGGCCTTACCAGCTTTCAACAACCCTTCTTCCACCAAACGGTTCACGATGACCGTTGCGGTTTGCGCGCTTAGTCCCGATGCGCGCGTCAGGTCCGCCTTGCTCATCTCACCGTCGGTGCGGATGAGATTGATCAGCAAGCGCTCGTTATAAGGCCGTAAGCTATTTTGCACCTTCGAGGTTGACTGTGTTTTCTCGTCTTTTGGCACGTTAGATCTTTCTCGATTTCGAAGAGGTCGGGTCGCATCGTAAATCAGTTGGGGTGAAAAACCACTCCTTTGCGCAAAATCACATTTGCAAACAGATCCTGCTCACTCGTTGCTACAATAGCATGGCACCGTTTGATGCGATCATAGAATGTGGCTCCGTGGGCTATTTCTATCTGATCAGCGCGCAGGTGTGTTTGCAGCGCCGCTTCAATTTCGATGTGGATAGGATCGGGCGTCTCAGGTGCGTTCACGTTCCGTGTGCGCATCGCAGGCCGCGCAACATCGGCATCCAGCGGAAGAACGCTTAGAACTGCTTTGAGGACCGGCACCAGTCGCAAACCATCTGCCCGCACCAAACGTTGCGCATGGTTTTCTGCCGGATAGTTGCCGTCTACGATTGCCAGTTCATCCCCGTGGCCCATGGACCGCAATATTGAAAGCAATTCGGGCCCGAGTATTGGGTCAATCCCTTTCAACATCAGATGTAGCTCGCGTTTTCATGAACGTCTTGATCCACACCTGTGATCATCGCGACAACATCGTTGCCGCTTGCGGTCTTGGCATCGAGAACACCGGCGATCCGGCCCTGACGGAACACGACGATCCGGTCGACGAGATTGAAAACCTGACGCAGATTGTGGGACACGATGATGACCGGAATGCCGCGTTTCTTGAGGCCGCGAATAATGTTTTCCACGCGGGTTGTTTCTTGGATGCCCAAGGCAGCTGTCGGCTCGTCCATGATGATCAGTTTTTTTCCCCAACCAGCCGCACGGCTGATCGCGACACACTGGCGTTGACCACCAGACATGCCTGCCACGGATTGCTTTGTATCCGGAATTTTGATGCCGGTTTCTTCAAGGAGCTCATCAGCACGTTGGACCATCGCCTTTTTCTTGAGCCACGACAGCGGTCCGAACTCAAAGTAGACCTCTTCGCGCCCCAGAAAAATATTGGCCGGCACATCGAGGTGATCAGCAAGCGCGAGGTTTTGATAAACTGTCTCGATTCCATGGGAACGTGCTTCATTTGGTGCCTTGAAGTTCACAGGCACGCTGTCAATGAAGACTTCACCTGCGGTGCGTTGTTCAACACCTGTAATATTGCGCACAAAGGTTGATTTGCCTGCGCCATTGTCTCCGACAATGGCGATATGCTCATCCGCGTACATTTCGAAGTTCGCATCGTTGAGTGCCTGAACGCCACCGTAGTGCTTTGTTAAACCACGTGTTTCTAGTATGATTCTACGTTCATCAGTCATCAGTGTCCTCCCAGACGCGACTCTTAGTTCGGGCCGAACAGGCATCATCAGTGCGGACAAGTCAATAGTTAAATCAAGTTGATTTAAGTATTGACAGATTGCCACATTCGGTTTTTATAAGGGCTCACTAGGTTAGAATCCCATGCGGGACTAACCAATCTTTGGGAGGAGAATATCGTGAAAATGAACCTTAAATTCGCTGGTGTAGCTGTTGCTGCACTTTTGGCTGGTAGTGCTGCAAGCGCGCAGGACGTTATCGGCTACATTACAAAATCCGCAACGAACGCGGGCTGGATGATGATCAACCAAGGCGCAGCCGATGCTGCCGCAGAAGAAGGTGTTAACCTCGTTTCTGTTGGTCCAGCATTCCAGGGCGATCTGTCCAGCCAGCTTGAGGTTTTCGAAAACCTCGTGGCACAGGGCGCGGCTGCAATCGCAATTGCACCAGTTGACAGTGCAGGCATCGCGCCCGCTGTGAATGACGCAATGGGTGCAGGCATTCCTGTTGTAGCAATCGATACAGGCGTTGATGGCGCGGCCGTTACGTCCTTTGTTGCGACAGACAACTACGCAGTTGCAAAGGTACAGGGCGCTGTTGCGGCCACACAGATCGAAGACGGTCAGCCAATCATTTATGTGACTGGCAACCAAGCACAGTCCACCGGTCAAGAACGCAAGAACGGCTTCATGGAAGCATTTTCAGCAGCGCGTCCAAACTCTGAAATTCTGTTGGTCCCAACAGAGTGGAACAGCCAAGAAGCGCAAGAAGGTGTTGAAGCTATCTTGAACAGCCGTCAGGACATCGTGATGGTTGCTAACGCTTGGGACGGCGGGACAATGGGTGCAAAAGCTGCTCTTGAAAACCTGGGCTTCGGCGCTGGTGACGTGAAGCTGGTTGGCTTTGACGGCGCTGGTGACGCGATTGCAGCCATGGACGAAGGTTGGGTCCATGTCGATACAGCACAGATGCTGTACCAGATGGGTTACCAAGGCATCAAAGCGGCTGCAGCAGCGGCACGTGGCGAAGATGTTTCCCCACGTATCGACACCGGTTTCTTCCTGGTGACACCATCAACTTCTGGTGTTTACAAAGCAATGGTCGGCATCGAGTAATCGACTGACCTAACCTCAAAGGCGCGTCGTTTGACGCGCCTTTTTTTCATGCACGAACATCTCATTCACCGGTGGACAAAAAGATGACAGACGTACCCGAATCTCAGGCAAGCCATAGCTTTCAAGACCGCATTGTGCTGGGCTTGGTGAAATTCTTTAAGGCTGAGTGGTCAGGCGCTTTTCTTGCCATCCTCATCCTTGGGATTGCAATCGAACTTGCGTCTTCCGGGCGTCCGTTCTTTCATCCATCAAACCTGATGACGATCCTGAACAACTCTGCTGCCATCGGTATCGTGGCCGGAGGGATGACGCTTGTTATCATCACAGCCGGGATTGATTTGTCCGTCGGGTCTGTCATGGGGATGACAGCTGCGCTAACGGGTTATGTTGCGAGTTTCTGGGGCTTTCCGCCATATCTTGCCATCATGACCGGTCTGGGAATTGGGCTTGCCATTGGGGCGTTCAATGGATCGTTAGTCGCTTATTTTGGGATGCCAGCCTTTATTGTCACCCTTGCGGGATTATCGATTTGGCGCGGCACGGGTCACCTTTCTACCGGGGCTCAAGCCTCACCAAAACTACCCGAAACCTTTGACTACTTTGGCCGTTACAACCCGTTTGCAGGGCTGCGCGACGCCTACAAGGAAGGCACACTTACCGGCGGTTGGGAACGTTTCGGCGCATTCGTGGATGACAACTGGATCAACTTCTTCCGGACATTCCAGATGTCGATGCTGATCTTTATCGGTTTCTTCATTTTGCTCACGATCATCATCTCAAACACACGCTATGGTCGCTGGGTCTATGCCATCGGATCGAACGAACCCGGTGCGCGTCAGGCCGGTATCAACACACCGCGCTACACGCTGATCACCTATATGTTCTGTTCCTTCTCAGCCGCACTTGGCGCCTTGTTGTTCCTTGGCCGCGCGCCTTATGCAAAATCCGACTACGGACAAATGTGGGAACTGGACGCCATCGCAGCTGTGGTCATCGGGGGTACATCGCTCTTTGGTGGGCGTGGCTCGCTATGGGGCACGTTCATGGGCGTGATCCTTTTGAAACTGATCAACAACGGTCTGACATTGGCCCAGCTAGACACCTTCTGGCAGATGGTTGTGACGGGCCTGATCATCCTTGTGGCGGTTGGTCTTGATATTGTGCGCCAGTCCGGGAACCCGGAAAGCGTGCGCAAGCTACTGGGGGCGATTGCGGCTGTCATGGCCTTCCTTGCGCTGATGACGCCGGGTGCAATTTTCCTGCGGGCAAAAATTGCGGTGCTGGAACACAATGCATCCGTCGACTTGCGCGAAGCGGGTACACAGCTGGCCGCAGGTCAAAATGCGCGCCTTCTATCGCCTGATGAGATATCGCAATTCCAAACGGCTGCGTCGTCAAACCTACTGGCAATGCTTCTGCTGTTGGCCCTGTTGGTCGCTGCTTGCTTTGTCGTGTTGCAGACTAACCGCGTGATCAGCTTTGTCCTTGCTGCTACGTTTATCGCAATGATCGTGCCTTTGATCATGATGGGCTATCAGATCACGGTGCCTTTCTTGGTGCTTGGGGCAGCGGCACTTCTTGGCAGTGCCTTCGTCCATGCCTTGTTCGCAAAGGCACGTACATTGGACGTGAATGCAGCCTGATCCGATCATAGCGATCGGTGGGGAAAACCTTATTGATAGCGTGCAGACCACCTCACCTACGGGTGATGTGCTCTGCACAGACAATCTGGGCGGATCGCCCTACAACGTCACGGTTGCCTTGGCACGACAAACTGTGGCGGCATATTACCTTACCCCCATTTCAACTGACAGCTTTGGCCAACTTCTAGCAGAGAACTTGACCCGTGAGGGTGTCATTATCGCTGCCCCGCGCAGCAATGCCGCCACAACACAAGCCATCGTCACGCTTGAAGATGGCGTGCCTCACTACCAGTTCCTGCGCGACAATACCGCCGAACGTGCGGTGACGATCGACTTGATCGATACGGCGATGCCAAAGACGGCCAGCCACTTGCACGTAGGCTCGCTGGCCTTTGCCGGAGGTGCGGATGCTGAAGTGTGGGAAACGGCGTTTCACGCCGCGGCACAACAGGGCCTCACAACCTCCCTTGATCCAAATGTGCGGCCATCCTTGGTTGATGACCCGGAAGAGTTTCGCGCACGATTCCGCAGGCTGCTGTCCTCCGCGATGGTGGTGAAACTCAGCGACGAAGATATTGGCTGGATTTATCCAGACCTTTCAATTGACCACGCAATGACTCGTTTGCGCGAGGAAAGTCAGGCCGCGCTGATTGCGCTGACCAAAGGACCAGACGGCGCAGAACTTTGGACGGCAAACGGACATGTGGCGCAGCCCAACCCGAAACTTGACGCGCTGGTCGACACAATCGGCGCAGGGGATACGTTTATGGCAACGCTTTTGGCCCAGCTTGCAGCGCGTAAGCAGCTGTCGCATGGTGCCATTGCGGGCTTGGAACCTGCCGCATTATCTGGCCTATTGAAACGATGTCTTTACGCGGCCTGTTTGAATTGCGCGCAAAGTGGATGTAATCCCCCGACAACGGCTGCGATTGATGGTGCGTTGGCAAAGGAAACGACATGAAACTCTATCTCGATACTGCCGATACGACCGCATGGGATGATCTGATGCCGACAGGCATGTTTTACGGGATCACGACCAACCCGCTGTTGGCCGTGCGCGCGGGTCTTGATTACCCAAACATCAATTGGTCCGACATGGCGGCCCGTGCCCGCGATCTGGGCGCAAAAGAACTGCATGCGCAGGTCTTTGGGCCAGCGGAAACCTATGTCGATTGGGCCGGCAAACTCTATGATGTTGGTAAGGCCGCAGGGATCGAAACCGTCGTTAAAATCCCCTTGGTCGAAGAGTCCATCCGCACCACCCCTGCCATCAAAGCGCTTGGGGGCCGTATTCTGATGACGGCCTGTTATGACGCCAAACAGATGATCGTCGCCAAGACCCTGGGCGCTAATTTTATCGCACCCTACTTTGGGCGCATGATGGAGGCGGGTCTTGATGGCGAAGGCAGCTTGGCGGCTATGCTGGCGATGAACACGGGAAGCACGAAACGCTGCGAAATTGTGGTGGCGTCGCTGCGCAACGCGGCGCAGATGGTCACCCTTGCCCACCAAGGGCACGACCATTTCACGATTGCCCCAGCGGTGGCAAGTGATGTCCTCAAGTCATCGCACAGCGTCCAAGCATTCGAAGATTTTGAAGAGGCAATCGTGAAGTCCCCATAATCGACCTGACGCCGACTCTATAGCAGTTGAATGAGGGTGGCCTGGACAATCTCTTAAAGTCCTTGCCCCGACAGCGAATGGCCGGTCTGGTGACGCTGCTGCGCAGCGTTACGACCCTTTACGAATGGCGGCTACCGACGAACATAGGGTCGAAGGTATACCGAACAGACGGCCCCCGTAAGCGTCGCCACCAGAGCCGCCAATAGACCCAGCAATTCAAGCGGGCCTGTCGCTGAAGCATAAAGATCTGTCCCAAGCAGCACTGCAATGCCAAGCAGAGACAGTAGAATTGCAAGCGTCTACGCTTTGCTGATGCGCATGTGGAAAATCATACGCTCGAATGCAAGCGTGGCAAGCGGGAGTGCTGCGAATACAAACGACACACGCGCAGAGGATGCAAGGAAGACGGCGACGTTTAGCATTGCAATGAGAAGGCCGAATTGCCCAATGCCAATGATTGAAATTGGCAAAAGATCACCGCGACCGATGCGTGGCTTTCGGCTGGCGATCCAGAAAGGCACGAGCACAATGCTGGCGATCAAATAACGCCAAAACCCCAATCCGGCAGCACCGGTTTTTTCCACAACCGCCTCACTTGCAACAAGTGCCGCGCCAACCTGTATGCCAGTGAAAGATGCGGCAAGGTAAGGGAGGAACCTGCGCACTAGGCACCGCGTTGCCGAACAAATTCTTGCTCGATCACTTCTGTGCCCCATTGCTTTCCGGGTGTCTCGTGGGCCAGTGCGTATTCCGGAGCATCCGGCCACTCATTCCGACAACATCCGGCCACTCATTCCGGGGTATCCGGCCACCCTGTGACGCGTTGCCGTGAGGCA
>Ga0075469_10000439_pt1 | contig 18337 bp, 17 predicted proteins | sample DEB08_DNA_13_FD_77577 | JGI IMG/M metagenome (GOLD analysis project Ga0075469, IMG submission 77577) | Aqueous microbial communities from the Delaware River and Bay under freshwater to marine salinity gradient to study organic matter... | ecosystem: Environmental > Aquatic > Marine > Coastal ...
CAGTGATTTGTGTTGTCTGATTGACCCTTGGGGCACAGCACCCTATTGAACGGCGCATCAGCACACGAGGGTTCCGATGATCGATAAACCACGCAGTTTCCAAGAGATCATTCTGCGGCTTCAGACCTATTGGGCGGCCCAAGGCTGCGCCATTCTGCAGCCCTACGACATGGAAGTCGGCGCGGGTACGTTTCACCCTGCGACAACTCTGCGCGCGCTGGGCGATAAGCCTTGGGCAGCAGCCTATGTGCAGCCGTCACGCAGGCCTACGGACGGGCGCTATGGCGAGAACCCGAACCGCTTGCAGCATTATTATCAGTACCAAGTCCTAATCAAACCGTCGCCACCCGCAATGCAGGACCTGTATCTGGGGTCTCTCAAGGCAATCGGAATTGATGCAACCATGCATGACATCCGTTTTGTCGAAGACGACTGGGAAAGCCCTACTTTGGGCGCGTGGGGCCTTGGCTGGGAAGTCTGGTGCGACGGCATGGAAGTCAGCCAGTTTACCTATTTCCAACAGGTCGGCGGACACGACTGCAAACCTGTGGCAGGCGAACTGACTTACGGCCTAGAGCGTTTGGCGATGTATGTGCTTGGTGTCGATCACGTGATGGATATGCCGTTCAACGACCCTGACGCACCGATTGCTTTGAAATACGGGGATGTGTTCCAACAAACCGAACAGGAATATTCGCGCTGGAATTTCGATATCGCGGATACCGACGTGCTGTTACAGCACTTTGTCGACGCAGAGGCCGAATGCCAGCGTATTTTGGACGCGCCCGCTGTTGACCCCAAAACAGGACGCAAAATCATCATGGCACATCCGGCCTATGATCAATGTATCAAGGCGTCTCATGTGTTCAACTTGCTGGATGCACGCGGTGTTATCTCGGTGACCGAACGCCAAGCCTATATCGGTCGTGTGCGCAACTTGGCCAAAGCCTGCGCTGATGCCTTCGTGCAAACGCCCGCAGGCGGGGCCGCAGCCTGATGGCGCGGGTTATTATTGTGATTATGTTGCTTATGGGTGCCGCGGCAGGTGGCGTGCTTTATTACCAGCAGGTCTATGCGTACTACGAAGAGGTCGCGTTCAGTGCGGATGCGGTCCTGCTGACGTCTGTATCAACAGGGCAGGCCGAGCCTATTGTCGTTGATAGCTTTGATGCAATCGACGCAATCAGCAGCCCGCTACGCTACCGTGCATGTTTTGAAACACCGCTTAGCCAAGCGATGTTGACGGAAACCTATGTGATCGTCGACGCGCCCGAACCACGGGTCGCCCCCGGGTGGTTCGATTGCTTTGATGCCGCCCAAATTGGCGCGGACCTGCAAAGCGAAGCCATCGCCTTTATGGGCATCGAAAACGTCGAATACGGCATCGACCGCATTGTTGCGATCTACCCTGATGGTCGCGGTTTTGCATGGCACCAGATTAATGCCTGCGGCGAAGTTGTCTTTGACGGCAACCGCCCACCTGACGATTGCCCTCCTATTCCAGAAAGTTCCCAGTAATGCCTGATCTTCTGATTGAACTCTTCTCCGAGGAAATCCCCGCGCGTATGCAAACCCGTGCAGCGGATGATCTGCGCAAGCTGGTCACAGACGGTTTGGTCGAGGCTGGTTTGACCTACGCAGGGGCTGCCGCGTTTTCCACACCGCGCCGTCTGACGTTGTCGCTTGATGGGCTAAGTGCCGAAAGTGCAGTCTTTAAAGAAGAGAAGAAAGGACCTCCCGTAGATGCCAACCCAAAAGCAGTGCAAGGATTTCTTAGAGGGTTAGGCCTAGAAGGTACTGACAGCTGGTATGCTTCACAGATTGATGCGTTGAAGAATGGCGAGGTTCTCAATTTTGACTCCAGCTTCGTCACAACACAAGAGTTGAAGGGCAAAAGGGTGCTTTTTGCAACTCTGGAGTACCCGCCTCGTCCAGCCGCAGATATCATCGCCGAAGTGCTGGAAAATGCGATCCGCAATTTCCCGTGGCCCAAGTCAATGCGCTGGGGCAGCGGCACGCTGAAATGGGTGCGTCCGCTCCATACAATTCTGTGCATCTTGATCGATGAAGCAGGGGCCGAGGTTGTGCCATTGGACATCGATGGCATCACATCAGGCAATACGACGCGCGGGCACAGGTTCCTTGCGCCAGATGTATTTTCTGTCACATCTTTCGATGACTACGAGGTGAAGCTAAAGCGCGCCAAGGTGGTCTTGCGTGCCGATGAACGGGCCGAAGCGATTTGGAGCGACGCCACCACCCAAGCATTCGCGCTGGGCCTTGAAGTGGTCGAAGATCGTGGTTTGCTGGCCGAAGTTGCAGGGCTGGTCGAATGGCCTGTGGTCTTGCTGGGCCGCATTGGCGATGACTTTTTGGGCCTGCCGCCAGAGGTGCTGCAGACATCCATGAAAGAGCATCAGAAGTTCTTTTCTGTGCGCAATCCCAAAACCAACCGGATCGAGCGTTTCGTGACTGTCGCCAACATGGAAACCGCCGATCAGGGTGCGACCATTCTGGCAGGCAACCAAAAGGTTCTGGCCGCGCGTTTGGCGGATGCAAAGTTCTTTTGGGAAAACGATTTGCGGGTGGCCAAAGCGGGGATGGACCCTTGGTTGGACAGCCTTGCGAATGTGACGTTCCATAACAAATTGGGTTCACAAAAAGACCGGATTGAACGGATCGCGGCTTTGGCGCGCGAGATCGCGCCAAGCGTGGGTGCTGATCCTGATTTGGCTGAACAAGCCGCACGGGTGGCCAAGGCTGATTTGTCATCTGAAATGGTCTATGAGTTTCCAGAACTGCAGGGCTTGATGGGGCGTTACTACGCGACCGAGGCGGGTTTACCTGCGGAAGTCGCTGCGGCCTGTGAAGAGCATTACTCGCCACTGGGCCCGTCAGATGACGTGCCAACCGCACCTGTGTCCGTGGCCGTGGCGCTGGCCGATAAGATCGACACGCTGACAGGGTTCTGGGCGATTGACGAGAAACCAACAGGGAGTAAAGACCCGTTTGCGCTGCGCAGAGCAGTGCTGGGGATTATTCGGTTGATCACAGGTGGTGATCATCGCCTTCAGTCCTTTCATTCACACTTGATGGCGCTAATTGCCGACCACCTGGGCTACAGTGACCAAGAGGTAGAACAGTTAAAGGAGTTGATGACGCAACTTGAAAATGTTTCCGATATTGCGTCAGAGCTTTCATCCAATAGACTGACGCCTGAAAAAGCGAAGTACTTGACGGACCAGCTTCGTTCAGAGGTCGGTCGAAAGAAGGGCGAGGCTCAGGTTCTTGGGGAGCAGATTGCAACCAAATTGCAGACTGCCGATCAAATGGCGTCCGACCTCCTCTCCTTCTTCCACGACCGCCTCAAAGTCTTCCTCAAAGACAAAGGCATCCGTCACGACATTATCGACGCTTGCATCGCGATGCCGGGCAACGACGATCTGACGCTGCTGGTCAAACGCGCCGAAGCCCTCGCTGCGACCCTTGCCACTGACGACGGTGAAAACCTGCTGCAAGGGTTCAAGCGCGCCAACAACATCCTGACCCAAGCCGAAGAAAAAGACGGGGTTGAATACTCCTACGGCGCTGACCTGAAATTCGCCGAGGACCCGTCCGAAAAGGCGCTTTTCGAAGCTCTTGATGCTGCAGATGCGAAAATTGCCCCTGCGATGGCTAACGAAGATTTCAGCACCGCAATGACGGCTATGGCAGCACTTCGCGGCCCGATTGATGCATTTTTCAACACAGTACAGGTGAATGATGAGCGCCAAGTCGTGCGCCGCAACCGCCTTAACCTGTTGTCACGCATCCGTAAAATCTGTCTGAGCGTCGCGGATTTGAACAAAATCGAAGGCTAGCGTCCAAAACTGTAAACTTGGGTGTACATAAACGCCTTTTGTCTTCTATGCTGCACCCACATAATAGATCGGTGCCGCAGTGCAGCAACAGACGCCTTATAGTCCTTTGACCCTGATTACTCCGACTGCCGCAATGCGCGCTGCTGTGCACGGGGGGCGTGCGAAATGCCTGCAACGCCTTGTGCGCTTGGATATGCCTGTGCCGATCACGGTCGCTTTGTCATTTGACGCAGTGCATGCTGCGGCGTTGGGTGATTTGCCGGATATGGACGCGCTATTGGCCCCATTCGGCGATGCGCCGCTTTTGTCCGTCCGCCCGTCCAGCCAAGATCCTGATTGGGGTGGCCCCGGTGCGATCCTGAACGTGGGCATGAATGATGCCCGCTATGTCGAATTGATCAACTATGTTGGCGAAGCCGCTGCCACCCGCGTTTACCTGCGCTTTGTGCAGTCCTACGCGGTGCATGTGGCGCGACTTGACCCTGATGAGTTTTACCTGCCCGACGTATTCGACACCGCCAGCCTGCGGTCGATGATGGAAACGTACGAATTTGAAACGGAACAACGGTTCCCCCAAGACCCTGCAGTGCAATTGGCCGAAGTTCTACGCTCGATGGCGCGTGCATGGGATGGCACGACCGCACGTTTGCTGCGTCAAGCCAAGGGCGCACCTGCCGACGCGGGTCTTGGTTTGGTTGTCCAAGCGATGGCGGCTGGACGCAATTCTGGTGAATGCGGGCAGGGCTTTGTGCGATTTGTTGATGTGGCCACAGGGGCCCCAACAATCGTTGGACGTTATGTCAGCGCATGGCAAACCGAAACGCGTGATGTGCGCCCTGATGCCGAAGGTGCGCATTATCTGGCCCGCGATCCGCGCGGCCCTTCACTTGAAGACTTGCAGCCTGAAGTTTTTGCGCAGCTCGTGGAGTACGGCGATATTTGCCGCAAGAACCTGCGCGAAGAAATGGATATCAAATTCACCATCAAAGATGGCGAGTTGCAAATTCTTGATGCGGTACGCGTTCAGCGTTCCGCGCGTGCATCTGTGCGGATTGCCGTCGCTTTGGCCGAAGATCAGGTGATCCCGCGTGAAGAAGCCGTCATGCGCATTGAACCTGCGGCCTTGTCAGAATTGCTCCACCGACAAGTTGATCCAACCGCTGCGCGCGACGTGATTGTGCGCGGTATCGCCGCAAGCCCTGGTGCTGCTTCTGGGCGGATCGTTTTGACAGCCCATGAGGCCCAAGCGAGTGCCGCCCGTGGTGAAGCCTGCATTCTTGTGCGCCGCGAAACCACGCCAGAGGATATTCGCGGGATGCACGCGGCTCATGCAGTTTTGACCATGCGCGGTGGCGTGACAAGCCACGCGGCTGTTATTGGCCGTGGCCTTGGTTTGCCTTGCGTCGTGGGTGCATCTGATCTGTCTATCGACCGCAAATCGAACCAGATTACAGCCCCTGACGGGCGGGTTTTTTCGGCAGGTGACGTGATCACAGTTGATGGCACGACAGGTCAAGTACTTGTCGGTGAACCTGCCATGCTCGAGGCCGCATTGGACGGCGCGTTCCAGACGCTGCTGGAATGGGCTGATGATTTCCGCGATATTGGCGTGCGCGCCAATGCCGACACGCCCGCTGATGCGCAGACTGCTAGTAATTTTGCCGCAGAGGGGATCGGGCTTTGCCGCACAGAACATATGTTCTTCGAAGGTGACCGCCTTGGTGTCATGCGCGAGATGATTTTTGCCGAAGAAAGCGATGACCGCCGGGCTGTTCTGGATCGTTTGTTGCCGATGCAGCGCGAAGATTTCCAAGCGCTGTTCGAGATTATGGCGGGTAAAACCGTCTGTGTCCGTCTGTTTGACCCGCCTTTGCACGAATTTCTGCCGTCTGACAAAGCAGGCTTGCGCGATTTGGCGGAACAAGTGGCTTTGCCATTGTCAGAAGTAACCGAACGTGTCGAAGCTTTGGCTGAATATAACCCCATGCTGGGCATGCGCGGTGTGCGGCTAGGTATCGCGATCCCTGAAATCTACGATATGCAGGCTCAAGCTATTTTTGAAGCGATGGTCGCGGTACGGCGAAAGGGTATCAAGATATCGGTCGATATCATGATTCCGTTAGTTAGTGCGATGCGCGAGGTTGAATTGGTTAAGGGCCGCGTGGATGCGATTGCGAACTCCGTGCGCACGAAAAACAGACTGGACTTTGATTATCGCCTCGGTGTGATGGTCGAAACCCCGCGAGCGGCCTTGCGTGCCCAAGACATTGCGGAACATGCAGCGTTCTTGTCTTTTGGCACCAACGATTTGACCCAGATGACATATGGGCTGTCGCGCGATGACGCGGGGCGGTTCATGTCGTCGTATGTGCAGCAAGGTGTTTATGCCGAAGATCCGTTTCATACTCTTGATATCGAGGGCGTCGGAGAGCTGATTTCACTCGGTGCAGAACGTGGTCGGGCAGGGCGTCCTGACGTTGTTTTGTCGATCTGTGGCGAGCATGGCGGAAGCCGTGCCGCGATCGCATTTTGCCGCCAACACAACTTTGATTATGTGTCGTGTTCACCATTTCGTGTTCCAGGCGCGCGATTAACGGCCGCACAATTGGCCCTTGCAGAGCGGGTATGACGCTGGTGCAACGCTAAATGTAGTGTTAAATCGGCCCACAAATGGCGCTTTTGCACTAAATACGCACCTAACAGCATTTAATCTGTTGCCCTTTTGCCAATCCCAAGGGGCAGGGGGTAGACGTAAACGTCACCTTCCTTTAGAGAGCGAGGCGCTAGCGCGGAGCAACGCCGCGTATTTCCTGGGTGGGAAAATGATGTCGATTATGAAAGCCATTACGGCCGCAATTGCTGCGGCAACCATTTCGTTTACGGCTCTGCCAGCCGCGGCGGATGAAACGCTCGCTTCGCGCTTGAGCACTATTATTGGACAAGAGCGCAGCGCCTTGTCTATGGTTCCTGAATACCAGTTGGATCTTTTGACCAGCCTGCCGGCCGGAAACGAAGACGATGTTACCGCAGAAGCGCAACTGATTTACAGCCGCGATTTTCTGGCTGATCAGCCCTCTGCAGATGGCGGTGCCCAGTGGGAATGTCTTGCCGAGGCCCTTTATTTCGAAGCACGCGGTGAAACTGTTCGCGGCATGTTTGCCGTGGGCGAAGTGATCTTGAACCGTGTTGATAGCAACAATTATCCAGACACGCTTTGCAACGTTATCAACCAAGGCACAGGCCGCAAGTACGGTTGTCAGTTCACATATACCTGTGACGGCAAAGCCGAAGTCATTGCAGAGCCGCAGTCATGGGAACGCGTTGGCAAAGTTGCACGTATTTTGGTTGATGGCGTGCCGCGCGCGCTGACCGGCGGTGCTACGCACTACCATACCAAAGCAGTGAACCCGTCTTGGGCGCAGCGCTACCCGCGCACAGCGACCATCGGTTCGCACCACTTTTATCGCCAGCCTGTGCGTACAGCGTCTAACTAACGTCGCATGACATGGTGCGCGCGTCGCGGCTGACGCTTGCCGCGATGGGCCGTCACCTATATTCGGACACAGTATTAATTTGTGCCGGAAACCCTAATGACTGACGATATTCGCCTTGCCTTTGCCCATCCCAGCGAAAGGGCCGAGGCCAGCAGCCAAACCCCTTGTGACCGGATTTCCTTACGCGACTATGTCGTAGAGGTCGAAATCGGTGCGTTTCAGCAAGAGCGCGGCACATTGCAGCGCGTGCGTTTCAATATTGTGGTCGAGGTTTCACCGCTGAGCGGTCCGATTGATGACGACGTTGACCGGATATTGTCCTACGACAAAGTCACCGAGGCGATCGGGGTCGAGCTAGAGGCAGAGCGGATCAACCTGCTTGAGACACTCGCTGCCCGCGTCGCCGAGCGTATTTTGCTGGAACCCCAAGCAGAACGTGTTTTTGTGCGCATTGAAAAGCTGGACCGCGGCCCGTTTTCATTGGGAGTAGAGATTGTACGGTCCCGCGATGGTGTAAACCTTGCTGGCCAAGACCACGTCGAAGCCCCGCACCCACGCGTCGTCTATTTATCGAACGAAGCGCTTTCGGCGCAGCATCTTACCGCTTGGATCGGTCAATTGGCCGCAATGGACGCACCTTTGATTATTTCCGTGGGCCCCGCCGATGTTGCCGCCCCACAGGCGAGCAATGCATTGGCGCAGCGCCGCATTGACCTGTTAGCGATCGAACAAAACGCATGGACACTGGCCGCGCGCGATCACCGCCTTATGGTGGTTGGAACGCGTACAGAATTGGATTGGGCGATGAAGAATGATCAGATTTGTATCTGGGCACCATCAAAGATAGTGTTGGATGCAGTCGATGGTCCTTCGGCCAGTCCACGCGATGCCGTTGCTCTGGTCGCTTGGTTTGCACAAGATATTGCCGCGAAAGAGCTGTTGGTGATCGGTGCACCTGCGCCCAAGACAGCCGTTGCGATCCGCGTAATTCCAGCTGCTTCGGTTGATCTGGGATGACCCTTTACTATCGCCCCATTGCACGCTTTGGCGAAGTTCCGACGCGACAAAGCTTTGCGCTAGCGGGCGGCTTGTGCTGGTTTGATAGCATTGCCGTGCACGAACGTGGCGGCGGCATCAATACCGTACCTGCACGCGATATCCCAACGGATGTTTTGCATCATTTGACCTGTCAGCGTCCGCCGATTGCCGGGCTCGATATGAGCGCCCCACGCCTGATGGGAATTCTGAATGTAACCCCGGATAGTTTTTCAGATGGCGGGCAGTTTGAAGCGCCACAGGCTGCTCTTGATCGCGCGTTGGTAATGCAGGCCGAAGGCGCGCAAATCATCGATATTGGTGGCGAAAGCACGCGTCCGGGGGCCACAGAAGTAGCGATTGCTGCAGAGATCGACCGCACTGCACCGGTTATTGCGGCAATCCGCGCGCAAAGCGGTGTGCCGATCTCGATTGATACGCGCAAATCTGCAGTTGGTCAGGCCGCAGTATCTGCAGGTGCTACAATGATTAATGATGTCGCGGCTTTCACCTTTGACCCTGCACTTGCTGATGTCGCCGCAACGGCGGGCGTGCCTGTTTGTGTTATGCATGCGCAAGGTTCGCCCGAGAACATGCAAGATGATCCGGCATACGAAGATGTCTTGTTGGATGTGTATGATTTTTTATCTGCGCGCGTGGATGCCGCAGTTGCCGCTGGAATTGCACGCAACCAAATCGTGATTGATCCCGGTATCGGGTTTGGCAAAACGGTCGCACACAACCTGATTTTGTTGCGCGGCATAGCGCTTTTTCACAGCCTTGGCTGTCCCATTTTGCTAGGTGCATCGCGCAAGCGATTTATCAGCGTTATTGGCGGTGGGCAGACAGCGCATGACCGCGTCAGTGGATCTGTGGCGGTCGCACTATTTGCGGCAAGGCGGGGCGTGCAAATCCTGCGGGTTCACGATATCTTTGCGACCAAACAGGCGTTAGATCTGGAATGGGCAATTGGCGGAGCAGCGATCACATGACACGGAAACTTTTTGGCACTGACGGTGTGCGCGGCAAAGCCAACACCTATCCGATGACCGCCGATATGGCGCTCAAGATCGGGGCGGCGGCAGGGCGATATTTTCGCAATGACGGGTCAAATGGCCACCGTGTTGTGATTGGCAAAGACACGCGGCTATCGGGCTATATGTTCGAAAGCGCATTGACGGCGGGCTTGACCAGTACCGGCATGAACGTGCTTCTTTTGGGGCCCGTGCCGACACCTGCGGTAGGCTTGTTGACGACGTCTATGCGCGCTGATCTGGGTATTATGATTTCCGCCAGCCATAATCCGCACCACGACAATGGCATCAAGTTTTTTGGTCCCGACGGTTTCAAGTTGTCAGATGAAGCCGAAGCTGAAATCGAGGCTCTGATTGATAGCGAGATAGAGCCCGCCAAAGCGCATAATATCGGTAGGGCCAAACGGATTGATGATGGGCGTTTTCGCTATGCCGAACGTATTAAGTCGACGTTTCCGGCGGGGATGCGGCTTGATGGGCTTAAGGTGGTGATTGACTGCGCGCACGGCGCGGCGCACCGGGTTGCACCAGAAGTTCTTTGGGAATTGGGCGCGACGGTTATTCCGGTTGGCGTGAGCCCTGATGGTTTCAATATCAACGATGGGTGTGGTTCGACAAACACTGCCGCCGCCGCCGCCAAAATCTTGGAGGTTGGTGCGCATCTTGGCATTTGCCTTGATGGTGATGCAGACCGTGTGATGATCCTGGACGAAACCGGCGCGGTTGCCGATGGCGATCAGTTGATGGCGCTTTTGGCGGGACGTTGGGCGGACCAAGACCGGTTGAACGGCGGCACTTTGGTGGCCACAGTGATGTCGAATTTGGGGTTGGAACGTCATTTGGATGGTCGCGGCTTGCGGCTTGAAAGGACCAACGTGGGCGACCGCTATGTGGTCGAGGCGATGCGTGCAAACGGCTGGAATTTAGGCGGCGAACAATCGGGTCATATTGTGATGACAGATTATGCCACAACCGGCGACGGGCTGTTGGCGGGTCTGCAGTTCTTGGCTGCGATGATCGAGACCGACCAACCGGCCAGCGCGCTGACTTCGGTCTTTGAAACGGTGCCGCAGATGCTTAAGAACGTGCGTTATGCGGCAGGGCAAGACCCGTTGAATGCGGCGTTGGTTCAGAAATCAATCGCTGATGCAGAGGCTAAGTTGATTGGGAAAGGGCGTTTGCTAATCCGCAAATCTGGCACGGAGCCGCTGATCCGCGTAATGGCGGAATGCGAGGACGACGTGCTTTTGGGACAGGTCGTCGATGCGATTGTGGCCGAAGTTGAAGCCGCGACCTAACGCAAAAGCAGTTTTTTTAATCCTACCCATTGGCTGATGACAAGTCCGATCAGGATCAAACCTAGAGCTGCGAAAAAGCGCAGTGGGAGGACTTCGTTCAGGACCAGCACGCCAAAGACCATTGACCAAAGCGGGACTTGGTAATTCACTAAGGTCATAAAGATTGCGCCAGCGCTGCGGATCGTTGCGACACGGATTAATGCGGCAAGTGCGGTTGGAATGAAACCAAGTACAAGAATCGCGATTGTCGGGCGTGGGTCGCTGATCGTCGGGATGCCTTCAAAAAACAACATGGCGGGGATCAATGCGATGGACCCGACTGTAAGCAAAAGTGCAGCCATCGTAATCGGATCAATTGGCGGGCAGCGGCGGGTCATGATACTGGATATCGCATAAGAAATCGACGCGGCGATGCAGGCAAGCTGACCCAATGGCTCTAGCCCAGTGCCGATACGCAAAATGGCGGGGCCGATCAAAACGATTGCCCCTGTAAAGCCCATCATGACGCCCAAGGTGTTGCGTATAATCATTTTTTCATCGGTGAAAAAATGCGCAAGCGGGAGCACAAACAGTGGCAGTGCGGCCATAGAGATCCCTGCAAATGCAGAGGGGACATATTGCTGCCCCCAGCTAAGTAGGGCGAATGGCAAGGCCGTGTTCAGCAAACCGATCGCAATCAGATAGCGGCGCATGATGGGTGTAAAAACGGGGAGGGGGCGTTTGAGAATACGCATCAGCATCAGCAATGCCGCAGCACCCAAAGTCGTGCGTGCGCATGCCACGGTGAGCGGCCCATACCCTTCGAGAGCTATTGCCACGACCATAAAGGTCGCGCCCCAGATGAGGCCGAGGACGGCAATGGATAGCCAGTTCGCGACGGTGGGCTGCGTGGTCATGATGAGGGTCCTTTGCGCAAAAAAGGCCCGGACAATGCCCGGGCCTTTCAATCAGTAAGGTGGATCAAGATCCACCTTACCAGACTTTAGTTCTTGGCTTTATCGACCATTTTGCCTGCGGAAATCCACGGCATCATATCGCGCAGCTTGCCGCCGACGATTTCGATCTGGTGCTCGTCGTTGGCACGACGGGATGCTTTGAGTGTTGGCTGTGAAACAGCGTTCTCAAGCATGAAGTCACGCACGAATTTTCCGGACTGAATGTCGGACAGCACGTCTTTCATACGCTTCTTTGTCTCGTCGTATGGCAGGATGCGTGGGCCGGAAACATACTCGCCATACTCAGCAGTGTTCGAGATAGAGTAGTTCATGTTGGCGATGCCGCCTTCATAGATCAGGTCAACGATCAGCTTGGTTTCGTGCAGGCATTCGAAATAAGCCATCTCTGGCTCGTAGCCAGCTTCGACCAATGTCTCGAAACCCATGCGGATCAATTCAACGATACCGCCGCAAAGCACAGCTTGCTCGCCAAACAGGTCAGTTTCGCATTCCTGACGGAAGTTTGTCTCGATGATGCCGGAACGACCGCCACCGATGGCGGAACAATAGGACAGGCCGATTTCCATGGCTTTGCCGGATGCATCGCGGTCAATCGCTACAAGGCAAGGCACACCGCCGCCTTTGGTGTATTCGCCGCGCACTGTGTGGCCGGGGCCCTTTGGTGCCATCATGATGACGTCAACGCCTTCTTTCGGCTCGATCAAGCCGAAGTGCACGTTCAAGCCGTGGGCGAACGCAATTGCCGAACCCGGCTTGATGTTGTCATGGACGTATTTTTTATATGTTTCTGCCTGAAGCTCATCGGGCATTGTGAACATGATCACGTCACACCAAGCCGCAGCTTCGGCGATGCCCATCACGGTCAGGCCTTCGCCTTCGGCTTTTGCTTGGCTTGGCGATCCTTCGCGCAGTGCCACAACAAGGTTCTTTGCACCGCTGTCGCGCAGGTTCAGCGCGTGGGCGTGGCCCTGGGAGCCATAGCCAAGGATGGCCACTTTTTTGTCTTTGATCAGGTTCACATCGCAATCGCGATCGTAATAAACGCGCATAATCGTCGTCCTTTGGTTGGTGTTTTCTGAAGTGTGTATAACTGAAAACATGCCGTATGGGAGCGTTGTATATTGAGTTTGGAGGGCAAGATGATGATTGCTATGCGTATTTACTTCATTTATTCATATTTCTATGCTTGATGATGTTGATCGCCGTTTTTTACGATTACTGCAAGAGGACCCGGCCTGCGGCGTCCCGGAACTTGCCGAGGCGATAGGCGTCACACCTGCGCGTCTGACCCGCCGTTTGGATCGATTGCGCAGCGACGGGGTGCTGCGCGGAAGTCATATTGTGATTGATTGGAAAGCGCTAGGATACTCGGTTTCGGTAAGTTTGCGGATTACATTGGACAAGACAATTTCGCGGGCGTTTGACGATTTCATTGCCGCGGCCCGTGCGGTGCCAGAGGTGATTGAAATCCAGACGTTCTTGGGTCGCGTTGATGTGCGGCTTTCGCTTATTGCGCGGGATTTACCGGACTACCAACGGATTTACCGCGAACAGGTGCTGACCTTGCCACATATCGCGGACATTGAAGCACTGATGACCGTCGCGACCGTCAAATCAGATGAAAGTCTGCCAATATGACGTTGGATGACCTTGATCGCGCGATCTTGCGTGCGTTGTCTGCGAATGCCGATCAGTCGACGGCGCGCTTGGGGCAAAAACTGGGCCTAAGCCAACCTGCCACATGGCGCCGTATCAAACGGCTGCAAGATGCAGGCGTCATTGCGGGGCGTCGCCTCATGCTGGATGCTGAGAAGGTCGGGTTTGGTGTGACGGTCTTTCTGGGTGTGAAGCTGGCCACAAAAGGCCGCGTCAGCCTTGAGGACTTTGAGCGCGCGATTGGCGCAATTCCGGAGGTCCAAACCGTTGATCACGTTCTTGGCCTCTATGATTATCGACTTCGCGTTGTCGCACGCGATCTGGCCGATTTTGAACGCGTGCTACGCCGCCGGATCATGACAATGCCGGGGGTGGGCAACGTCGAGGCGAATGTCCTGCTAAGTGAAGAACGCAGGCCGGGACCGATTTAGACAACTGTATACCAAGATAGTCTTTGCTTTTGGCGCCACGTACCCTTAGCCCTTTTTTAACTCTAGGAGGATTACCACATGGATGGCGCACACACTTCAGTTGACCCCGACGGTCTGATGGAATTTTCCGTGGTCTTCACGGACCGCTCTTTGAATCATATGTCCAAGGCGTTTCAAGGCGTCATGACCGATATTTCGGGCATGCTCAAAGAAGTATATAATGCAGACCATGTTGCACTGGTTCCGGGTGGCGGCACTTACGGGATGGAGGCAGTCGCACGTCAGTTTGGTGCAGATGCCCATGCCTTAATCGTTCGCAATGGTTGGTTTTCATACCGCTGGAGCCAGATTTTTGATGCTGGACAATTCACAGCGCAAACCACCGTTATGAAGGCCCGCCAAGCGGGCAATGACACTCGTGCCCCATTTGCGCCTGCGCCGATTGATGACGTTGTCGCGGCAATTAGGGATGCAAAACCAGACGTTGTCTTTGCCCCACATGTGGAAACCTCTGCTGGGATTATCCTGCCGGATGACTATATCACGGCAATGGCGAATGCCGCGCATGATGTGGGCGCGTTGCTGGTATTGGACTGCATCGCGTCTGGTTGTTCTTGGATCGATATGAACGCGACCGGCGTCGATGTGCTGATTTCTGCCCCGCAAAAAGGCTGGTCATCAACCCCTTCAGCAGGTCTGGTGATGATGTCTGATCGCGCAATCGCGCGCATGGCAGATACGTCGTCGAATTCATTCACAATGGATTTGAAAAAGTGGCACAGCATCATGCAGGCGTATGAAAACGGTGGCCACGCCTATCATGCGACGATGCCAACCGACGGCTTGCGCGCGTTTCGCGATACGATGCTAGAGACGCAGAAATATGGATTTGCACGCCTAAAGGATGCGCAATGGGCCCTGGGTGACGCTGTGCGCAAGGTGCTGGCCGATAAAGGCGTTAAGTCGGTTGCGGCAAAAGGGTTTGGCGCGCCGGGTGTTGTGGTCAGCTATACTGATGATCCTGCAATCCAAAACGGTTCAAGATTCGTAGCCGAAGGCATGCAGATTGCCGCCGGTGTTCCGCTGCAATGCGATGAACCTGCTGACTTCCGCACTTTCCGTTTGGGTCTATTCGGACTTGATAAGCTTTATGATGTAGATGGTACATTGGCACGTTTGGTGCCGGTTTTGGACAGGGTGCTTTAGCCAGCACCCAGACCCAATTGCATCAACGTACGACGCACCGGGGAAACCCCATAAAGCGCTTCGATCCCTTTGGACCGGAGCGTTTGGAACACGGGGCTTCCTGCAATTGACGCGCGGTTCAGTGCATCGATACCAGTCACGCGAAGTTTGATGTCTGCATGTCTTTTGCGCGCATAGGCGTCCAGCATCGAAGGCGCGCCCAACTGATCAGGTTGCGCCGTCGCTAGGTCTAGTAGGCACGCCAAGTCACGCAGCGACATGTTTAAACCCTGTGCGCCAATTGGCGGCATGACATGTGCTGCTTCGGCAACAAGTGCTGTGCGCGGGGCGATCAGGCTATCAGCAATCTGGCTGATTATCGGCCAGACACTGCGTCGCGAAGCCAGTTTGAGTGGCCCGTAAAGCAAAGCAGATCGATCATTGGCAGCGGTTTCAAAAGCGTCGTCTGTAAGTGCTGCCAAGCGCTGCACCTCTGTGCCGCGGTCCATCCAGACCACGGCAGAACAGGGTCGCCCTTCATGGTCTGGCAGGGGGACGAGTGTGAATGGTCCGCCAGAGCGGTGCACTTCGGTCGAGACATTATCGTGGGGTGCATCATGGGTCACTGCGAATGTCAGTGCCTTTTGTCCATAGCGCGTGATCTTCGCGTCGATACCTGCGGCTTTGCGTACGGCTGATCCACGACCATCCGCGCCAATTACCAAGCGTGCATCGACTTGGCTGCCATCCGTGAGCGTCACAATGGCTGCGGCGTCGCGCGCCAACATGCGGGCAAACCCGGTGCCGGGGCGAAAGTCGACATTGGGCAATTCTACCAGTCGCGCTACCATTTCACGGCGCAAAAGCCAGTTGGGTAGGTTCCAGCCAAAGGGTTTATCGGAAATGTCAGCTGCGTTGAAATCGCGGGTCACATGGGCATCTGCACCCGCATCAACAATACGCATCACCTGCAAGGGTGTCGCATAGGGGGCGAGTTTGCTCCACAAGCCCGCAGCCTCTAGAAACTGCTGGGCTGGCTGTAAGAACGCGGTTGTGCGTAAATCGGCCCCTGCGGCATCACTGGTCGTGATAGGTGGGGTAGGGTCAACGATCACCACGCGAAATCCCGCAGTGCCAAAAGCGGCCGCCGCGGTCAGGCCAGCAACACCACCGCCTGCAATCAAAATATCGGTCGAAATACGTTCCATAAGATAAGACATAGGGCTGTTCTACAAAGGCGGAAAGGGTCAGCGGGCCAACTGCGACAAGAAATCCGCAAGATCATCTGTGTGGTGATGAATATAGTGATCTGGTTCCGCCTGTGGATGCACATGCACCGTGCGCATGCCCAATGCGTGCGGAACCGCGAGATTGCGTGCCTCGTCTTCGAACATCGCAGATTTTTGAGGAACCAGACCGTCTTTGGCAAAGACACTGCGAAAGGCATCATGGCTTGGCTTTGGTTTGAAATCGGCATGTTCTACACCGTAGACGGCATCGAACGACGACGTGAGGCCGCGGGCGGCCAGAACGCGTTTGGCGTGATTATGCGACCCGTTGGTGAATACGATTTTCCGGCCACTTAGCCCTTTGATAGCAGCTTGAAGGCTGGCGTCTTCTTGTAGGTGCGAAATATCAATATTGTGCACATCAGCCAAAAAATGATGCGGATCGACATCGTGATGTGCGATGAGACCTGTCAGGGTCGACCCATAGGCGTTCCAATACTCTTTGCATAAGACAAGCGCTGCGGTGTGATCCAAACCCGTCAACCGCGCAACATAGGCAGAAAAACGACCGTCCATCTGCCCAAAAAGATCGGCGGACGGCGGATAAAGCGTATTGTCGAGGTCAAAAACCCATGTATCCACATGTGCGAAATACTGTGCAACCATACGCGGACAATATGCCCGGGGTGGGTGCTGTGCAATCGGTTTGGGTTGATCCTTTGGGGGACAGGGGACTATGCTGTCGCGATGCTAAAAAGGACAGATTGATGCACGACGCGCGCGGTTCACAAAAAGACGCCTATGCCCTTATTCTTGAGGCAATCGACAGTCATGTCTACAAACCGGGTGACCGCTTGGTGGAAAGTGAATTAGCGGAGAGATTTGGCGTCTCGCGCACCCCGATCCGCGAGGCGTTACAGCGGCTGGAGACGCAGTCTTTGCTGACCCGCGACGGGCGGTCGTTGATTGTTGCATCACTGGATCATTCACAGCTATCGGAACTGTATGTTGTGCGGGGTGAATTGGAAGGGCTCGCTGCCAGGCTTGCCGCCCAACATGCGACACCAGAAGAGATTAAGGTATTGCGCGATTTGATGGCCGCAGATGCTAAACTAGTAAGCGATCCCAACGCCATGAGCCGCGCCAACCGTCGCTTTCACAAGCAAATTCACCTCGCGTCGCACAACCGTTTTTTGGTGCGGCAACTGGATCTTGTACATCGGTCTATGGCGCTTTTGGCGACGACATCGATCGCTGCCGAAGGGCGCGGTCATCAGACCTTGCAAGAACATGAAGCGATCGTCGCTGCCATCGAAGCAGGTGATGGTGACGCAGCATATCAGGCGCTGCGCGATCATATCTCTGAGGCGTTCGTCACGCGTCTAAAACTGGACGCCCAAGCGGTTGAAGCGGCTGAGTAATTAGGCGCGCATCGCTTCGGTAAAGCGTTCAAACAGATAATAACTATCTTGCGGTCCCGGGCTTGCCTCGGGGTGGTATTGCACGCTGAATACGGGGCGTCCTGCAATGCGGATACCGCAGTTACTACCGTCGAACAGCGATACATGTGTTTCTACAACACCGTCGGGCAAGGTTTGGCTATCAACCGTAAAGCCATGATTCATTGATGTAATTTCGACTTTTCCGGTTTCCATATCCTTCACAGGATGGTTCGCACCGTGATGGCCGTGGTTCATCTTGATGGTTTTTGCACCAACAGCAAGGGCCAACATTTGATGTCCAAGGCAGATGCCAAAGACCGGCAGATCTGCGGCCAACACACCTTGGATCATGGGCACAGCATAAACGCCAGTTGCCGCTGGATCACCGGGGCCGTTTGACAAGAAAACGCCGTCTGGGTTCAACGCGAGAATCTCTTGTGCAGTTGCGGTTGCAGGCAGGACAGTGACATCACAGCCAGCACTTGCCAGACAGCGCAGTATGTTCCGCTTTGCGCCAAAATCAATTGCGACGACTTTGTATTTGGCGTCGGTCTGCGGGGCATAACCTTGGGGCCAAGCCCACCGCATTTCGTTCCACTGATAGGACTGTGCGCAGGTCACATCCTTTGCAAGGTCCAAACCTTCAAGTCCTTGAAAGGCCCGCGCTTTTTGCACAAGAGCCGCAATATCAAAGTTGCCGTCAGGATCATGGGCAAG
>Ga0075469_10000465_pt1 | contig 17947 bp, 17 predicted proteins | sample DEB08_DNA_13_FD_77577 | JGI IMG/M metagenome (GOLD analysis project Ga0075469, IMG submission 77577) | Aqueous microbial communities from the Delaware River and Bay under freshwater to marine salinity gradient to study organic matter... | ecosystem: Environmental > Aquatic > Marine > Coastal ...
GTGGATGCCTTTGTCCCTTTGGCTGGACCATTGGCAGAAGTGCTAGAAACTACACTGTTCAAGTTACGCAGCACAATGGTGAATGTGGGCGCAGAAAACCTCGAACAATTTCGTGAACAGGCCATCCTGACGTTAGTCTCAGAGCAATCCGTGGTTGAAGGAGGTACGTCGAGTGTCTTCCAGTTCAACCGCAGTCGAGAGATTGATGATGGCCGTTGGGGAAATTCTAGTTAGTACCCTCGTGCTGTGTTTTTTTTGACGGGCGGTCATGTATAATCGCCGCTGTCGTTAACCTCGTTCTAGGAAGCCATCGTTGTGAAAATTGAAAAAGCCTTATTGGCCATCGCCTTACTTGCCACGATGTTAGTGCAGACGGTAATTGCCAGCACGATTGAAGATGAGATTACCGCGCGGATCAAAAAGGCGGGTAGTGTTTGCATTCAAGGCGATGACTGCGGTCAAGCGACGGCAGGCACCGCCACTGCCGCCAATGCCACCGGTGGCGCTGACGCTATTTATAATGCTAGCTGTTCTACCTGCCACAGCGTCGGTGTGGCTGGCGCGCCAAAATTAGGCGACAAAGATGCCTGGACGCCTCGTATCAGCAAAGGTATGGACGCCCTGTACGCCAGTGTCTTTAATGGTATTGCGCCGGGTATGCCAGCGCGAGGCTTGTGCTTCACCTGTTCTGACGACGATCTTAGAGCCGTTGTCGATCTAATGGTGGATCAGTCTAAGTAGTTCTGCTTCGATCAAGCTGGCGAAACGCCAGGGCTTCGGTCAGATGGGGGGTCGTCAGATCGGCGGCGCCCGCCATGTCAGCGATGGTGCGGGCAATTTTCAACACTTTAAAATAGCCTCGTGCCGAAAGCCCCAGTTTTTCCATCGCTTTGTCCATCAGCTTGCCATCAGCCCCTGACAACTTGCAGTCCCGAGATACCTCTGCGCTGCTGAGATGGGCGTTGGGCTTGCCCGCGCGCTCAAACATTAATTTTCTTGCCGACAGCACCTGCGCCGTGGCTGCTTCATGGGCCAGCATGTCGGGCGAATAGTCGGGGTCAGAAAGCAGTCCGCGCTCCAGGCTAGGCACAGACACATGCAGGTCAATTCGGTCCAATAGTGGGCCAGAAACCCGGTTTCGATAAGCGGCGATGCGCTCTTGGCTGCAATGACACGGCTGCCGAACATCGCCATAATATCCACAGGGGCAAGCATTCATCGCGGCGACTAATTGAAACCTGGCGGGATAACAAACTTGATATTGGGCTCGGCTTATCATGATGTGGCCTGATTCCAGCGGCTCTCGCAGGACTTCAAGGACCCGGCGTGAAAATTCGGGCAGCTCATCAAGAAACAAGATGCCATTGTGTGCCAGGGATATTTCCCCTGGGCGAGGTGGGCTGCTACCCCCCACCAGGGCAATTGAGGAGGTTGTATGATGGGGTGACCTAAAGGGCCTTTGACCCCACGTCAAAGGATCAAAGGTATAATTTGATACGGAATGAACCGCGGCTACCTCTAAGGCTTCCGGGGTTGACAAGGGTGGTAGCAGGCTGCGCAGACGATTTGCCAACATGGTCTTGCCGGTGCCTGGTGGTCCAATAAACATCAGATTATGGCTACCAGCGGCTGCAATCACGAGTCCGCGTTTGGCGACAAGTTGGCCGCGAACATCGGCGATGCCGCCATATTTCAGCGGACGGTTGGGAGTGGCCATTGAATCAGGGCGAGGCAAAGTAGTGACGCCCTTGAGATGAGCAATAACCTCCAGAAGATTGTTAGCAACCCTGACGTTAGTAGGGCCAGCCAGGTTTGCTTCGGCACCATTTAAAGTGGGTACAATTAACAAACGATCCGCCGCAGAGCATTGTATGGCCGCGGGTAGAACCCCATTGACGGCTCGCAATTGCCCATCCAGTGCCAGCTCGCCAAGCCATTCGCACTGTTGCAGCGCGGCTTGGGGCAAATCACCATTGGCGGCGAGAATCGACACGGCGATCGCCAGATCATAGCGCCCGCCTTGCTTCGGTAAATCAGCAGGTGCGAGATTGATAGTGACCCGTCGACTCGGTGTTTTTAGCCCGGCATTGGTGATAGCGGACTTGACCCGGTCCTTCGCCTCCTTGACCGTCGTGGCGGGCATGCCAACAATTTGAATTTGTGGAAGCCCCTGAGAAATATCGGCTTCGACGGTAATCAGCGGCGCTTCTATGCCAATTTGGGCGCGAGAATAAGTAATTGCAAAGGTCATGGATTGTGTCGGCCGAAAGAAGGTGGGATTGATATGAGTGTACGGGGTCGTTGGTGACTGTTTGTGCGACAGGACAGTGAATCGGCGTGCGAGGTTTGTGAGTACTTCTGGGCTGTTGTGCACCCTAACAGCGCACTAGCGGTTAACGTAAGGACCTGAGGCGCACTGCTATGGTGCGATTGCAGTTCGGTCTGACACTCGTCGAAGCCTGTATCTATCTGAAATATATGGATTTTAATAACTTGGCACGGTCGATGCTGTAGTGAATCATAGAAGTCTATAATCAGGGCGTAAAGATTGGGACCTGCTCAAGTGTTGCAAGAGCTGTTACCGTTAAGGTGCGTTTTTACCGGTATATCACTGGGACGAAAAGAGCTAAAGATGAGATTTGGACGAACAGCTGATCTTGCTAGTCAGGCACCTCGCTGGTGTAACGCTGCGATTAGGCGTAGCCAAGAGATTATAATTTCGATACATTTGCCCCACATCAAAAACAGAGGCAACTCTGTTCAAGGAGAACCTATATGAAGTTAGTCACCGCAATCATCAAACCGTTTAAGTTAGACGACGTGAGAGAAGCGCTATCCGAGATGTCTGTACAGGGCATGACGGTTACAGAGGTCAAAGGTTTTGGACGACAGAAAGGCCATACGGAGCTCTATCGAGGTGCTGAGTATGTCGTTGATTTTCTGCCGAAGGTAAAGATCGAAGTGGCGATCGCAGATGAAAGCCTGGATGCGGTTATTGAAGCGATTACGAGCGCGGCCAATACGGGCAAAGTGGGCGACGGTAAGATTTTCGTCAGTACACTAGACGACGTCATCCGCATCAGAACCGGCGAAACCGGTGTTGAAGCGGTCTGACACCGCAGATATATCCCCTAGCCTGAGCTCAACTCGTCTTCTGCAATGTAAATGGGGTTTCCCAGATAGCAGTGCCTAGCAGACGCGTTGGCCTCAGCGTTGAAGGTTATGCGTGCTATTCTGAATGATCATTGTATCTCCAGTACAATCCTCCTCTATAATTCCCCTTTAGTTTCTGGATAGTGAATCTATCATGAAGTATCAAAGTACTAGGGGCGGCGTTTCGGGCATCAGTTTTAAGGACGCTGTACTTATGGGGCTGGCCGATGATGGCGGCCTGTTAGTTCCCGAGTTTATCCCAGATGTGAGTGCGGAGCTGGACGCGTGGCAGGGTTACAGCTATTCGCAGTTAGCGCTAGAGGTTATGAGTCGATTTATCGACGATATACCCCGGCCCGCATTACAACAGATTATTGACCGCAGCTATGGGACCTTCTCTGTGCCGGCAGTGACCCCCATCGTGCCTCTGGGTCAAGATTATGTGCTCGAGCTTTTCCATGGTCCGACCCTGGCCTTTAAGGATATTGCTCTGCAATTTTTGGGCAACGTGTTCGAGTACATTCTCGATGAGCGTGGTCATAGCGTGAATATCTTGGGTGCGACCAGTGGTGATACGGGTAGTGCCGCGATTGCCGGCGTCCGTGGCAAGAGTAATATCAATATTTATATTATGTTTCCGGAGGGCAAGACCAGCCCATTGCAGGAACTGCAGATGACGTCAATTTTGGATGACAATGTCCATAATATTGGTATTCACGGCAGCTTCGATGATTGCCAGGCACTGATGAAGGGTATTTTCTCTGACCTGGATTTCAAAACGGAACATAATCTGGCCGCAGTGAACTCTGTCAATTGGACCCGCGTACTCGCCCAGGTGGTCTACTATTTTTCTGCCTGGTATCAATTAGGCTGTCCTGCACGATTTGATGTTTGCGTGCCAACAGGCAACTTTGGGAATATTTTTGCGGGTTATATCGCCCGTGAAATGGGCCTGCCGATCCGCCATCTTATTCTTGCAACGAATGCCAACGATATCCTGTGTCGGTTTTTCAACACAGGTCGTTACGAGCGCCGCGAAGTCAACTTCACCCATAGTCCAGCCATGGATATCCAAATATCCAGCAACTTTGAACGGTATCTATTCTATAAGTTGGGTGGAGACACCGAGCAGGTTAAAGAGTTTATGGCGAGTTTTGCGGCCACAGGGTCGGCTGAGTTGTCGGAAAAAACCCAGCCGATTGATGCTGTCATCAAAGCGGGCTCGGCGAGCAATGCGGTAACCTTGGCGACAATTGAGCAAGTTTATCGAACCGAAGGCTATTTGCTAGATCCGCATACGGCGGTCGGCTTGTCGGTGATGCAAGTATTTCGTGAGGATGGGGTCCCACTCGTCCTGCTGGCGACTGCGCATCCTGCGAAATTTGAAGACGTCATACGCGAGGCGTTGCCAGAAGTTCACGCGGTGCACCCGACGCTTGAGGCGTTACGGGAATTACCTACTCGCAAGACGATTCTGGATCTGGCAGAAGACAGCATCAAGGCGTTTATTGTGCGCGGCGTCTGAGACTCGGCGTCCCCAACTCGGCGTTCCCAACTAGGCGTTCCCAACTAGGCGTTCCCAACTAGCTACGTTCGTGCAAGCGTGCGACGGCGGCAGGCAAGTCACCGATCTGCTCGATAGTTTCATCAGGTCTGGATTCCCCGGGTCCTGGGCGTTCTGCATTCTTGACCCAGATGGTGTGCAGGCCAATGCGTTTGGCAGCATCGATGTCGAGCTGCGGATCATCGCCCACATAAATCATTTCATGTGGTGCTGTGCGGGTATGTTCGAGTGCCGCATTGAATAGCTGGGGCGCAGGTTTGGGTGCACCCACTTGCTCGGCAGAAAATGCAAAGTCAAACACGTGATTTAAACCTAGCCGATTGATATCTGCGTTGCCGTTAGTCAAGGCGCCCAGGATATAACGGCTCGCTAGATCCTGAATGGCATCCTGAGCCCCGTCGAACATTTCGATGTCGTTTCTGGCGGCTAAAAATATTTCGATGGCATCATTCGATAACTCAAATGCCCGGCCGGGATCAATCTGGCTTAGCCTTAATGCCTGCTCGATCATTCTGCGTCGCAGCTCGGTAATTTTCTTACCGAGTTCAGGCTCCCGGTTGACGAGTTCATGGCGTAACTCACGCATGCCGGTGACGTCATATTTCAAGTCTGGCACCATAAGGCTCAGCCACTCATCCAGGCGTTTTTCAGCGCGAATAATGACTGGCTTGACCGCCCAAAGCGTATCATCTAAATCAAACGCGATAACCTTTATCATGATTTGTTGGATCCTGGGATGGGGTTCTTTCTGTGTGCTCTTGGATGAGCCTTATCGTAGACCTCCGCAAGATGCTGAAAATTGAGGTGGGTGTAAATTTGAGTCGTAGAAATATCTGCATGGCCCAATAATTCTTGAACGGCACGTAAGTCACCGCTTGACTCGAGTATGTGGCTGGCAAATGAGTGTCTGAGCATATGGGGATGAACGTTACCGGGCAGCAGCTGTTGGCGCGTCCAGTGACGGATCCGGGCCTGCACATTCCGTGCACTGATTCGGTTGCCGCGTTCGCTGATGAACAACGCGAAGGTATCTTCGCTAGTCTGTTTCATTGGTAATGGCTGGCGTCCCGCCTGCCATGTTTGCAGCGCGCTAAGTGCGATAGAGCCCACCGGCAGAACACGCTGTTTGTTGCCTTTACCGGTCACCTTGATGGAACCTTCGTCCCAGTTGACATCGTTAACATTGGTGTTCACCAATTCGGCCAGACGTAAACCTGAAGAGTAAAATAGTTCAAGCATCGCCCGATCTCGGCGAGCGTACCAGTCTTCAGGTACCACATTCAGCAGCTGCGCAATCTGGTCAGTATCAAGGGTGTCTGGTAATTTTCGAGCGGTTTTGGGTGCGCTGACGCCGAGTGCAGGGTTGTGTTTGCTCAACGCCTCGCGCACCAGATAATGAAAAAACGTCCTTGCGCTTGAGAGGCGGCGTTGCAGACTCTTGCCAGAGAGTCCACGTCGATGGTTGTGCGCAATAAACTGACGAATATGATGGGTTTGCAGCTCGCCCCAGGCCTTAATGTCGTTCTCGAGGCAATAGGCGCTAAGCTGCAACAGATCGCGTTGATAACCGGACACTGTATGGTGCGAGAGTCCCCGCTCGTTGACCAAGTGTTGGATAAATTGATCGACCTGTTCTTTCAAGCTGACCCCTGCCCGGTTCTGAAAGGTTTAGTAGGGTGCCAAATGAGCCGGTAGCTGGCGGGCCAGAACATCGGCAATAAAGCCGATGAATAAGGTCCCCATACCGGGCTGAAAAAAATTGGGATCCATGCTGCCGATGGCTAGCAAGGCAATCTGTTCGCCAACCCCGGTAGTCTTGGATGGGGCCTTGACGGATAGAACGGCTGCTGATTTAACTTTTTCGGTGCTGTGAGGAAACAGGAAATCCTGCTCTGCCGGCCGCAGAATGCCCAACATAGGTTTTTTGCTCTTCATCAGTGCGCCGACGTGTTCTCGTGCAGCTGACTCGGGAACTGAGTAGGCAAAGTGATTGATTTGCATGGCCCTATCGTTGAAAACGATCAAACTGTAGGCTTGGCACTTGAAGTCGCGTTTGAAGCTGAGCTCCAGGGCTGCATAAAATTCGGAACTATCTTTAGCTTCCATTAACGCCAGCACAAGGCGCTGACACTTCGCGAAAATATCATTGTTGATTGTTCCTGCGTCGATGAGCGCATCGAGCTGCTTGCGAATGTCTCGATTGCGTTCACGCAGAAGACTAACCTGGCGCTCCACCAAGGACACATCGCCGCCATGAATATGGGGCAATTGCAGATTCCGCAGGAGTTCATCACGGTCGCTAAAGAAGTCTGGGTGTGATGCCAAATATTCCTCGACATGGCTTGGATCTAAGTCCGCCGCCTGTTTAAACAATGACTTGGGTGTTGGCATAGTCTTCACTTCTGATGTTAGTTATATTTGTAAGCGACCCTCAAAGACGCGGGCAACGGGCCCGGTCATGATCACGGGATGGTCGTCACCGGCCCAACTGATCCTCAAGCTGCCGCCAAGCAGTATGACCTCTACTTGTGCATCGAGTAAACCTTGAAGTCTGCCAGCAACCATTGCTGCGCAAGCGCCTGTTCCGCAAGCCCGGGTTTCACCGACGCCCCGCTCAAACACTCGCAACCTGATCTGGCCACGATTGATAACCTGCATAAAACCAACGTTGACTCTGGCCGGAAACCGTTCGTGACGCTCGATCAGCGGACCTAACTGGGCAACGGCGGCAGTCTCAATATCATCAACCAGCAGCACGGCATGGGGATTGCCCATGCTGACAGCGGTTAACTGCACGTTAGTTGCCGGGCACCCGATTGTGGGCGTGGTGCAAAGGTCATAAACGATCCCAGGTTTTTCAGTCAGGAACGGTATCTTTTCTGGCTGCAGGATCGGAGGACCCATGTTTACGCTGATGTCGCCGTCCGGTTCGAGTCGGCATTCAATGTTGCCCGTGTTGGTTTCGAGCTTGATGCTGGATTTGGTGGTCAAGCCGCGGTCTCGAACAAAGCGCAAGAAACATCGTGCGCCGTTGCCACATTGCTCTGCTTCTGAGCCGTCAGCGTTAAAGATTCGATACTTGAAATCCATCGCGGGATTATCTGGCGGCTCGACAATCAGTAACTGGTCGAAGCCGATGCCGGTACGTCGGTCTGCCATAGCTCGAATCTGGTCATCACGGATTTGGAAATTCTGGGTAATGAGGTCCAGCAGCACGAAATCATTGCCGAGGCCGTGCATTTTGGTAAATCTAAGTAACATGATGGCAAGCAACACTCTTTGCGGTGGATGATAAAAAATGCTTAATCAAGTTGTCCTCATCAAAAGACCAAACAACGTTCCAGCCTGAGTTGATCGTCAATAGTTTCTCGTTGGCGTACACATTGTGTGGTCGCGCCGCTGACAATGACTTCAGCGACACGATTCCGACTATTGTAATTAGAGCTCATGGCGAAACCATAGGCGCCGACGGAATGAATGGCGAGCAGGTCTCCGGCCTCGATAGCAAGGGATCGGTTTTTGCCGAGAAAGTCACCGCTCTCGCAAATCGGGCCCACTACTTCGAACAATTCTTTATCACTATTGCGGATTTCCACTTCAGTGATGCGTTGCCATGATTGATACAAGGCGGGCCGAATCAGATCGTTCATACCCGCATCGACGATAGCGAAATGCCTATCTTCATTGGCTTTGATGTTTACCACGCGCGTCAGTAGAACGCCAGCATTGGCAGTCAGGTAGCGGCCCGGCTCGAACACTAGGGTCTGGGGTCGGTGTCCCATGCCTTGCAGAATCGCGCCGGCATATTCGAGTATGTCCACGGGGGTCTCATCGTCATAACAGACGCCCAGGCCGCCGCCCAAATCGATATGTGCCAAGTTGATGCCAGCGATTGCCAGATCATCGACTAATGAAAGGACTCGGCTCATGGCGTCTATAAAAGGTGCAAGCTCAGTAATCTGCGAGCCGATATGACAATCAATGCCTTTAGTCTCGATATGACTCAGGTCGCGGGCACGTTGATAAAGACCCGGCGCATCCTCCATCGAGACGCCAAATTTATTTTCACGAAGACCGGTGGAGATATAGGGATGTGTTCCAGCATCGACATCCGGGTTGACCCGAATCGAGATTGGCGCGATCAGGTCCATGCTACACGCTAGCCTTTGGATCTGATCCAACTCCATTGAAGACTCGATATTGAAACAGGCAATGCCTGCAGCAAGGGCATTTTGGATTTCCCAGTCTTGTTTGCCGACACCAGAGAAGACGATTTTCGCAGGGTCGCCACCGGCTCTCAGGACGCGCTCCAGCTCCCCGCCAGAGACGATATCAAAGCCCGCGCCCAGTTGTGCCAGCAGGCTGAGCACACCCAGGTTGGCGTTAGCTTTGACGGCATAACAGATCATGACGGGATGCTTCTCAAAGGCCTGAGAAAAAGCCTCATACGCCGCCGTGATAGTGCCCTGGGAATAGACATACAGGGGGGTGTCGAACTGCTCTGCGAGAGATTTGGCCGGAACCTTCTCAATGAACAATTCGTTATCTTGGTAGTGGATTAGTGTCATGAGTTATCTTTGCTGCTCTGGTGAGTCTCGACCGATTCGATTGACTGTCCGTCTGGGGCGCTGGATTGGGGCAGAAACAGTGGCCCTTTTTGGCCACAGGCTGACAATAGACCCGAGAGTAGTAGTGTCAGCAGTGCGAGTCGTATCATCGGTAGGCCCCGGATTGGGCTGACCGAGGTCAGCAAGAATAAAGTCTTCGCAGTATACGTGAGTGACCTGGTCCAGCAAAGAGGATCGCTTGGTTTGCTCCCAGGGCTTATACTGTCCGCAGTGGGCAGTGAACTCAGTGAATAATACTGCCACAAAATACGGCCCAAGCTATCAAGGTCGAGTCCCTTAACTAAATGAACGACGGTGATGACTTTGTTGGAGAGTGAATACAACGACCTGATTGACGACATCTATAATCGTATTGAGGATCAGGTTGACGAATTGACCCAGGATCTGGATGTGGATTCTTCAGGCTCGGTGTTAACCATCACGTTTCCCAATAGCTCTCAGGTGATCTTGAGTCGCCAGGTAGCCACCCATGAAATATGGGTGGCCGCCAAGTCCGGTGGGTTTCATCTCCATCTTACCGAAGGCCAATGGGTTTGCCGCACAACAGCGGAAAACTTGCCAACGCTATTAAGCCGGACATTCACCGAGCAACTCGGTGAATCAGTTAACTTGCTGGTCTAAAGCATCGAGCCTTACAGACGCTCGCTGGATAGCCGAGTCGACCTGGTTCGGTGCAGTGCCGCCGATATGATTGCGCGCCCTGATCGACCCTTCAAGGGTTAAGACAGCATAAATATCATCGCTAATGAGACTGGACTCAGCTTGCATTGTTGCCAGTGAAAGTTCAGCCAAGTCGACCGCTTGGTTTATTGCCACACCGACTAACTTGCCGACGACGTCATGGGCGTCTCGAAAGGGCAGGCCTTTTTTCACCAGGTAATCCGCAAGATCTGTTGCTGTCGCGTACCCGCGCATAGCCGCAGCGCGCATATTCTCGCGCTTTGGCACCATGGCAGGAATCATATCGGCGAAGGCGGTCAGACAGTCTCGAAGCGTATTGACGGTATCAAACAGAGGCTCCTTATCTTCTTGGTTGTCTTTGTTGTAAGCCAGGGGCTGGCCCTTCATTAAGGTCAGTAGCGTCATGAGGCTGCCATAGACTCGCCCGGTTTTACCGCGAACTAACTCGGGGACATCGGGGTTTTTCTTTTGGGGCATGATAGAAGAACCGGTGCAAAACCGATCGGGCAAGTCAACGAAATCAAATTGAGGAGATGCCCACAGTACTATCTCTTCTGACCATCGCGACAGGTGCATCATCATGATACTGGCGCAAGCGCTAAACTCGATAGCAAAGTCGCGATCGCTGACGGCATCTAATGAATTTTCTGCGACGCCATCAAAACCCAACAATTTCGCGGTCAGCAGACGATCAATGGGATAGCTGGTGCCGGCAAGTGCGGCAGCGCCCAGGGGCAGCACATTAAGCCTCGCTCGACAATCCTGAAAGCGAGCATAATCTCGCTCAGTCATTGCGTACCAGGCCATTAAGTGATGGCCGAAGGTGATTGGCTGGGCGACTTGCAAATGCGTCAAGCCGGGTAAGATTGTGGCTGTTTCCTGACTGGCCAGCGCTAGAATACCCCGCTGCAGGCGAATTACCAGGCGACTGATGATGTCGATTTGGTCGCGCAGGTAGAGTCTGATATCTGTGGCAACCTGGTCGTTTCTGGAGCGGCCGGTATGCAGTTTTTTACCGACACTACCAATTCGGTCGGTCAACGCACTTTCGATATTCATGTGGACGTCTTCAAGGGCCACGGACCAGCTGAATATCCCCTGATGAATCTCCGCCTGTATGGCTTCTAGGCCGCCAATAATGGCGGTCAGTTCCACCTCGCTAAGGACACCAACCTGACATAACATTGTGGCGTGGGCAATGGAGCCTCGTATATCCTGGTCGGCCATGACCTGATCAAATCCAACTGACGCCGTAAATTGCTCGACGAAGGCATCTGTTGCCTCGGAAAATCGACCGTCCCAGAGTTTTTTGCCTGTTGGATTATCGTTTGTCATCTGCCAACCTATTTTTGTATGAATTCGCGATCTCTGAGTTTGATTATAGCAGCAAGCTTTACGGGCTATACTAATTGACTAGAATTAAATGGGGGACGTTTTATTTGAACGCTCGAAATGAAGTAGAGGAAGACTTTTTTCTACCCGACCTCTGTCAGGCACAGAGTATTTTATTTCTTGTTCTGATAGCCGAACTGCTGGTGTTAGTCCTCGTGCTGGCAAGTTCTTCATTGCTCAGCTTCAGTTGGTCGAAAATGGGACTGGTTTCTCTCTTTGTGCAATGGGTGGTGCTGACTTCAGCCACCGTGTTATGTAACTTCAGACCCCTGCTGATGCGCATGTCGATCTTCTATGCGACATTGACGGGTTACGGCATCATCTTGTCGCTGACACTGATTTTTAGCATTCTGGGTGAGTGGATCACCATGTTGCCAGATATGCCCTGGAATCTGGAGCAGACCGGAAATGTGAGCCGCAACTTGATCGTCGCCGCGGTCATGACCGGTATCGCATTTCGATATTTTTTCCTGCAACACCAACTTCGGCGTCAAGAGCAGGCTGAGCTGAATTCCCGTATTCAGGCACTTCAATCCAGAATTAGGCCCCATTTTTTGTTCAACAGCATGAATATCATTGCCAGCCTGATTAGTGTAGATCCGGATACTGCGGAGGAGGTGGTAGAGGACCTGTCAGTGCTGTTTCGAGCCAGCCTGAATCAGAGCAGCGATCAACCAGTGCTGCTGGCGGAAGAATTAGCGCTGTGTCAAAAATACGTGCATATCGAGTCTCTGCGGTTGGATGAGCGCTTACAGGTAAACTGGCACATTAATGTTGATCCGCAGACCGTCAAAATACCGCTACTGACGCTCCAACCCTTGCTTGAGAACGCGATCTATCATGGTATTCAACCCCTGCCCGAAGGCGGGGTCGTCGAGGTTGTGATCGACCGATATGACAACAAGTTGGTGGCGAGCATCTCTAATCCCTTACCGGATGCGATTGAAGCACCTTTGCAGGGTAATCGAATGGCACTAGACAATATTCGCCGGCGATTGGAAGCGATCTACGGCGCCAGCGCGTCGATTGTCAGTCGCAAGGACGAGGCGATCTTTAATACCACCATCAGCTATCCTCTGGATGATGAGAGCGCTCGTGGAAATCGACGTAGGTGAGAATGCCTTTATGATGTTAGACTAGTGTCAAGTGGCGATAAGCGCATGCTGGCATTAATGTGAACGGCTTCACATTAATGGGCATAAGGGGACTGTTACTGTCCCAGTTTGCGGATCACGTCGCAGTATTGTTGATTTAAGTGAGTAACTTGCGGTAGGTAGGAGTCCCTTGTCTAAAAAGCGGGAGGCCCCAAAATTACAATCTGAATGCGAGGTTTCTCCACCATGAAGGTACTAATAGTTGACGATGAAAAATTAGCACGAGAACGATTGATCAGAATGATCAATACACTGGACCAATACGAGGTTGTGGGAGAGGCCGCATCCGGTGACGAGGCCATCAAGCGAACGCTGGAATTTGAGCCTGACATAGTCCTGATGGATATCCGTATGCCCGGCACCGATGGGATGGCCGCAGCCCATAAGATCGCCGCGATGCCCACGCCCCCGGCAGTGGTCTTTTGTACCGCCTTCGGCGAACATGCGATCGAGGCGATCGAGGCAAATGCCGCGGGTTATTTGCTGAAACCGGTTCGTCGAGAGGCGCTGGTAGAGGCGCTGAAGAAAATTGGGCGAGTCAATAAAGTTCAGGAACGGACAGTTTCTGGTGAAGACGAATCCATGAAGCAGCGAGTTCGAACCCATATCAGCGCGAGAACCCGGCGCGGTATTGAGTTAATCCCATTATCTGAAATCCGATTTTTCCAAGCAGACCATAAATATGTCACGGTGCGCCATGAATCCGGCGAGGTGTTGATAGACGATAGTTTGCGTGATTTGGAAGATGAATTCGGTGATCGCGTCGTTAGAATCCACCGTAATGCGCTGGTCATGACAGATCACCTTGAGGGGCTAGATCGGAATCCTCAAGGGCATTACCAAGTTCGAATGCGCGGCGTTGAAGATAAGCTGGATGTCAGTCGACGGCATGTTTCGGGCCTTAGGCGCTTAGTGCAATCCTTGTAGCCACTGTCCAGTCTCTCAATGCTAGGATCTAGGGCCAGGGTGCAAAACTAGATGTTAAGACCAGATATTAAGGTTAGGGTTTAAGGCCAAGCTTCAGGCGAAGCTTTAGGCGAAGGCTTGACCCTGAAACAATCTTCTACCAAATCGGGGCAGATAGAGATGAAAAAGGCGGCTATAATGTCGCTTTTTTTGTGCGCGTTCGCAGGCGCCAACGACAGGACCTGGACATTGGATAGGATTCGAATAGCAACAAGAGAAAGCGCTCTGGCAATGTGGCAGGCTAATTTTGTTAAATCTGCGCTAGAGCGCGCGCACCCAGGCCTCAGGGTAGATATCCTCGGCATGACTACCGAGGGCGATCGCAATAAGGAATCGCCCTTGAGCCAGATGGGTGGCAAAGGCGTCTTTGTTAAAGAGCTGGAGGTTGCGTTATTGGAAAATCGTGCCGACATTGCGGTTCACTCGATGAAGGACATGCCATCGGTTTTGCCTCCAGGGCTTGAGCTGGCCGCCATGTGTGAGCGCGAGGACCCGCGGGATGCGCTGGTGACAAACCAGTTTGAGTCGTTGGCCGACATGCCTTCGGGCGCACGAATCGGTTCGTCAAGCCTGCGACGACGCCTACAAATTCAGCAGTCCCGGCCCGACCTGGAATATCTGGAGCTGCGTGGCAATGTCGATACCCGCTTACGAAAGCTCGATCAAGGTGATTTTGAGGGTATTATTCTGGCAACGGCAGGTTTGAAGCGCCTGGGTCTGGCAGACAGGATCACGGCCAGTATTGATCCAGGGATTAGCCTGCCCTCCGCGGGGCAAGGTGCCGTGGGTATCGAGTGTCGCGAAGATGCAACGGCAGTTAAGACGCTGCTGGCAGCGATCAATCATATAGACACACAATTCTGCGTGACCTGTGAGCGCATGATCTCCGCTGGCCTGGGTGCGAGTTGTAGTCTACCCATCGCGGCTTTTGCGCAGATGACAGAGGGTCGGATCGAGCTTGCCAGCTATGTGAGCGATATGACCGGTCTGACAGTCCTGCGAGCCAGTCGATCTGGGCCGCGCGAGAGTGGCGTGGAGCTGGCGCGTCAAGTTACTGCGGAGCTGATATCCGGCGGTGCCTTGCGGTTGATCAATCCCGCGTCATGAAGTCGCAGATCGGGCGTCATCGAGAAGGGCTCTTGCTGACCCGGTCCCCAGCTCAAAACCGACGCCTCCTGGATGTGCTTGAATCTCATCGCGCGACAGCGTTGCCTGTGCTGGAACGGCCCTTGCTCGATATCCTGGCGGTCACGCCTGAGTCAGCGGATAAACAAAGAATCCAGCGTCTCGATCAGTATGATCATGTCATCTTTATCAGCCAAAACGCCGTGATCCACGGTGTTTCTCTGTTGGCAGATTACTGGCCCCAGTGGCCCAGCAGTTTGCACTGGTACGGCGTCGGTGCGGTCACGGGAGCGTTGTTAAATAGTCTGGGCATCGTCTGTACAGTCCCGCACAATTATTCTTCTGAGGGGCTGCTTGAGCTGCCTGAGCTACGGGTTGTCAAAGCGCAGAAAGTCTTGATTGTCAGAGGCGCTGGCGGTGGCCGGGAATGGCTTCGCGACGAGTTAATGGCCCGAGGAGCACAGGTCGATTACCTCGAGGTCTACCAGCGCCGGTGGCGTGAATACCCCGAGGGTTTGCTGACGCTCGAGGAGGCGGCAAGCATTTTGATTGTTTTGGCCTACAGTAGCGAGAGCCTAGAGCGCCTGGCAGCGCTGTTGCCGGGGCCGCTGGCGGCCAACTTTCTCATCGTACCATCCGAGCGCATACAAACGCTGGCAAAGGATATGGGTTTTGGTAAAGTCAGTGTGGTCAGGCCTGATGATGAGGCGATGGCGGCGGAGATTCTTAGAATTTGGGATGCGCCGATTGCAGAGTCTTTGCCGCGAAAATAGGCACCTCACCAGTCATTCAAGTGGTCTGATGAGCGTGACATGATAGATAAATCAGCAAAAGCCGGAGCTAAACCGGAGCAAACTGGATAGACAACGCAATGACGCTTTTACCTGACTGGAACACAAGGACATGAGTGAATCCAAGACTAAACCGACGGAAGCTCCAGCGACTGAGCCGAGCGATGACGGAACAAGATCATCGGGTGGCGTCTCCGGGGTTCTGGGCGTTCTGCTGGCACTGATCGCCATAGGTATGGCGAGTTATCCCATTTACCGAATCCTGCAGCCGCAGCCAGCGCCGGTTATGGATCAGTCTGTACAACAACTAATCCAAGACCAAGCAGCGCAGCAACAGCAGATTAAAACGCTGGGGCAAGAATTACAGGGTCTGACGACCCTCATGAATGATCAGCAACTTGGCGTGGCCGCAGCCGCAGAAAAGGCCAACCAGGCTCGGGCGCAGCTGCGTGAAGAAATGTTGGCGATGGTGGGCACTACCAGCCAAGACTGGTTGATGGCTGAAGTTGAATACCTGTTGCGCCTGGCCAACCAGCGCGTGCTGATGGAGCGGGATCCTCAGGGCGCGATCGCGTTGCTGCGGGCTGCCGATGACATTGTTCGAGACGCGCGGGGTACGACCGGATTTGATTTACGGGAAGCCATCGCTTTAGATCTCGGTCAATTGGAAGCAGTCGCCCGCGTGGATGTAGATGGCGTGTATTTGCAGCTGTCGGTCCTGGCTCGGCAAGTGGGTCAGTTGAGGCAGAAAAAAAGCCAGTTCGAGGTGTCAACGTCGGTGCCTGTATTACCAACAATAACGACACCGACTTGGTCCGAACGGCTCTGGTTAAGGGTGGAAGATGCTGGTCGCCGTCTGGCGACCCTGGTGGACTACCGTCGGGGGGTGACGGCAGTCACACCGATATTGCCTCCCAAAGAAGAGTATTATTTGCGCCAGAATCTGGTGTTGAAATTTCAGCTGGCTGAACTGGCGCTGCTGCGTGGTGATCAGGCTATTTATAGCAATGCGCTTGCCGAGGCCGACCAGTGGATCAAGCAATATTTTGCTCTCGACAATATACAGACTCAAGTGGTCTTAGCGGGCATTGAAAAATTACAGCGCATCGACATCGCCGGGCAGATGCCAGATATTTCTGGTTCCTTGGAGGTGGCGCGGCAGGTGATGGCTAAATTCAGCCAACGGCCCAGCCGAAATAATGACCCGATCGGGTTGCCGAAGATACCGATCGACCCAGTGGGTGCCTCGCAATGAAACGGTCTCTGGTGGTCTTATTGGTGTTGATTGTGGCGGCAGGTTGGCTGGGCACATTGATCGCTGAAGATCCGGGGTACGTGCTGATCACCTATGGCGAGCATAGCGTGCAAACAGGGCTTTGGGTTTTTTTGGCGTTGTTATTGACGTTAGTGACTTTGGGCTACTATGTGATCGGCGGCATAAAATGGCTGCTTGGGACCGGGAGCGTTATGCAACGCTGGCGTGCGGGCTTGAAGCACACCAAATCAATTCAGTTAACGGCTAAAGGTATGGTCTTCTTACAGCAAGGTGCCTGGGATCGCGCCGAAAAATTTCTCGTCGCCGGCGCAGTCCATAATCCAACACCGAGTCAGAATTACATCGCCGCAGCGAAAGCAGCAGATGCCCAAAACCATCTTGAAGATCGAGAGCGCTATTTTCGCCTAGCGTTGGAAGCCAACCCCAAGGCTGAAGGTGCGGTTGCGCTGGCCCAGGCTGAGACTCACCTTGCCCGTGGTGAGTGGCGTAAGACGCTGGCCAGTCTGGAACAGGCGGATCAAAATAAAATTACCCTGGGGCTTCGCAAGCAGGCCCTACTGCAACTTCGAGACTGGCAGAGCCTAGCCGACATCATGCCGGAATTGCGAAAACATGCCGATGATGAAGCAAGTCAGCTACTGTTTGAAAAACAAGTAGCGCGGCAACGTTTAGCGTCTCCGAACAATACGGACGAAAGCCTGGAAATTATCTACAACAGATTGCCAGAGGCGCTGCGTCGGGACCCGGAAATCGTCTTGGATTATTGTCAGTATGTTCGAGACGACAAGCAAACCGAAGCGGTGATTCGGTCAACGATTAAACACCAGTGGGATGATCAATTGGTGGTGATTTATGGCCAGTCTGCTAAAGACATGTTGGCTAAACGAATTAAAACAGCCGAGGGCTGGCAAAAAAATCATCCGGATAGCTGGGCGCTTAATGCCTGTCTTGGCCAGCTTTATGACGGTAACGGGGAGAAAGATCGAGCCAAAGTTGCCTATAATAAAAGTCTGCAAATGCATCCGTCAGTTCTGGCACACGAGCGATTGGCAAAGCTGCTAGCGTTCGATGGCGAATATGCGAAAAGTAGTGATCATCTACGCCAGGCGCTAAAAATCACCCAATCAAGCCACCAGTCTGGCCAATTACGTCACAAATAAGTGCCGTACAGGAAGACCTTTCTCCCATCAGTAGCATGGGTTTAGGTTTGGTTACTG
>Ga0075469_10000479_pt1 | contig 17692 bp, 20 predicted proteins | sample DEB08_DNA_13_FD_77577 | JGI IMG/M metagenome (GOLD analysis project Ga0075469, IMG submission 77577) | Aqueous microbial communities from the Delaware River and Bay under freshwater to marine salinity gradient to study organic matter... | ecosystem: Environmental > Aquatic > Marine > Coastal ...
CCCTTACCTTGTAGGCCACTCGCTAAGAAACCTTCTTCAGTAGGAAGTACAACAACACCATACTCGGTTAAAGTTGCTAAGTTTTTTTGGTTTGCTGGATGTGCAAACATATCTAAATCCATTGCCGGAGCAACAAAAACTTCGCATTGTGAAGAAAGATAGGCCGCTAATAATAAGTTGGTACAACGAGCCTGAACCATGGAAGATAAGGTGTTGGAAGTGGCAGGAGCGATGAGCATGTAATCTGCCCAAAGTGCCATTTCGACATGGTTATTCCAAAGTGGGTTGTCTTGATCTTCAGCAATAAAGGAGGAGTAAACTGGGTTTTGAGAAACCGTAGCAAGAGTCAATGGGGTAACAAAGTCTTTGGAGGAAGGAGTCATAATAACCCGAACCTCCGCACCTTGTTTAATAAAAGCTCGAACGAGCATTGGAGTTTTGTAAGCCGCTATTCCTCCTGAGATACCCAAGAGAATTTTCTTACCGCTGAACAAAGACATATCCTTTATTGTTCTGTTTTCCTGTGGTATACGCGATTTTGCAACCACTCTTCTACTGCCAATGCATGTGGCTTTGGAAGGCTTTCATAGAATTTAGAAACTTCGATTTGCTCTTTGTTTTCGAAGATCTCTTCTAAACTATCGTTATGTGTAGCAAACTCCTCAAGCTTTTCATGCAATTCTTTTTTGATATCTAAATTGATTTGCATCGCACGTTTAGAGATGATCGATAATGCTTCGTAAATATTATCTGTTTCGCCTTCAACTAAATTTTTATCGTAGGTTGTTGTCGTAATGGGTGCTTTTGATTCTCTGTACTTTGTCATCCTAGCTTATTTTGTGTTTGTTGTGAGTTGATCTATGAGGGTAAGCTCTTTTTCTATATTTTTAAATTTCCTATCAATATCTTTTAGAAATATAGACTCTGGAAAGTATCGTAAAAGGGTGTTTCCAATTTCTTGGGCTTCAACCAAGCGCTCTTTCTTTAGCGTAAAGATACTGTTTATTGCCAATTCGAAGTTAGAAAGGAATTTATAGTATAGTGCTTCTTCCTTAAATTGAGTTCCTGGAAAATCACTAATAAAATTATCAAACGAATTCATCGAAGCTTTATAATCTCGAATTATATAGTACTTTTTACTAATCTCAAAAGATTTTTTCTCTAATTTAACCTGTAATTCAGCGATTAGCGTATTGGCGTCATCACTAAATTCACTCTCTGGATAGTTGTCTAAAAATATCTGTAATTTATCAATTGCCTTATAGGTGTCTTCCTGATCAAGACTAGAGCGAGGGGAAAGCATATAGTATGACTTGGCAGACATAAAGTATGCTTCTTGTAGGCGATCACTTTTAGGATATGACTTTACAAAACTCTCGAATTGATAAGCTGCTAAATTGTAGTCTTTAATTTGAAAATAAGTATTAGCATAGAAGAATATGATTCTTTGTGCCTGAGGCTTTCCTCTATATGAAGGAACGATTTGTTCAAAAAGACGATTTGCTTTTTTATAAGATCCAGATTTATAATACTCTTCTGCAGCTTTATACTTCAGGTTAGTATCCGGATTATTGAGTACTTTTTGGTAATCGCTACAGCTTAAGAATGAAAGAAATAACGCAAAAACTACTGTTAATTTGATGGTTTTTAAAAACATGATGCAAAACTACTAAAATATAATCAATGTGAGCTATTAAAATTCAAATGTAACTGCTAAAAAAAACTCCCGCTATTAATTGTCAAAATTTTAACGTCGAAGCTTAAAGGAATACTTTGTTAGCTTCTAAAATTGCAGTACATAATGATTCTGATACAGGCACCAATGGAAGACGAACATTACCCGTACAAAGGCCTAAATGCTTTGATAAATTTTTAACCCCAGAAGGATTGCCCTCTTGAAAAATCAGATCAATCATTTCAAGCATTTGGTTGTGATATACGGTAGCTTCATCAATTCGATTTTCCAAAGCAAAGCGAATCATTTTTGAAACTTGATTGGGTAGTGCTCCACCAATAACAGAAATCACTCCAGATCCACCAGACAAAACAACTGGCAATGCTAATGCATCATCTCCAGAAATAACATGAAAGCCTTCAGGAACAAGGTCTAAAAGAGTAATTACAGATTCTAGGTCACCTGAAGCATCTTTTGTACCAATAATATTAGCGCAGTCAGTTGCTAAACGAACCGTTGTTTCATTCGATATGGAAACTCCTGATCGAGCTGGAACATTATATAAGATTACTGGGATAGAAGCAGCCGATGCAATGTGTTTAAAATGCTGGTAAATTCCTTCTTGACTTGGACGTGTGTAATATGGGCATACAGACAAAATGGCTTTAAATGCAGTAAGGTCGGTTTGATTAATCGTGCCTACAACTGCTAGCGTATTATTTCCTCCTATTCCTAAAACCAAAGGAACTCTATTATCGTTAACCTCAACAATCAATGCAACAACCTTTGAACGTTCCTCCAATGTTAATGTTGCAGTCTCAGCGGTAGTTCCCATTAATACAATATAGTCTATACCACCACTGATAATATGTTCAACAACACGCTTTATCGCATTGTAATCTACTTGTCCTTCTTCATCAAAAGGGGTGATCATAGCAACTCCTGATCCTTTTAAAAATTCCACTTATATTTTATTTAAAATAGTCATATACTTCAATAATTCCTTTTTAAAGGTTTCTTTATCCTTTGGGTCAAAATCAAATACAACATCATTGATTCTTGCATCTGCTCCAGAAAATCCAACACTCAACTTATGATTCGTTCTTACACTAATGAGTGAAAAATCATAATCAATCTTGTTATAGTAGTTAATCATTAAATCGTACTCAGACGCACAGAAACTCAACAGATCTCCTTTAAAACTTCCCCAGAAATTGACTTCTTGTGGGTTGAAAATTTGTTGATACTGTTTTTCTAATTCAGAGTTATTATCTAACAATAGCAAACTGATTTGCAGTTCTGAAATCTTAAACATCTTGGCAAGGTTTAAAAAGAATTTACTGTCTACAGCTGTAATAGGATCAACGATAATAGCAATTTTTTTGATTTTAAAAGAGGCATCGAGTTGCTTGTTGGACGTACTTTTGCCCAACTCTTTTTCAAAAACCCACTTGCGTAAAAGTTTACTTATCAAACCTGTCTAATTTTGAAATACAAAAATACCAAAACCCTAGTCCCAACATAATTTAATAGTGTTTTTGTTTAAAAAAGTCTTGAAGTGTTATAAATTTAACAAATTCAAGAATGAAGATTCCGTCATCAGGGGGATTGCTAACTTCTCAGCCTTAACCTTTTTACTTGGCCCCATGCCCTCTCCTGCAACAATAAAAGAGGTTTTTGAAGAAATTGAACTTGAAACCTTCCCTCCATGCTGTTCAATCATTGCCTTAAGTTCATTTCGAGATAGTGTTTCGAAAACACCACTCACTACAATGTTTTTTCCTTCCAATGCATTTGAAGTTAATGTAAGCGTTTCATTTTCCATTTGGACACCAAACTGAGTTAATCGTGCCACTAACTCTCGATTACTTGGAATTTGAAAATAGTGTACCAAACTTTGAGCAATTCGTACACCAATGTCATCCACCGCAATCAGTTCTTCTTCTGTCGCTTGCATCAGATTGGTCATGGAACTAAAATGTGATGCTAGGCGTTTAGCTACAGTAGCGCCAACAAAACGAATACCCAATCCAAATAATACTTTTGCAAAAGGTTGTTTTTTTGAAGCTTCGAGACCTAATAACAAATTATCAACCGACTTTTGAGCCATACGCTCTAAGGGAAGTAATTCTTCTTCTTTTAGTGCATACAAATCTGCTATATTATTTGCCAAGCCTTCGTTAAACAACAGGGCAACTGTTTCGCCTCCCAAACCTTCTATATCCATTGCTGTTCGCCCGATATAGTGTTGCATTTTTCCAATAATCTGAGTTGCACATCCAGTAATATTGGGGCAATAGTGCTGTGCCTCGCCTGCAATTCGAACCAAAGTAGTTTCGCAATCTGGACAGCTATCTATATAGGTAATTCGATTTTCTATTAATCCTCTCATGGCATGATCAACACCAACTATTTTGGGGATGATCTCCCCTCCTTTTTCTACATAAACACGATCACCTAAGCGTAAATCTAGTTTCTCTATTTGATCTGCATTATGCAAGGAAGCTCGTTTAACTGTCGTACCAGAAAGTAGTACGGGAGTTAAATTTGCAACCGGAGTAATAGCACCTGTTCTTCCTACCTGATAACTTACGGTCTCAAGAGTTGTACTCGCCTGTTCGGCTTGATACTTATAAGAAATTGCCCATCGTGGAGATTTTGAAGTAAAACCAAGAAGCTCTTGGTCTCTTAAGTCGTTAACTTTAATTACTATCCCATCGATCTCAAACGGCAATTGATCTCTTTTGTGTTCCCATTCATTTATATAATGCAAAATACCGTCTATAGAATCTGCTTGAACTAAAGTGTCTGGAACCGTAAAGCCCCATGAACGCGCTTCAACAAGAGCATCATAATGGCTCTTAAATCCAAGGTTTTTACCAACCAATGCGTATAACAAACAGGTCAATGGGCGTTGAGCCGTTTCGCTACTGTCTTGAAGCTTCAATGACCCAGAAGCTGTATTCCTAGGGTTCATATAAGGCTCTTCACCTGCATCAACTCGTTTTTTGTTCAGCGCTTCAAAACCTGCCAATGGCATTACAATTTCTCCACGTATCTCAAATAAATCAGGGAAATCTCCTTGCAACTTAAGAGGGATATTTGGAATGGTTTTGATGTTCATTGTAACATCATCACCCTGTGTTCCATCTCCGCGTGTTACTGCTCTGAGCAAAGCACCCTTTTCGTAGGTCAGGTTAATTGATGCTCCATCATATTTCAATTCACAGGTAAATGTTGGTGTTTTCCCTTCTAGATTTTTAATGATGCGATCTACCCATTCTCTAATCTCTTCTTCAGAATATGTATTCCCTAAAGAATACATACGCTCTGCATGTGTTACTGTTTCAAAGTTTTTAGTGATTTGACCACCAACTCGTTGTGAAGGCGAGTTTGAATCATAAAATTCAGGGTGTAGTGCTTCTATGTCTTGAAGCTCTTTCATCAATTGATCAAATTCAAAATCGCTTATCAAGCTTGTATCATTTACATAATACTCAAAATTATACTCATGTAATTTTGAACGTAAGCCTTCTATTTTTTCTTGGACATTCATCATGCTATATGGTACTTTTAATGGCTTTAATCATCCTTGGACGGTTCAAGTAATCGTTTCGAACCTCAACAGAATCAAAGGTAAACTTTTTAAAAAAAGTTACAAGTTCGTCAACAAAAATAGGATTAATTTCAAAGTAAAGCGCTCCAGAGGGTTTTAGGTTTTGGTGTGCAAACTCGATGATTCTTTTATAAAAAAGTAACGGATCTTCTTCTGGTACGAAAAGTGCCAAATCGGGTTCGTAATCTAAAACATTAGATAACATCTGCTCTTTCTCTGAAGGTACTACGTAAGGAGGGTTTGAAACAATAACATCTAAAGGAATCAGCCACTGTTTCTTATCAAGGATATCTTCAAGATGAAATTGAATTGAAACTTTATTCTTACTGGCATTTCTATGCGCAACATCGAGTGCTTGTTCTGAAACATCCAGCGCTGCGACATTCCATAGTTGGGCGGTTTTTTTTAAAGAAATAGCAATACAACCACTCCCCGTACCTATGTCCAATATTGTTAAAGGATTTAGTTTATCCTCATCTGATAAAATCCAGTGAACCAATTCCTCTGTTTCGGGTCTAGGAATTAGAACAGCAGTATTAACTTCTAGTTCTAAATCCACAAAATAAGCAGTTCCCAAAATGTACTGTAATGGTCTTTCTTTTTTCAATTCAATCAAAGCTAGCTTCAGTTTTTCTTCTTCGATTGAGGAAAGTTTGTAGTTTGGATCTAAGCCAATTTTAATGGGTTCCCATTTAAAATAAGCCTGTATAAGACGTTTTAAAAAATCATCACATTCTTCGAGAACATAAACATCCTTTAGTTGAGCCCTGAAATAAGATCTAAATTCAATTAATGTCATTTAAAGTTTTTTAGTAAGCCAAACATTACAAGAAGTATGGCCCGTAGAACCCATTGGTCCATCGATATATTCAAAACCTTTTTTGAGATACAGTTTTTGAGCGGCCTTCATATAAGGTAAGGTTTCTAGATAGCAGGTTTCGAAGTTCTGTTCTTTTGCATAATGCAAACAATGATCAATCATTTTTTCTCCTAAAGCTTTTCCTCTTGCTTCAGCCAGAAAGTACATTTTTTGTAACTCACAAACAGAAGGATCGCCTCCTTGAAGCGGCGCAATCCCTGCACCTCCAATTAATATTCCATTTTCTTCTAAAACAAAATAAGCAGCGCGCTCTTTCAAATAGGTTTTGTGCATATAATCCAATTCTGGATCAGCATAAGCAGTACCCACTTTTGGAACTCCTATTTCGACAAGGACTTGTCTGATCACAGAAGCCAAGTCAGCATTATCTTTTTCTAATACTTCTCTAATAATGATCATCTTCATTCAATTCTTTAGTATTTTTATACTTTCTAAAAATAATACTATTTCAATTCTTAGCATGAATAAAAAAGATCCTATTCACATAAAATTTATGCAACGATGCTTGGATCTAGCAAAATTAGGTCTTGGGCAAACCTACCCAAATCCTTTAGTTGGAAGTGTTCTTGTTTACAAAGGAAATATAGTAAGTGAAGGATGGCATCAAAAAAAAGGAGAAGCTCATGCCGAAGTACATGCAATACAAAACCTAAAAGACAAGTCTATCTTAGGAATGTGCACCTTATATGTAAATCTTGAACCATGCAATCACCAGGGAGCAACTCCGCCTTGTAGCGACTTAATTGTGTCTTCAAGAATACCACGTGTTGTTGTTGGCTGTTTCGATCCGTTTAAATTGGTAAATGGAGCTGGAATCGAAAAACTAAAAAATGCAGGATGCGAAGTTCTTGTTGGTGTTTTAGAACAAGAGGCTCAAGAAATCAATAAACGTTTTTTTACTTTTCATTTAAAGAAAAGACCCTATATAATATTAAAATGGGCTCAAAGCACCGATGGTTTTATTGCTCCACTAAAAGAAAACAGATCTCTTAAGGAACCTGTTTGGCTTAGTAATGAGTCTTCCCAGACCTTCAGCCATCTTTGGCGATCGCAAGAGCAAAGTATTTTGGTTGGGGTGCAAACTATAATCGATGACAATCCCAGTCTTACAACACGGAAGATTCAGGGAAGTTCTCCTTTAAGAATTGTTCTCGACCCTCAAGGCAGAATACCCAAAGAGTCGAATGTTCTCCTAGATGAATTCGATACTTTAATTTTTTCAACTAAAAAAAGTGCTACTACTAAAGAGGTTGTAATATCAGACTTTAAAAAAATCCTTGAACAGCTTTGCGCTTTATTACACCAAAGAAATATTCAATCCTTAATAGTCGAGGGAGGAAGCAAAACCCTTCAAGGGTTTATTGATTCTGATTTATGGGATGAGGCTCGAATATTTACTTCGCCAAAAGTTTTGAACGAAGGTATAAAGAAGCCCGTTTTCTATGGAAAACAAAAAAGCAGCAACCTCATCGAAGGAGACATGTTAGAAATAATACTTCCTAATCCCGAAAAAGAGCGGTAAAATTCTCTGGACAACGAATTGGTTTTCTCGTTTCGGAATTCAAAAACGCTAGAGATGTAGTGCCTAAACATACAACTTGATTTTTTTGGTTTCTGATTTCATAAGAAAATTTAATTTTCACTTTAGGAATTTCATCTAATTCAATATGGATTATTAAAGAGTCATCGAAAAGTGCAGAGGTTTTATAGGATAGATTTGCATCAATAACGGGCATGATTATTCCTTGTTTTTCCATTGAAGTATAAGATACACCAAGGGCAGTAAGCCATTCAAGGCGAGCCACTTCAAAATAACGCAAATAGTTGCTGTGATGTACAATTCCCATTTGATCGGTTTCGCCATATCGAACGAGAATTGGTTTGGAAATAAATTGTTTTTTAATGTATGTCATCTGGTATATATGTAATCCCCTATAATCTGCGAAAAAAAAACTTTATAATCAATAGCAAATGGACTTTTTTTTTAAAAAAAAAGTCTCAATATTTGTAGTGTAATTATCAGGGGGATAATACACCATCAGAATTACTTCTATTTACCTTAATGCAAAAGACTGCTCAATCTTCTTGGAATAACTGTTTGACCTTTATACAGGACAACATTCAACCACAAGCATACAAGACTTGGTTTGAGCCAATCACACCCATAAAGTTAACAGATAAAGCCCTGAGTATTCAGGTACCCAGTAAGTTTTTTTACGAATGGCTTGAAGAACACTATGTAAAATTGCTTAAGATTGCTCTTACGCAAGAATTAGGTGAAGATGCACGTTTGGTCTATGTAATTAAAATGGAGAACACACTAGGTAATAAACAACCTTTTACTGAAAGTATTCCAAGTTCTCAACAATCGCGAGTTTTAGCTCAAAATGTTGAAGCACCTTTAAGTTCTCTTAATGCAGAACTTAAAAACCCTTTTGTTATTCCCGGGATTCGAAACCTACAAATTGAATCTCAACTCAATCCAAATTATAACTTCCAAAACTTCTTAGAAGGCGATTCTAACCGATTGGCACGTTCAGCAGGATTAGCTGTTGCTAACAAACCGGGTGGGACTTCGTTCAATCCGTTACTTATTTTCGGAAATGTTGGTTTAGGAAAAACACATCTAGCGCACGCTATAGGTGTTCAGATAAAAGAAAAATATACCGACAAGACCGTTCTCTATATCTCAGCAGAAAAATTTACTCAACAGTACATCGAGTCGGTTAAGAAAAATACAAGAAACGATTTCATACACTTCTATCAAATCATTGATGTTTTAATCATCGATGACGTACAATTCTTATCTGGTAAAACAGGTACGCAGGATGTATTCTTCCACATATTCAATCATCTACATCAAAACGGAAAGCAAGTAATCCTTACTTCGGACAAAGCTCCTGTTGATATGCAAGACATTGAACAACGCTTACTCTCTCGTTTCAAATGGGGACTTTCTGCTGAATTACAGCAACCAGATTTTGAAACTCGTATTTCGATCCTAAAAAACAAACTCTATCGAGATGGTGTAATCATCGAAGAACCAATTATTGAATATGTTGCAAAAAACATCAAATCCAATATCCGGGAACTCGAAGGTGCTATCATTTCATTAATCGCACAATCTTCTTTCAATAAAGTTGAAATTACACTCGAACTAGCCAAAGAGATTGTTGAGAAATTTGTTAAACACACCAAACGTGAAGTTTCTATAGACTATATACAAAAAGTGGTGTCTGAATATTTCCAAATGGATGTAGAAACATTACAGTCAAAAACAAGGAAGCGTCACATCGTACAAGCAAGACAGTTGGCCATGTATTTTGCTAAAAAATACACCAAGGCATCTTTAGCTAGTATTGGTAGTCAAATCGGAAAACGTGATCATGCTACCGTTTTACATGCTTGTAAAACCGTTGACAACCTAACGTTTACCGACAAACAATTCAGAAAATACGTTGAAGATCTCAATCAAAAGTTAACCCTATAACTTTTCTTTTAGATGAAAAAAGGTAATGTACTTATGGTTTGCCTTGGTAACATCTGTCGATCCCCACTTGCACACGGAATTTTCGAACATCTAAGTAAAGACTATTCAATAACCGTAGACTCAGCTGGAACAGCAAACTATCACACTGGAAATACTCCTGACTCTAGAAGTATTAAAATCGCTGCAGCAAGAGGAATTAATATTGCAAATCAAAAAGCCCGACAATTCATCGTCGCAGACTTTGATGCTTTTGATTACATTTTTGTGATGGATCATGAGAACTTAAACAATGTTCTAAAACTGGCCAAAACGGAATTGGATCGCAATAAAGTTCGCCTTCTGTTGGAATCAGATGAAGTTGAAGATCCTTATTATGGAGGAGATCAAGGATTTGAAATTGTCTTTGATAAAATTGAAAAAGCCTGTAAAAACATCATAGAATCATGGAATCAGTAGACCAGCCTGTAGAAAAGGGTATCTTATATCTAATCCCTTCCCCTTTAGGAGAGAATGCGCCAATGGAGGTTTTACCGTTGACAGTTCGGAAAGTAATTGAAGAGGTTACACATTTTATTGTTGAAAACGAAAAAGATGCCAGGCGATTCATCAAAAGAATCAGCCCAAAAAAGGATCAGAGTCTTTTACAATTGTATCCATTAAATAAGTTCACTTCACCAGAGGAAATCCTTACCTACCTTGACCCGATTCAAGAGGGTATTACCATGGGCGTTATTTCTGATGCCGGATGCCCAGGTGTTGCAGATCCTGGAGCAGAGATCGTCAAAATGGCGCATCGCAAGAATATAGTAGTCCGGCCTTTAGTAGGGCCATCTTCAATCTTACTTGCTTTAATGAGTTCGGGTTTGAATGGACAAAATTTTGCGTTCAACGGATATCTTCCCATCGACAAGTCAAAGCGGCAAAAAGAAATTAAAAAATTAGAGAAAAAGTCATACGACTACAACCAGTCGCAACTTTTTATAGAGACCCCCTATCGCAACGATCAATTACTACAAGATTTACTCAAAACACTAGATCGGAATACAGAAGTATGTGTTGCTTGTGATATTTCTCTTCCTACCGAATACATAAAGACGTTTACTGTTCAGCAATGGAAAAAAATAAAACTGGACCTTCATAAACGCCCTGCTATATTCATCCTTCACAAAGATCCCTTATCGGTATAGCTTTTGGCTATTAATCCAACGATGATACGCTCTACTGTTTCGAAGATGCTGTCGGTAGTTAGTAGCAAACGTATGGTACCCTGGTTGTTTGGGATTTGCAACAAAGTACAAGTACTTATGCGAATCTGCTTGCAATACTGCATCAATTGCATTGATATCGGGCATTGTAATTGGTCCAGGAGGAACACCTTTATTTTTGTAGGTATTGTACGGAGATTTAATTTTCAAATCTTTTCTTAACACCCGACGGATAATCGTATCGAAATTTTGATACTTCTCTTTCAACGCATAAATAACAGTAGGATCAGCTTCTAATCGCATTCGTTTACGCAAACGATTTAAATATACACCAGCAACCTTACTTCGCTCTTCAACCCGCACAGTTTCCTTTTGGACAATTGCTGCAAGCGAAATAACTTCTTCCGGTGTCAATCCAATAGCCTTTGCTTGCTCTAAACGTTTGGGGTTCCAAAACCGTTTGTATTCTTTGAGCATGCGGTTTCTAAATTTTTCGGCCGTAGTATTCCAAAACACTTCATAAGAGTTTGGTAAATACATGGCGAGTGCGTTCTTTTGATTGAAACCATTGGATTCTAAAAACGCAGAATCTCGAAAAGTATTGAGTAAAGACAGGCTATCTGCCTCGATTTGCTGAGCCAGTCGTCCAGCTAAATCCTCCAAACGTTCTTGGTTATTAAACACCACTTTTATCGGACTGTTCTTTCCTCGTAAAGCATTTACAATTTCATGATTGTTCAGCCCCTTTTTTAGCACAAATTTCCCTCCTTTAACACGCTCTATATATCCTTTTTTACGAGCTGCAAGCTGAAAATCATCGGTCGATATTAGCAGGTTTTCCAATTCTAAAACAACATCCTGAAAACTAAAATCATTTCCAATGAACACATAGGATTCCGAATTTGTGAATGCAGTATTGGGCTTAAAAAATACACGGTAGAAAGTGTATGTAAAATAGCCTCCTACAGCCATACCCATAAGTAATATTACACTGATTATTTTTTTTCTATACATTTAAAAATTTTTGAACGATGATTTCATCGTGAAATTGATTCTCGTAATAACTCCAATCTTTTTTGATAGCAGTTTCCACATAGCCCACTGCTTTAAACAAAGCACGGCTTGGAGCATTCTCTATCGATACTCCTGCATAGAGTTGGTGCAGATTTAATTTTTGAATTGCCATTTTTTTTTCTAACAACTGTAATCCTTCTTTAGCATATCCCTTACCTCTGTGTTCTTCGACGATCACAACCCCGACAGCCGCTCGTGCATGCTTTGGTTCATAATCGAATATATCGATCAAACCGAGCTTGTTGGAATTCGAATCTACTATAACAAAACGTTGTTGGCCTGCGTCGACAATGTCTTGCTTTGCATTTTGAATATAGATTTCCAAAACCTGATTTGAATAAGGCTCCGTTGTATTTGAATATTTCCACAAGCGCGTGTCATTTTCAATACGTTCTAAAAATTCAAGATCTGAAGACTCTAATAGCCGTAAGCTGCAGGTTTTGTGCACGTCTAAAATTTAATGGTTCCACTATAAACTTGTTCTGCTGGACCAGAAAGAAAAATCTGAGAATACCCTTTGTCAGTAGCCTCAAATTGAATCTCTAAAACACCGCCTTGAACACTGATCTTAATCTTCTTTGCCGTTGTTATTTTGTTCTCATACATTGCCAGAGCAACTGCAGTTGCTCCTGTTCCACAAGAAAGTGTTTCGTCTTCTACTCCCCTTTCATAGGTTCTTATTGCAAACTGATCTTTAGCTAATTGCTCTACAAAATTAACATTTGTACCTGCCTTGTAATAAGGAGATCCTTCGCGTATTCTTTTCCCGTTTGCATAAACGTCAAACGTTTTCAACTCCTCGACCATTTGAACATGATGAGGAGAACCTGTATCTAAAAAGGTATAGTTTTCAAAAATCTGAATTTCATTTACATCATGCATCTGCAATGAAATAATGTCACCAACGATATGTGCGCTGTGTAAACCATCTACAGCTTCAAAAGTTGTTGTGTTCTTTATACAGTTCAAGAAATTTGCAAAGGCAATTGTACACCGTGCACCGTTACCACATAAAGTGCTTTCATTCCCATCGGCATTAAAATAAACCATCTTGAAATCTGATGCAGCAGCATTTTGAATTAAAATTAATCCGTCTGCTCCAATCCCAAAACGACGATCACAAAGTTTACCAATCAAAGAGACGTTCTCTCTCGGAAAAACATTGGTTCGATCATCGATTAAAATAAAATCGTTCCCTGTACCTTGATATTTGTAAAAAGCTTGTTCCATATGAAAAACAAATTTACACAATATTTTTTGTTAGAAAGGATGTTAAAAGCACGTTAAACAGATTAAAAACTCGCCAACAGTTTTCTAATTTTAGATTAAATATTAAATCTTATGAAAGCAATTCTCAAAATCAGCTTAGTATCCCTAATCAGTTCAGGGCTTACTTTTATGTTCTTCATTTCTTTTTATAGCCCAGAAAAATTAAATATAGAGGCAGCAATAGCTCCAATTGTACCAATGAATTTTTCTTCTAATTACGAAGCTATAAATGCGGCACCAACTGACTTTGTCCTTGCGGCTAACAAAAGCATAGGGGCAGTGGTTCATATAAAAAACACTGCAAACGGTTCTTCCGACAACTACTTAGACTACTTTTTAGGAGAAGATAGAAGAGCACGTGTAGGAACCGGATCGGGGGTTATCGTTTCTCCTGACGGATATGTATTGACCAACAATCATGTTATTGAAAACGCAACAAAGCTTGAGGTAACAACAAATGACAATAAGCGATATCAGGCAACACTGGTCGCAACTGACCCAGCAACCGATATTGCAGTCTTAAAAATAGACACCGACAAACCATTACCCTACTTATACTTTGGAGATTCCGATCAGACAAGAATAGGAGAATGGGTCTTAGCCATAGGGAATCCATTCAACCTCAACTCTACAGTAACAGCCGGGATCATTAGTGCAAAATCGAGAGATTTGAATGATCGTGATAGTAAAAATCAATCCTATATTCAAACCGATGCAGCAGTCAATATGGGGAATAGCGGTGGTGCGTTGGTAAATACATCTGGAGAATTAATCGGGATCAATACCGCAATCACGTCAATGAGTGGTGGCTTCGAAGGGTATTCTTTTGCTATTCCTAGTAATATTGCTCGTAAGGTATTCGAAGATCTAGTGGAATTTGGAAGCGTTAAAAAAGGATTGATCGGTATTTTTGGAACGCCAGTAACCCCAGATTTAGTTGCCTCTGAAAACTTGAGCCTTTTGGAAGGTGTTTACATTCGAGAAGTTCAAAAAGGGATGGGAGCTGAAAAAGCAGGATTAAAAGAAGAAGATATCATTACCAAAATCGATGACATCAAGATAAAAACCTTTTCAGACCTGACAGGGTACATCGAAAGCAAGCATCCTGGAGATCGAGTTACTGTTGAATACTACAGGAATGGGGAAGCAAAAACAACCGAAGTTACTTTAGAAGTGATTAACCAAGTACGCTTTATGCAGATGACTATTGAAAATTTCACTGCTAAAGAAAAAAAGGAAATGAACCTAGACTATGGTCTTCGTGTCCTTGAATCGGGAGCATACATGTATGAAATAAGCCCGAACTCTGTACTTCTGAAAGTAAACGAACAGCCGTTGAGTACAATCGATGACTTGAGAAAGTTTGATCGGAATAACATTCAAAACTTAGAATATTTGAGTCCAAATGGTGAAAAAGAACGAATTTCTTTCAGGAGAAGGTAATATTATTTTGAGCTTATTCTCAAGAGTGATCACTCGGGTTAGTTTAAAAAAAGCTGCATCTTTGCATCTCAAATATTGTTTATGCGCATCGACATCATTACCTTATTCCCTCAACTCCTCCAAAGCCCGTTTGAAGCTTCTATTGTAAAGCGTGCAATAGAAGGAGAAAAAGTAGAGGTGGTTTTTCATGATCCAAGAGATTATACGGTATCTAAATACAAACAAGTAGATGACGCGCCTTTTGGCGGCGGAGCCGGAATGGTTATGATGATTGAACCAATTGACAAGTGTATTACAAAACTGAAAGCGGAACGCACGTACGATGAAATTATTTATATGACTCCCGATGGAGATCAATTGAATCAACCGATAGCAAATGAATGTTCGCTTAAAGAGAACATCATCATTTTATGCGGGCATTATAAAGGAGTGGATCAACGTGTGCGGGATCATTTTATTACTAGAGAAATTTCGATTGGAGACTTTGTATTGTCAGGTGGCGAACTTGCAGCCGCAGTTTTTTGCGACAGCATCATCCGATTGATTCCTGGAGTTTTAGGAAACGAATCTTCAGCATTGAGCGATAGTTACCAAGATAATTTACTCGCACCTCCTATTTATACCCGACCAGCAAGTTACAAAGGCTGGGAAGTTCCTCCCATTCTAACTTCTGGAAATACACCTGCAGTAGAGCTTTGGAGAGAGGAACAAGCTTTTGAACGAACCCAAAAACTACGTCCAGACTTACTAGAAGACTAATTATGAAATCAAAACACCTCCTCTTTATTATAATAGCGCTTCCGCTCTTCTTTATGTCGTGTAAAAAAAGCCCAGTAGACACTCCAGATAAAGATCTACTAGTATATTGTACTTTAATATTCGTTACGGAATCTGTTACGGTTTCTGGAACAGTTTTGGATGACTTTTACAGCCTACGCCTTTCAACTGGGGATACTTTACGATTAGAAGATTATAACTCAGAAGATCAATATTATCCAATTCTAGACGACAGTTCTATTCCTCAGACCAAAGATATTGAAGAGCGTATTGATTTTGTTGCCCTCCGTGGAGATCAAATTCTAAAAACGCCCTATACCTTTACCTCAGATGGTTGTCATATTGTTAAAACAAGTGGTTTAGAGGTCATTAATTTTTGAAAAGCGCTTTTTTTTTGATTTTTTTCTTAAAAAAGGAAAGCGAAAATAAAATAATTGGTACTTTTGCACTCGCAATGTAACCTCTGACGAAAATCGTGTATGTTACTAGCTACAATTATTTAAGTATAACTAATGGAATCATTAATTAATTTTGTTCAGGACCAATTCATCGAAAAGAAAGAATTTCCTGAATTTTCAGCTGGAGACACCATCACTGTTTATTACGAGATCCGTGAAGGAGAAAAGGTAAGAACACAGTTTTACAGAGGTGTAGTTATTCAAATCAAAGGGACTGGCTTAGCAAAGACCTTTACGATTAGAAAAATGTCTGGAGAAATTGGTGTAGAACGTATCTTCCCAATCAATCTTCCAGCCCTTCAAAAAATTGAAATCAACAAACGTGGAAGCGTTCGTAGAGCTCGTATCTATTACTTTAGAGAATTACGTGGTAAGAAAGCACGTATCAAAGAGCGTCAATACAAATAAAATTTTAAAGGTCGCATTAGCGACCTTTTTTATGAACTGAATTTAACCTTCTTTATTCTGGGGAGTTCCTCCAGAGTAGAATCCTAAAACATAACAAATGTCAAAAATAAAAGTTGCCAATCCGGTAGTTGAAATTGATGGAGATGAAATGACTCGTATCATTTGGAAATTCATCAAAGAACAATTGATTTTACCTTACTTAGATGTTGAATTATTGTATTACGATCTTGGTATCGAAAAAAGAAACGAAACCAATGATCAAATCACTGTAGATGCAGCTGAGGCAATCAAAAAACACAATGTTGGAATTAAATGTGCAACAATTACTCCTGATGAAGATCGTGTAGTTGAATTTGATTTAACAAGAATGTATCGCTCTCCTAACGGAACCATCCGTAATATTGTTGGTGGAACTGTATTTAGAGAACCCATCATAATGAGTAATGTACCTCGTTATGTACAAGGGTGGACAAAACCAATTTGTATTGGACGTCATGCATTTGGAGATCAATACAAAGCAACCGATACGGTAATCAAAGGAAAAGGGAAACTTACTATGACCTTCACTCCTGAAGACGGAAGTGATGTGCAATCTTGGGAAGTTTACGACTTTCAAGAAAACGGAGTTGCTATGTCTATGTACAACATCGACAGTTCTATTTATGGATTTGCTCGTTCATGTATGACCCGTGCTTTAGACAAAGGATGGCCTTTATATTTATCTACAAAAAACACCATCATGAAAGCTTATGACGGACGTTTTAAAGACATCTTCCAAGAAGTTTTTGATGCAGAATTCAAAGATCTTTTTGCAGAAGCTGGTATTACTTATGAGCACCGACTAATCGATGATATGGTTGCAGCATGTATGAAATGGAGTGGAGGCTTTGTTTGGGCATGTAAGAACTATGACGGAGATGTACAATCGGATACTGTTGCACAAGGATTTGGTTCTTTAGGTTTGATGACTTCTACTCTAGTAACTCCTGATGGAATTACAATGGAAGCAGAAGCTGCTCACGGAACAGTAACACGTCACTTCAGACAACACCAACAAGGAAAAGAAACTTCAACCAACCCAATTGCTTCCATCTTCGCATGGACACGTGGTTTGGCTCACAGAGGAAAACTAGACGAAAATCAAGCGTTAATTGATTTCTGTACCGCTCTTGAAGAGGTTTGTGTAGAAACTGTTGAAAGTGGAAAAATGACTAAAGATTTAGCCGTTTTGATTCACGGAGAAAAATTGAATGAATCCAACTACTTAACAACGCAAGGCTTTTTAGCCGCTTTAAAAGAAAATCTCGACAAGAAACTTTCTTAATACGTTTTAAAAAACTCCACATTGTGGAGTTTTTTTTTGCTTTGTTTTAAAATAAACCACTAATTTTAAAAAT
>Ga0075469_10000481_pt1 | contig 17622 bp, 19 predicted proteins | sample DEB08_DNA_13_FD_77577 | JGI IMG/M metagenome (GOLD analysis project Ga0075469, IMG submission 77577) | Aqueous microbial communities from the Delaware River and Bay under freshwater to marine salinity gradient to study organic matter... | ecosystem: Environmental > Aquatic > Marine > Coastal ...
TCGCTACCATCAAACCTTAAAAGCCTTAGGTCTAAATAAAAAGACAGTTGAAAAAAAAGTTAACCTTGGAACTAATTAAACCTTTATAAGCTAAATCTAATGGTGTCTAAAACAAGCTTCAATATGATCGCTCACTATACCAATAGCTTGTAAGTAAGCGTAAATAATAGTGGTCCCTACAAATTTAAAACCCCGTTTTTTTAAATCCTTACTTATTTTATCACTCAAAGAACTATTAGTAAGTAATTCAGCTTGAGTTTTATAACTATTTTTAATTGGTTTGTTATTTACAAAACCCCAGATATAAATACTAAAGCTGCCAAATTCTTTTTGTATTTTCATAAAAAAGTGTGCATTGGTTAAAGCAGCATTTACTTTTAATTTGTTTCTAATAATTCCAGTATCTTGAAGTAAAGAAGCTATTTTGTCATCGGAGTAAGTTGCTATTTTTTTATAATCGAAATTATCAAACGCTTTTCTAAAGTTTTCTCTTTTTTTAAGAATGGTAATCCAACTTAAACCCGCTTGAAAGGTTTCTAAAATTAAAAATTCAAATAAAGTTTGATCATCATAAACAGGAACTCCCCATTCATTATCATGATAAGCTACATATAAAGGGTCATCACCACACCAAGAACATCTTATGATTCCCATAAATTTTATTTTTAAATTTAAATTAGTAAGTTTTTATCAAATATAACGTCTTAGTTGTTATGGAAATAAAGAATACGATTAATTTAGATACCAACAGTCTAGTGAAAGAAAGTTTAAGTAAGGCGTTTAGTTATCAGGATTATAGAGAACAAGTAGCCACTCATGTGGAATATGGAACAAGTTCTGGCCCAGATAAATCCGAAGCTTTATCAAATTACACCTTATTAAATAATTCGCGCATGAAGCGTTTAGATAAGACCATGAAAATTGAGGAGGATGTTTTAGAGAAATTTAAGCAATACCATAAAAACGTTACTTGGTTAGTTTTAACCGAAAGTTGGTGCGGAGATGCTGCTCATGCAATGCCGGTAATGAATAAATTGGTGGAACAAGCAAAAAACTTAGATTTAAAAATTTTGTATCGCGATGAAAATAAAGAGCTAATGAATCGGTTTTTAACCAATGGAACTATGTCCATTCCTAAACTAATTGCTTTTGATAACGAAACTCAAGAAGTGATTAACGATTGGGGACCATCACCTTTAATGATAATGAATAAAACAAAAGATTTTAAAGCAGCTAACGCTACTTTAACAACTGAATTTAAAAAAGAAATTCAAATTTGGTACAATCAGAATAAAGGAAAATGTATTGCTAGAGATTTATTAAAGTTAATTGAATAATTATTCCTGACCTGGAAAAATATAGGTAATACTTCCCATTTGCGAAGGTTTATTTTTATCTTTAGTAAAACGAGATTTTGTAGCATAATCTATCGCACTTTCTATTAAGCATAAATTAGTGGTCGTAGAAGCATTTTTATTTACAGACGTTGTTATTACATACCCATTTGCATTTACCGCTATATGTAAAACCACTTTTCCAAAACTATCACAAACATAAACGGGATTTGGAAACTCAATAACCTTACGATCTACTAAATGATAACTGTTGGTACTTTTTGAGTTTTTGGTAGTGGCAAGAATAGTTTCTGGTAATTTGGGTTTATTTTTTTTTTCAAAAGATAAATCGTCTTTTCTTTCTGATTTTGAATCTGAAATAACTTCGTTAATTTCAGATAATTTATCTTCTACAAATTCATTGTTTTCTTTGCGATCGGATTCTAATTCATTAATAAACTTTTCTGCTTCACTATATACTTTATGAGTTTCAATTTTAATTTTTTCTTCTGAGACTTTTGCTAAATCATCTTCTGGTAGTGTTTCTTCTAAAGCATATTCTATTTCAAATTCATCTTCAGCGATTATTTTATTGGAAGGTAGTTTTACAAAATAAAACAACAGGTATAGATTCCCTAATAGGAGTATAGTGATTACAAAAGCTTTGTATGAATAATTGAAATTCATAATACAAAAGTACCTGTTTTTTATAAATCTAGACCGCAAAACAGTAAAACCCCAACAAAAATTATCGGTTTACAGTCTTTAATATGGTATCTTTAGTTTATTATTATTTAACTCCCCCAGAAAATAATTATTATGAAAAAAAGCTATTTAACCATCCTTTTAATTTTTTGCGTTTATTTTTCTCAGGCTCAATTTGGAGAAGAACAAATTATTGATATAGATGTATCAATGGCAAAATCTGTTCATTCTGCAGATATTGATAACGATGGTGATATGGATGTTATATCTGCATCTTTTGGAGGAGATAAATTAGAATGGTACGAAAACTTAGATGGTTTAGGTAACTTTAGTCAAGCAAGGCTTATTGCTAATACAACAGATGGAGCTTTTGATGTTCGGGCAGCAGATATTGACGGAGATGGCTTTATAGACATAGTTCATGCTTCTCTTTATTGGAATTCTTTAACATGGTATAAAAATGTTGATGGATTAGGGAATTTCATACCAAGGTTTATAACTTCTGGTGTTAGTGACAAAGGGATATGGACAGTCTATCCCGGAGATATTGATGGGGATGGTGATTTGGATTTATTTTATAGTTATTATTATGATGATAAAATTGTTTGGTTTGAAAATTTAAATGGGCTTGGAGTTTTTGGTGATGAGCAAATTATTGATCAAGATTTAATAGGTCCACAATCTATAAAACTTAATGATATAGATGGTGATGGAGATTTAGATTTAATTGCATCAGTTTTTTTAGAAGATAAAGTTGTTTGGTATAAAAATCTAGATGGACAAGGGGATTTTAGTAATCAAATTTTGATTACTACAGAAACTATTGAAGCAAGTACTGTTTTTGTCGTAGATTTAGATGGAGACAATGATATGGATGTAATTTCTTCATCACAAGGAGATAATAAAATTGCATGGTATGAAAACCTAGACGGACTTGGGGTTTTTAGTGATCAAATAATTATTTCTACAAATTCAACTGAAGCAGAATATGTCCATTCAGAAGATTTAGATAATGATGGTGATATGGATATACTTTCTGTTTTTGGAAATTCAATTGCTTGGCATGAAAATCTTAATGGGCAAGGGAATTTTGGGGTGCAACAAATTATTTCTTCAGAAATGGAGTCTTCAACATCTACTTATACAGGTGATTTAGATGGAGATGGGGATAAGGATGTTCTTTCTTCATCTTGGTATGACGGAAAAATTGCTTGGTATGAAAATTTGAGCCCTTTAACTATAGATAAACATTCAATTGAAGTATTCTCAATTTACCCCAACCCAACAAGTGATATTTTAAACATCTCTTTGCTCAATCAATCTATTAAAGAAGTTAAAATTATTAATCTTCAAGGAATTAATGTAAAAGAGATAATAACAAATAATCAAATAGATGTTTCAGATTTAACCACAGGAATGTATTTTGTTAAAATAGAATCTGAAGAAAATTCAGTAATCAAAAAAATGATTAAGCTTTAAAGGCTTCTTCAAATTCTAAAACACCAACAGCATTATCTACAGAAAAATCACCAATTTTTGTTCTTCGCAAAGAAGAAAGATGAGCGCCATTATTAAGCATTTTTCCAAAATCATGTGCTAAAGAACGAATGTAAGTCCCTTTGCTACAAACCACTTGAAATTCCACATTTGGCATATCAATATTTGTAATTTTAAACTCATTAATGGTTATGGCTCTTTTTGGAATTTCTAAATGTTCGCCTTTACGAGCATATTCATATAGACGTTTGCCATCTTTTTTTAAAGCAGAAAAAATGGGTGGTTGTTGTTGTATTTTTCCAATAAAGTTTTGTGTATTTTGCAGAATGTCTTCTTTAGTTATTCCTGAAATATCGAATGTTTGATCCACTTCAGACTCTAAATCATAACTTGGAGTCGTGGCTCCCAAAGTGATAGTTCCAGTATATTCTTTTACTTGGGCTTGGTAGGTTTCAATTTTTTTAGTGAATTTTCCGGTACAAAGAATTAATAATCCTGTTGCTAATGGATCTAAAGTTCCTGCGTGACCCACTTTTATTTTTTTAATTTCAAATTGTTGCTTGATCAACCAACGTATTTTATTAACTACCTGGAATGAAGTCCAATTTAAGGGTTTGTCGATAAGTAAAACTTTGCCTTCTTGATATGCTTCTAATGTTTTCATTTTTAAATATAAAAGCTAGTAACTATTGCAACTAATCCCACAATAACACAGTATATTGAAAAATAAGTTAGTTTGCTTTGACGGACCAATTTAATCATCCAAGTACAGGCTATTAAGCCACTAATAAATGCTGCGAAAAAGCCTAAACTTAAAGAAGTGTAATCGATAGTTTCCGAAAATAATTCGCCACTCATGAAATCTTTCGCAATCTTTCCAAATATCAAAGGAATGACCATTAAAAATGAAAAACGAGCCGCTTTACTTTTGTCATTTCCAAGTAAAACTGATGTAGAAATAGTAGCGCCACTTCTTGAAATTCCGGGAAGCATTGCAATAGCTTGTGAGATGCCTATTACAAGAGCATTGGCATTAGATACTTTTTTACCGGTTTTTTTAGAACGATCTGCTAACCAAAGTAACAATGCAGTTACTAAAAGCATGGCTCCCACAAATGCAATACTCCCACTAAAAAAAGCTTCCAATTGTTCTTCGAATAATAATCCAATAATCACCGCTGGAATCATTGAAACGATAATTTTAACTGAAAATTGAGTTTCCTCATTCCATTTAAACTTTAACAGGCCAATGATAATTTTCCAAATGTCTTTTCTAAAAATAACGATGGTACTCAATGCAGTAGCAAAATGAAGTACAACTGTAAATAACAAACTGTCTTCTGGAATTGACTTGTCTCCTAAAATTGCTTTTCCTAACTCTAAATGACCACTGGACGAAACGGGAAGAAATTCAGTAAACCCCTGAATAATTCCAAGGATAATAGCGTCTAAATTATCCATTTATGATTTCTTATTAGGATTCAATAATATAGCATACATTTCAATGGCAAATCCTATTAAGATTAGTGTTGGTGCTAATCGAATACGCCTCCAACTGTAAATTTCAGGATTAAAAACTGCAGGATCTTCACTTCCCCCTCCAGCCATTAAGATGAATCCTAATGCGATAAATGCAATACCAATAAGCATAAATTTATAATTCTTTCTGTGGAAAATAAATTCTCCCTTTGCATTACTTTGCTTTTTTCTTTTCTGTTCTCCCATATTTACTAACCGTTATAACGGTTTTTTTTAATGTTTTTTTAAATTCCGAATCAAAAATCGAGTTTTAAGCTTAATTTTACAATGTGTTGTGATGTTATTATTCAAGATTTTAAAAGATGCAAGTTAACTTTTTTATTTTTTATTTTACAATACTCAGTCTTTGCTTTAAAGCGCTGCTGATATAAAAAATAATGAACCCTTATAGTATTTAAGGAAAACATTTTATTTGTATAAACGGTTAATAATATAATTCATCTGTTCTTAAATTTAAGAAGCGCTGAGTCGCAAAATAAGTGCTGATCCAAGAAATAAATATTCCCATAAAGAATATAAAACCGAATAAAAGACCAAGCATTGATTTGCTCTCAATTAATTGTAATTCAACAAAAGTTTGGTTGAGGTAATATAAAACAACAGCCATGCCTACCATTGCAATGATGGCTCCAATAATTCCTAACCGGACACTTCTCCATATAAAAGGACGTCGGATAAAGGATTTGGTTGCGCCAACCATTTGCATGGTCTTTATTGTAAAACGTTTTGCGTATACAGAAAGGCGTATCGAGCTATTAATTAATAAAACCGCTATAAATAGAAAAACACTACTAATAATTAATATCCAAAAACTTATTTCTTTTACATTTTCAGAGAGCTTAGCAATTAATGGTTTATCGTAAACCACATCGTCAACAAATTTCTTATTATTTATTTCGACAGTAATTTCTTCAATTAATTCAGGAGTAACATAATTAGCAATTAAATGAACATCAATGCTATTTTGTAAGGGATTGTAGCCTAAATAATCTATGAAATTTTCTCCTATAGTTTGACTGTGTTCCTCTGCTGCTGATTCTTTTGAAACATATTCAGAAGATTTTGTGTAATCTGCTAACGCCAAACTTTGCTTTAATTGAGTCACTTCTACCTCTTTTGCGTCGTTTTTAAGAAAAATAGTAACTGCTATCTGTTCCTTAAAAAAATCTCCAACTCTTTTTGAGTTTAAGACTAATAATCCCAATAATCCCAATAAAAACAATACAAGAGAAACACTAATTACTACTGAAAAGTAGGAAGAAATCAATCTACGTTTTTGATATTTTTCAAAAGAGGATGCCATAAAAAAGGATTAATCAGTAAAGATAAAAATACAATTTATTTTATGTACCGTTTTAGAAAATTAAATTTCAATAGTCAAATTATCAAAAATATAGATTATTCTATTTTAGAAAGGTTTAAACTTTTGTCTTTCGTACAATACACTTAAATTTGTATTCATAATTTATTTTTTTAATAATCACATTTAGAAGCTTATTAAGTGTTTTTACTTATTAATTTTCATTTTTTCAAAATATGAGCAATTATTATTTTAACAAGATTGAAGCCAAATGGCAAAAATATTGGGCAGAAAACCAAACGTTTAAGGCAGAAAACCTTAGCGAAAAACCCAAATATTATGTATTGGATATGTTTCCTTACCCATCTGGAGCAGGATTACATGTAGGACATCCATTAGGTTATATCGCAAGTGACATTTATGCACGATATAAAAGGCATCAAGGTTATAATGTATTGCATCCACAAGGGTATGATTCTTTTGGTTTACCAGCAGAACAGTATGCGATACAAACAGGACAGCATCCTGCTAAAACAACTACAGAGAATATTAAACGTTATAGAGAACAATTAGATAAAATTGGTTTTTCTTTTGATTGGAGCCGAGAAGTTAGAACCTCAGATCCACAATATTACAAATGGACACAATGGATATTTATTCAATTGTTTGAATCTTGGTATTGCAAACTACACGAACAAGCTTTTCCAATATCTGATTTAATAGATGTTTTTGAAGAAGAAGGAAATATTGGCTTAAACGCTAAATGTGGAAATACGCAACCTGATTTTTCTGCGGCTATGTGGAATAGTTTTTCTGAAGAAAAAAAACAAAAAATATTACTGAATTACCGTTTAACTTATTTAGCGGAAACCGAAGTAAACTGGTGTCCACAACTAGGAACGGTTCTAGCGAACGATGAAATTGTAAACGGAGTTTCTGAACGTGGTGGATTTCCTGTTATTAAGAAAAAAATGACTCAATGGATCATGCGAATTTCTGTGTTTGGAGAGCGTCTTCTTAAAGGATTGGAAACGTTGGATTGGAGCGAATCTTTAAAAGAAACCCAACGAAACTGGATTGGTAAATCTGTTGGTGCTTCTGTGGAGTTCAGATTATTGGATGAAAATGAAGAATTTCAAGGAATCGCTATAAAAACATTTACCACCAGACCAGACACTATTTTTGGTGTTACTTTTTTAACACTAGCTCCTGAACACGAATTAGTAGATAAAATTACAACAATCGATCAACGTATTGAAGTTGGAGAATATATTACATTATCTGCAAAAAAAACGGAACGCGAGCGAATGGCTGATGTAAAAAACATTACAGGTGTTTTTACAGGAGCTTATGCAAAACATCCATTAACTAAAGAACTAATTCCTATTTGGATAGGTGATTACGTTTTGGCTGGATACGGAACAGGAGCTGTTATGGCAGTACCATGTGGTGATCAACGAGATTACGATTTCGCAAAACATTTTGATATTCCTATCAAAAACATTTTTGAAGGAATTGATATTTCAGAAAAAGCGCATTCAGAGAAAGAAGGAACTATTATTGCAAATAGTGATTTTATAAACGGTCTTTCTTATAAAGAAGCGACTTATAAAGTAATTCAAAAATTAGAAAAAAAGCATCGAGGTGCTAAGGAAATCAATTATCGTTTGCGTGATGCTGTTTTTTCAAGACAACGTTATTGGGGGGAACCTTTTCCGGTATATTATAAGGACGGATTACCTCAAATGATAGCTGCTAAATATTTACCTATTCGTTTGCCGGAAGTAGAAAAATATTTACCTACTAAAACTGGAGAACCACCATTAGGACGTGCAGATGTTTGGGCTTGGGATACCAATAGTAATAAAATTGTTTCTAATAAATATATAGATAATATAACCATTTTCCCTATAGAATTAAATACAATGCCTGGTTGGGCAGGAAGTAGTTGGTATATGTTTAGATATATGGATGCTTTAAATAAAGATGATTTTGCATCTAAGGAAGCGATAGATTACTGGGAAAATGTAGATTTATACATTGGAGGAAGCGAACACGCAACAGGGCATTTATTATATAGCCGTTTTTGGGTAAAATTTTTAAAAGATAGGGGATTCTTAAGCGTAGAGGAACCCTTTAAGAAATTAATCAACCAAGGAATGATTTTGGGTGAAAGTGCTTTTGTACATCGTTTAGAAGGAGAAAATAAATTAATTACTAGCAACCAAATAGAAGGTTTAAATACGCAGCCTATTCATGCGGATATCTCATTTGTAAATAATGTTAATGAATTAAATATTGAAGCATTTAAAAATTGGAGACCAGAATTTAAAGATGCTGAATTTATCACAGAAGAAGATGGAACTTTTAAAGTAAGTAGAGAGGTTGAAAAAATGTCAAAGTCGAAATATAATGTAGTAAATCCAGATGATATTTGCATGCAATATGGTGCCGATACCTTGCGTATGTACGAGATGTTTTTAGGTCCTTTAGAACAAGCTAAACCTTGGAGTACTGCAGGTATTACTGGAGTGCATTCTTTCTTAAAAAAGATGTGGAGATTATTTCATAGCGGAATTGATGATAGTTTCTTGATTACTGACAAACCAGCATCAAAAGATAATTTAAAAACACTTCATAAGACCATAAAAAAAGTAATAGAAGATATTGAAAATTTTAGTTTCAATACCTCCGTTTCTACTTTTATGATTGCGGTGAATGAATTGAGTTCGCAAAAATGTAATTCAAAAGAGGTATTAGCTCCTTTGTTGGTTTTGTTATCACCTTATGCACCTCATATTTCAGAAGAACTTTGGAGTAAATTAGGAAACAAAGAAAGTATTTCTAAAACATCATTTCCAAAATTTGAAGAAATTTTTTTGATAGAAGATGTAAAGAAATATCCGATTTCTTTTAATGGTAAAATGCGATTTACATTAGAATTGCCATTATCTTTATCTAAGGATGAAATTGAATCTGTAATAATGTCACACGAAAAAACGATTTATTATTTAGAGGGCAAAGCGCCTAAGAAAGTGATTATTGTTCCTGGTAAGATCGTAAACATAGTTGCTTAGACAATTTAAGTATTAGGTTTTGGTAAAGACAACATATTATTTCAATTTATTTTGCATGGTATTTGATGTATAAAAATTTCATTTATTTAATTCCTGCTTTTGCAGGGAACTATTAATTTTTTAAAAAAACACTTGTTTAAAAGGGTGATACATATGGGAGGATATTATTTATTAGCAGGACTTATATTTTTGGTGAGTATGTACGTTAGTAACAGACTAAAAAGTAAATTTAAAAAATACTCAAAAATTCAACTTAAAAATGGAATGAGCGGAAAAGAAATTGCTGAAAAAATGCTTTCAGATAATAGAATTACCGACGTAAAAGTTCTTTCTGTAAAAGGACAATTAACAGATCATTATAACCCTGTAAATAAAACTGTTAATTTAAGTGAAGCAGTCTATGCTCAAAGAAACGCTGCTGCTGCAGCTGTTGCAGCTCATGAATGTGGTCATGCCCTACAACATGCTAAAGCCTATAGTTGGTTAAGATTGCGTTCGCAAATTGTTCCTGCTGTTGGGGTATCTAGCAAAATATCAAATTTTGTGATCATGGCAGGTTTAATTTTAATGTACTCTGGAAGTGCTTTAGGATCTATGTTGTTTTTGGTTGGAATTGTACTTTTTGGAGTTACTACACTTTTTACTTTTATCACGTTACCGGTAGAATATGATGCCAGTAACCGTGCATTGGCTTGGTTGGAAAATAAGCACATGTTAACACAAGAAGAACATGCAGGAGCTAAAGATGCATTGAAATGGGCTGCAAGAACCTACTTAGTTGCTGCATTAGGATCTTTGGCAACACTACTTTATTTTATCAGTATGTTTATGGGTAGAAGATAATTACCCGCGAAGGAGATTCTTTTCATTCTAAACCAATAGTGATTTATTTAAGTTGTAACGCTATTAGTAAATAGGAGATTATTAAATACTCTGGTGGTTTTATGTCATTTCTTTTTCTTGCTCAAAAAATAATTTTTCGATAAGTGCATTTCCCGCAGAAGTAATTTGATAAGTAATAAAATGAGTCTCTTTAGAAGCATGTTTAGTCATCCCTTTCTCATCAACAAGAAACTATTTTCCTTCTAAATATTTTATTTTTTTAAATTGTTCTTTAGAGATTTCAGGTTGATTTTCGATTTTTTTATTGCTTGGTTTTTCTGTTTTTTCATTGTATGAAACTAACAAAAAAGTTCCAATTAGAATGAAAAGTAAAGTAATCTTTTTCATTTGAGTTATCTACATCAATTATTTTAGACAAAAACTCCATTAATATGTTAATTTATAGTTTGAAATTCAAAAATCTAAATAAATGTTCTTCCTTCTCATAATTTTTAATATAAGTTATCAGGGTTATATCCCAAATATTCTTTATTTTCTTCTTTAAAGTTGATGCCGTAATTTTCTAATTCTTCTAAAATTGGTTCATATACTTCTTTAGCAATAGGCCTTAATACTCCTGGAGTACTAATCTCTTTGTTTAAGATTTTTAATGCCGCAATGGCAACAGGTAAGCCTACAGTTTTCGCCATAGCTGTATAGGTTTGGTCTTCGCCCGTAGTTACCATACTACTGTCAATTTGATAGGTTTCTCCATCTAATTCATAGCCAAATTTATGATACATTACAATCATATCTTTGTCATTTTCAGCTAAAGTCCATTTATCCATTAATATTTTCTGAAGCGCTTGAGCTGGTGTAGCATTTTTAATTCCTAATTTCTTCTTACCATTAAAAATATCTAGTTCTTCTAATTTTTCCCAAATAAGATCATCTTGATCTATTTTTAAATTGTGTCGAAATTTTAGTTCAACTGAATCTGTTGGTGAATAAGGTAAAAATAAATTTACATATTTGCGATACGTTAAGTTTTCCGAATTTGGTATGATATAACCATCTTCAGTCATTCCTAGTTGAACAAAAACATTCCATGCACGACTAAATCCAACTCGTCTAATAGTTCCTCTGTATAAAGTTAATATATCTTTAAAACCATAAACATCATGATATTTTAAAGAGTTGCGATTGGCATACACTTCAAATTTCCCATAACCATCAATTTTAATAAGTTCGGTACGTCTAAAAAGTCTATTATAAGGAATGTATTTGTAAAGTCCTTCTTGTAAAAATTCTGCAGCTCCTCCTTGACCAGCTAAAACAACATTTCTTGGATTCCAAGTAAATTTATAATTCCATAAGTTGTTATCACTCTCAGGCGCTACTAATCCTCCTGTAAAAGACTCGAATAATAATAATTTTCCACCCTTGTCTCTTATGTTATCAATAACTTTCATGGCACTCATGTGATCAATGCCAGGGTCAACACCAATTTCATTCATAAATACCAGTCCTTTAGCCTTCGCTTCTTTATCTAAGTTCTGCATTTCATCACTAATATAAGAAGCTGTTACAAGGTTTTTACCGAACGTTATACAGTCTTTAGCAACTTCGATATGGAAACGAGCTGGCAACATAGATATAACCATATCACAGTTTTTTACTGCTCTTTCTCGTTCTTCTTTATTAAATACGTCCAATAAAATTCCTTTCGCATTAGTGTGATTTTTAGTAAACTTCTGAGCAGCCCTTAATGAAATGTCCCCAATTGTTATAAATAGCTTTTCCGAACTAGATTTATCTAATAAATAACGTATTAAACATGTTGCTGATCGTCCTGCTCCTATAATTAATATATTTCTCATTCGTTGGGTTTTCGTAGATTTGAAAATAGTTTTTAAACAGTACTAAATTACTAAATAATAACCTTTCTGAATATGAAAATAAATAAAAATATTGTGATTACAGCAGCTCTTTTAGCAGCTCTTACGATTATCGTTGGTGCCTTTGGTGCACACGGATTAAAAGAGTTGATTTCTGAAAAATCTTTAGTTTCTTTTGAAACGGGAGTTCGATATCAAATGTATCATGTAATAGTAATGCTAGCACTAGGGCTATCAACAGGTATTTTGCCAAAAACCCAAAAATGGGTGTTTTGGTTTTTTATAATTGGAATTCTATTTTTCTCAGGTTCTATTTATTTGCTAGCATTAAACGAATTTTTGCCTTTTGATACAAAATTGATTGCCTTTACTACTCCCATTGGTGGCTTTTTATTAATAATTGGTTGGTTACGCTTGGCTTATGGAGTAATTGTGAATAAATAACTAAAAATATCCAATTTAAAACGTCTAATTTTAATAGAATTCTTAATTTTGTATTCTACAATATTTAAAAAATGTTATGGTAAATAATAACCAAACTACAAAAATAAATTCGTTAGAGAGTTACGGAATTTATAATGCAAATGTTAACTATCAACTTACCGCAGAACAATTACAGAAAGATACGATATTAAAAGGACAGGGGAAGTTAGCTAAAAGTGGTGCTCTTGCAGTAAATACTGGAGAATTCACTGGCAGATCACCGATGGATCGATTTATTGTAAAAGATGATATTACAAAAGATAAAATTTGGTGGGGAGATATTAATATTCCATTTTCATCTGAAAAGTTTGACAAGTTATACAATAGAGTTGTCGACTATCTTTCCAATAAAGAAATTTTTGTTAGGGACTGTTTCGCATGTGCTGATGCTGATTATAAACTCAATATTCGAGTAATTAACGAATATTCATGGTCTAATATGTTTTCTTATAATATGTTCCTGCGACCAACAAATGAAGAATTAAAAAACTTTGAACAAGAATGGCTTGTAGTTAATGCTCCTGGATTCATGGCAAATCCAGAATTAGATGGTACACGCCAACATAACTTTGCGATTTTAAACTTTACAAAAAAAATAGCCTTAATAGGGGGAACAGGATATACGGGTGAGATTAAAAAAGGAATTTTCTCTGCACTTAATTTTATCCTTCCAGTTGATAAGAATACAATGCCAATGCACTGTTCTGCGAATGTTGGTAAGGATGGTGAAACAGCTATATTCTTTGGATTGTCCGGAACAGGGAAAACTACACTTTCTGCAGACCCAGATAGAAAGTTAATTGGTGATGACGAGCACGGCTGGACTGCTGAAAATACAGTTTTTAATTTCGAAGGTGGATGCTATGCCAAGGTAATCAATCTCTCAGAAGAAAACGAACCCGATATTTACAAGGCTATTAAATTTGGAGCTATTCTCGAAAACGTCGTGATGGATGATGCTGGAGTCGTAGATTTTGAAGATGTCTCTATTACACAAAACACTCGAGTAAGTTACCCAATTGATCATATTGAAAATATTCAGGTCCCTTCAATAGGAAGAAATCCTAAAAATATATTCTTTTTAACCGCAGATGCTTTTGGGGTTTTGCCTCCAATTTCTAAATTGACTCCAGGTCAAGCCGCTTACCACTTTATTAGTGGATATACAGCCAAAGTTGCTGGTACAGAAGCTGGTGTAAACGAACCATTGCCAAGTTTTTCTGCTTGCTTTGGCGCACCATTTATGCCTTTACATCCTGCTAAATATGCAGAAATGTTAAGTAAGAAAATGCAAGAGGCTGGCGTGTCTGTTTGGCTTGTTAATACAGGATGGACAGGAGGTCCCTATGGAGTTGGAACTAGAATGAAACTGAAATACACGCGCGCGATGATTACGGCTGCGATAGATGGTACATTAGATGCAGCAAATGCAGATAATTATCACATTCATTCTGTATTTGGGTTACAACAACCAAGAACATGCCCAAATGTTCCTAGTCAAGTGTTGAGTCCAAGATCTACCTGGAATAATGACAAAGGCTATTATGAAACAGCTCATAAATTAGCAGCATCTTTTAAAAATAATTTTAAGAAGTTTGAATCTTATGCCAATGAAGAAATTATGGCTGGTGCTCCATTATTAGGATAGTAGAATTTAGATGCTAAAAAAGGCGCTACATTTTTTGTAGCGCCTTTTTTTAACCATAAATAAATTTATTTTTTATTGGCGGCCTTTATATACTTTTCCAAAGCCATTGTCATTGACGGAGTCTCAGGAGTTGGCGCTTGAATGTCTACACGCAACCCTTGTTCGGTTGCGGCTTTAACAGTAGTATTTCCAAAAACAGCAATTCGAGTGTCATTTTGTTCAAAATTTGGAAAATTTTCAAATAATGATTTAATACCACTTGGGCTAAAAAATACTAATATATCGTAGTAAACATCTCTTAAATCTGAAAGGTCACTTACAACAGTATTATAAAAAGTAGCTTCTTTCCAAGATACTCCTAAATCATTCATCATCAAAGGGACATCAGCTTTTAGCTTATCTGATGATGGTAATAAAAAAGATTCTGTTTTGTATTTTTTAATGATAGGAGTCAATTCAGAAAAAGTTCTTTTACCTACATAAATTTTACGTTTTCTATACACAACATATTTTTGCAAATAAAATGCAACTGCTTCACTTAAGCAAAAATACTTCATAGAATCAGGAACTTTGAAACGCAATTCTTCTGCGATTCTAAAATAATGATCAACAGCATTTCTACTGGTTAGAATAATTGCAGTAAATTTAGAAAGATCTACTTTTTGAGCTCGAACATCTTTACTGGTTACTCCTTCCACATGAATAAAACTTCTAAAGTCAATCTTAACCTTTTGTCTATCAATTAAATCAAAATAAGGAGAATTTTCCACTTTCGGTTCAGGTTGCGAAACCAAAATAGTTTTCACTTTCATATGAGACAATTTTTATTAGTTAATCTAACTATATAAATGCTTTATATAATATAAGATATGGGGAAATTTCGAGAGCGCAAATATACAATAAAAAATAAAATAAATTGCTAAATATTAGACTTCTGTAATTTTTATAACTGTAAGATAAAATAAGCATATTTACAAGAAAGAGAATACCCGTAAGTATGAGTAAGGTGTTTAAGTCTGGTTTAATTGAAAAATAAAAAATGAGATTGGTAATAATTAATAGTAATGATAAAAAATTACGATAACTTAGTTTTTCATAAATATAGTGATCAATAAGCTTTTCAATTGAGAAAATAGTTCCAATTATTTTTTCAATACTCGTTTTCACTATTATAAAAACAAATACTACAAATAGAATTTGTAAAAATAAAAGCACATTTGCTTTGCCTTTTTCTAAAAAGAATAAATTAACAAATAAAGAGATGGATATTAATTGAATGACAAAAAGTAAAATACTAAATGGATGTCTTAATTCTTCAGATTTACCCTTTGCTAAAAAGTAATTATTGGAAACAGGTAATCTTATAAAATCATTGAAACGTTTGGGATAAATAACTTTTAAAATTGCGATAATTAAAATACAACCAACCATAATTAAGGTTACCCAATCCAACGATTCTATGATTCTATTAGTGTATCTCAAATTTATTTTTAAGAAAGATAAAGGTACTATATTTTAAAGCTTAAAAAGAGACTCATTTATATTTTCATTCACATTTATTTAACCTAAAAAAGGTACATTTGTTAAAAATTAATAATATGGCTAACGCATTGGTGGTTATTCCAACCTTCAACGAAATTGAAAATATAGATCGAATTATTCGTCATGTATTTTCTTTGCCAAAAAAGTTTGATATTTTAATAGTAGATGATAATTCTCCAGATGGTACTTCAGCAGCTGTTCTGTTATTAAAAAATGAATTTTCAGATCGTCTTTTTTTAAAAAAAAGAAAAGAAAAGTTAGGCTTAGGAACAGCATATATTTATGGCTTTAAATGGGCATTAGAAAGAAATTACGATTTTGTGTTTGAAATGGATGCTGATTTTTCACACAACCCAAATGATTTATTAAAGCTTTATGATACTTGCGACCATGAAGGAGCTGATGTTTCTATTGGTTCTCGATATAAAACAGGTGTAAATGTAGTAAACTGGCCTATGAGTAGAGTATTACTGTCTTGGTTCGCATCTAAATATGTGCGATTTATTACAGGAATGAATGTTACAGATACCACTGCTGGATTTGTTTGTTATAAACGAGCAGTTTTAGAAAAAATAAATCTGGATAAAATAAAATTTATTGGCTATGCTTTTCAAATCGAAATGAAATTTAAAGCACATTTACATAAATTTAATATTATAGAAGTTCCTGTGATATTTACAGACAGAACAGAGGGAGTATCAAAAATGAGTGGCGGGATTATTTCGGAAGCAATTTTTGGAGTTATTTCTATGAAATTTAAAAGTATGTTTACAAAATATGAGATTTAATGAATAAAGTACTAATAAAAAACGCCCATATTGTTAATGAAGGAATCATTAAAAAAGCGGATGTTTTCATTGAAAACGATCTAATCGTTGAAATTGCTTTTAGTATTAGTGCTAAAACTGGAGATACTCAAATAATTGAAGCCAATGGTAAGTATTTGATACCTGGAATGATCGATGATCAAGTTCATTTTAGAGAACCAGGACTCACTCATAAAGCAACCATTGCAACTGAATCTAAAGCAGCAGTTGCTGGTGGAATTACTTCCTTTATAGAAATGCCCAATACTGTTCCGCAAGCTACAACGATTGAAAAATTAGAAGAGAAATTTTCGATTGCCAAAAAAACCTCTTGGGCTAATTATAGTTTTATGTTCGGAGGCACTAATGATAATTTAGAAGAAATACTTAAGGTAGATGAACACAAAGTAGCGGGTTTAAAATTGTTTTTAGGTTCTTCTACAGGAAATATGTTGGTTGATAACCCGAAGGTTTTAGAAGAAATATTTAGCAAAACTAATTTATTGATTTCTGTACACTGTGAGGATGAAAAAACCATTAAAAATAATCTAGAAAAGTATTTAAAAGAATTTGGGGATGGCATTCCAATACAAATGCATCCAAAAATTAGAAGTGCAGAAGCTTGTTACTTATCTTCTTCAAAAGCAATTGAACTTGCTAAAAAAACAGGCGCAAGATTGCATGTTTTTCATCTTTCTACCGAAAAGGAAACTCATTTATTTTCTAATAAAAAACCTCTTGCAGAAAAGAAGATTACCGCAGAAGTTTGTGTTCATCACCTCTGGTTTACAGAAGAAGATTACAAAACAAAAGGGACCAAAATTAAATGGAATCCTGCGGTAAAAAGTCAAAAAGATAAAGATGGCTTATGGAAAGCTTTATTAGATGACCGATTGGATGTGATTGCTACGGATCATGCTCCACATACCATAGAAGAAAAAAATAATGGTTATAACAAAGCACCTTCTGGT
>Ga0075469_10000496_pt1 | contig 17448 bp, 15 predicted proteins | sample DEB08_DNA_13_FD_77577 | JGI IMG/M metagenome (GOLD analysis project Ga0075469, IMG submission 77577) | Aqueous microbial communities from the Delaware River and Bay under freshwater to marine salinity gradient to study organic matter... | ecosystem: Environmental > Aquatic > Marine > Coastal ...
CCAGTATGCTTGATCTCGAAACAGAGTTGAACAAACCTGAGATCATAGCAGCCATCTTTGCGATACAGAAAGCCGAAGCACTGGCTCCCGGGGAATTCCTGGGACGGCCTGACCAACTGGCGATTGCCAATGCCGCTGGCAGTATGCACGCCTTGGATGCACTGGTTTCCTACTCCGCTTACTTATCTGCCTTGGATGCTTTGTCTGATCCCTCGTCAAGTAAGCCTAGCAAGACCTTCACCACGGAGATTCTGTTCGAGGTAGACGGTGTGACGAACGGTCCTGCACTGAGTAAGGTGATGTTGGGAGCAGCCAAGAATGTCGGTACCGCTATGTTCGGTATGTTCAACCAAGCCGAGGCAGAGCAGTACGGTCACTCCACCAAGTGGAAAGAAGAAGCTGGCAATGAGGATATGTATGTAAGCCTGGAGCGAACCATATCGGATAGTGTTGCCCCAGATTCCATGCAGTACCACACCGACGTAATGGAACTGGTGGGTAACAAGCGTAACTTTGTTAAGGAACCCGCAACTAAGCTGACCTTTGGTGCGAGTACTCACTCAATCATTAAAGCCATGAAAGAGTCTTTGGTGCACGGCTCCACCAACTACCCGGGCTGGTACGAACAGCTCCAAGAGGCAGCCAATTTAGACGCGAAGACCGAAGGCCCGAATGTTCATGTAGAGATAGTGGTCGCCAAGCTCAACGCATTGTTACCTAAGACTAAGAAGTTCAAGGTCACGATAGATGGGCAGGAATACTACCGCCCCTACCAAGTCCCGCAGTTTGAGACTCTGGAAGATGCGATGGACTACAAGCTGGACCTGAAACAGGAAAAGGAGCTGGAGTACCTGTTCAGTAAACACGTAGCACCTGCAGTCTCCGCCGGACTGAATAAAGAGTTCGCTGAGTTCATTGATGCCAGGAATGCCCTGAACGAATCTGCACAGGCAGCCTGGTTCAGGTATGACGCCGCGTTCAACCACGCCAAGGATCTGATACTCGCTGAGAATCCTGGCGCTACCACAAAGACCGGCTTGATACTGCAAGACCTGTCTACCGCTGAACTGGAGAGCATCTATAAGTCACTGGAAGCCATAGCGCCTATCGCACACACGGCGATGAGCACAGGTGGTGATATCAACAATGGTTTCTCCTTTGAGTCAGTCCATAGACAGTTGGCTTTTGAGGATAAGAGCCGGCAACAGATTGTTGAGTTTAGCGGCAAGACTAAGCAGATGGGGGTAGCCGGACGTAAGACGGTATCCTCCGATCCTGGTGTGCGTGCCATTGTATTACTGGTTCACGCACTGGATAGCGCGATCTCCCACTCCGCCATGGGGACGGATATTGAGTCCGGTGCTGCGATGAACATTCACGATGCTCACCTGCTGGGACTGGAGAATATGCTGTCAGGTGCCGAGGCACTGAATAAGCAGACCTATCAACAGATGTTGAATTATTCCCTGCCGTTGTCAATACACCAGGCACTGGAAAACAGCTTTACTGGTTTGGCCTCTCTGGAAGAAACCTACCCAGGTATCTCTGATGTAGTGGGCGCCGCGGAGATGCCTATTCGCTTGGGCCAGGAACGTCCCTACGCCTTTGAAGGGGTTGAGGACGAGGACGGTAATACACAGACCTTTATCCAGATCACCGAGGACTTCCTTGCTGACCAGAAAGCCATAGCGGTTGAGGCTGAGATCGGCAAGCTGGAATCCCTCACTGAGATGTATGTGGTTGACCAGTATGCACAGGAAGGAGGCAGCTACGCTGTCACCGACGAAGACCGCGCAACCGCACAAGAGAAGCTGGAGACTCTACGGGGGCAAGAGTACGCCCAAGACCAAGTCTCCGATGCACAGTCTGCTCCCTTATTCACTAAGGACGGTATTCTTCCTACCTATGTTATTGGCAGGCCGGCTCCTGAAGAGACCCCTTGGGGTCTCGTAGGGGAGTCGAGCCGTGTCAGTGATGCCGCGATCACCGCTGCACTTGAAGCCGATGAGAATATGACGGTTCGGAAGATGATCCCGATACTGGTCAAGTCGATCAAAGCGAACTCACCCGACGCTATTACTGCCAAGTTCCGTATGGGCCTGTTACAGCAGATAGCCAAGACAGTCGATCTGGAAATGCCCATTAAGCTGATCCAGCCTGATACCACGGTAGTAGGTAACGAAGCAGAAGGTACTAACCTTGGTTTGGGTTGGTATCACAAAGGTGTGATCCGGGTTAAATCCCCAGCCTTCGTCAACTCCGGGATCTCTGCGGAGCTGCTCCTCCATGAGATGACTCACGGTGGCCTAACCAAGAATATACACCGGCTGCGGAATGTACCGAAGAACAAGGTACACCCCAACGATATGTCAGCCTGGGAAGGTACACAGGAGCTTATTGCCCTGAACGACCTGGCCCGAAAGTATGTGGAAGATAATGGTCTGATGGATCAATTCGGGGCAGCGACCTCTGATGTCCAAGAGCTGGTTGCTTGGGGTATGACCAACAGTAACTTCCAACTGCAGGTGATGGCGAAACTCACCATGCCCAGTACAGCAAGCCAACGGAGCCAAGAGTCTGGTATCCGTGGTTTCATCCGTGGGATGGTGAAAGTCCTGTTCGGTGCGAAGGCTAACCTCGCTGCCGAGAATGGCATGGGCATCATGATTGCTAACACTGGTTTACTCTTTGAGAACACCCAGAACGTACAGCAAGCATTGGCCGATGTGGATACCAAGAACTTCATGGCTACCACTGACCCGATGGCCTATACCTCGGAGCAGATCTTCGATGGCCTGGGACGCACCAACAGCCGGAACCTGAATGATCCTGGTTTCATTGAGCACCTTAAAAGCGTGCTGGCTACCACAGTAAGGGCTGCCTACGGTACATCCGGTGCTATACGGGCCGCTGCACTGCGACAGGCGCCCACCACAGCAGAAGATGTGTACCTGCAGTCGATGGTAGAAGGAAGATTACCCTTCGCCTCAGAGCTTCAGGCGGCGTTACAGGTGACCGATCAGGAAGCCATGGTACTGGAATCCGTAGAGGTGACTGTCCGTGAGTCCATAAACAGCTCTACCATGGCCCGCAAGGAGCTACAGGCAGCGTTCAAGCAAGCCAGTGAAGAGATCACAGTGGAGGACTTATTGGACGGTGACTGGGCGACTGCTTCCAAGGTAGACCAGGATATCGCCACAGCAGCCCACATAGCCATCTTCAAGGTGCAGGACACCGGGGCCGAGTCAGATTACCTGTCCAGGTTTGCTGCTGCCACACTGGCGTACAAGCCCCTGAATGAGGCTATGCAAAAGCTGGATGTCCCTGCGGACAATAAGAGGTTCGGTGGTCAGCCCTTGGCTACTAAGATCAATATGATACTGGAGATACTGTCTAACATTATAAGCCGACTGGTCACCAAGACGGTACAGGGGCAGCGGCTGGATAAGGCGGTACACCAACTCTCCATCTCTATGGCTAGGATCGAGGCCAAGAAGGCTGCGACCCTGAAGCGTAGACAAGACCGTGCGGAGAATGTCTTTGCCAAGGCTGGTGAGAAAGTGGCCGACGGTGTGCGCGATACGGTACTGAAAGCGGCTAATTCCAGAATGATCAAGAACAGCCGATTCGCTGCTGTTGAGTTGACGGGAACCATCAGCCGGGTGGTAGCAGGTGAGAAAGTCGAAGGTTTCATGGACGAACTCAAGCGTATGCGCGATGGCGAGATCAATGGCCGTCTGGGTGTGCTGGGTGAAATCATCAATGAGATGCGTAACGGCAGAGAAGACCTGCACCTGGCTAACAAGTTACTGGACATGGCCAACCTGCATGAGCAGACCCGTAAGCACGTCATGATGGAAACCAAGAAGTATGTGGAAGAGTCCTTCGACCGTGTGATGTCTGAGAGAGAGCTTCGGTCATTGACCGAGGTGCTCGTTAAAACAGACCTGTCAGTATTCCACGGTGACCTGTCATCGGCTGAGATTGAAATGCTCATCAGCAATGAGGGTGTACGGGATGCCAAGATTGCAGCGTTGGAAGCCAGCCTAGCGGGGCCGGACCAGTTCTACTATATACGCCAAGCTAAGGATCTGGGGTGGTTCATGACCACAGGGGAGAACAAATCTCCCAACCTGATGCTGAACGCGTACAACATAGCATTAAAGGCCAACACCAAACGGCAGGGAGCGCCGGACAATCTGCCACAAACAAGGGCGACGATTGATCAGTTGACCTCGCTCTATGCGCTAAAGGCTACAGGTCGAGCGGCACGTTCGGCTGTCGCCGACTTAGCCCGCTCTGAGATGGGTCGAAGTGACGGTGGTAATGGGGTGGATACGTTGTTGCGTATGCACCTGGGTATGAAGCAAGAGGCCGCTGAGAACACGTTTAAAGATAACAAGTTCCAGATGATCAAGGGCTATACCAAGGAGATCATGAACCCACACATCAGTGTGTTGATGGCGACGGCAGAAGAGGGTGTGCAGCTCAAGGAAGCCGGGTACACCCTGGTCGATGGCCAGCCTCTGTCTCAAGACCCTACCGCGGTGGATACTGAAGCGAAGTTCATGTGGGCTGTCCGCGACGGTGGGCTGAATCCTACTGTGTCTGGTTTCATGCCAATGGTGAACCGATCGATCAAAGGTACGGCTGTCCACAATGGGGTATACGATAACAGTGGTACGGCAAACCCGTACAACCAGCGCGACAACAATGCGATTGAGGCGGCCAGGGGAACACTGGTAGACGATATGTTTACTACCGACCCCAGTGCTTATGATCCCCGTAGTGAGGAGGTGCCTAACTATATGGCGCCTGTTATCAATAACTACGGCAAAGCAGCGAACTATCGCTACATGATGACCGAAGCCACGAAGCGTAGGGTGATGGATTCCAATACCCGGGTTGACGATATTATGGGCCACCTGGCTGCGTCTACTCTGGACAAGGAACGTAGTCCTGCCATGAGCCGTACTGGGGTGGATGCGATGAAGGCGGTATTCGATACCAAGTTTGTCGAGGATACCAATGCGTTCATTGATTTCAGCGAGGACTCCACTGATCCCAAGGTACGGGAACGGTTCAGGCTGCTGCCCGACGACACGAAGAAATACATCCGTGAAGTATGGGGAAGGGATGGGATGTGGGTCCGCAATGATATGTATAACATCGCGTTCGGCTACCGCAAGTACAGCATCGGTGAGGCATTCGAGAAGGATAGTGCTGAGCGTAATGGTTTGGAAAAAGTTGTGGTTGGTTTGCTTGAGAGAGTGCCCGTGGGTTGGGATTATGAAAATAATCAACCGAAGGTGTTGGGCAAGAAGGCAGCATTGAAAGCTGTGCAAGCAGAAGATATGTGGCAGGAGGTGGTGAAGGAGGTCAAAGACATCTGGGTTATAAAGAACCTGTGGACTTTGATTGGTAACGAATCCAGTAACTTCACTGTGTTGCTGCTGGCAGGTGTGCCAATACAGGATATCGTGAAGAATAAGATCCTGGCGTATTCAGCTACCATGACCTATCAGAATAATCGTAAAGAGCGTGACAAGCTCCAGCGTGGTCTGGATCTGGGATTGCTCCAGGTTCCTGACGGTCAGAATAAGGTGATCAGCGCGAAGGCTGCCACAACTCGTATCGCTGCGTTGAATGACGCACTGGCTCGTAGCCCGGTCGCTGACCTGGTGGAAGCTGGTATGTTCCAGACGCTGGTCGAGGATATCGGCCAAGAGCAAGATGACTATTCTTATAAGAGCAAGATGACTCGTTGGATAGATGAGCATACTTACGCTGACTCCGAGAACAAAGGTGTGCAGGTCGCCAGGGATGTAGGCAAGAATCTGATGATGACCCACGATAGCGGGTTCTATAAGTTGTTGAATTCAGCCACTATCTTCAGTGACTTCACATCCAGGTACGTGATGCACCAGCACATGATCAATCGTGCGAAGAATCCTCTGTCGAAAGAAGAGTCCCTGCGGTTTGCCCGTGCAGCGTTCGTCAACTATGACGTGCCTACACATAAGGGTCTGCAGTATCTTAATGACACTGGTTTGCTGTGGTTCACCAAGTACTATCTGAGAATCCAAGTGGTACTGGCTCAGATCGTGAAGGAGAATCCTACAGGTGCTCTGGCCTTGCTCGGGTTGCAAGATCAGTTCGGCAACGTGTCAGACATACTGGATTCGAGTATGCTGACCAAGTGGCCTGGGAATGTGGGGATGGGCGCAGCAGAGATATTTGGTGCGATTCCGGAGATCGCTACAATACAAGCTGTCTCTGCTGCGGTAGATTGATTTAGTTCTTATCAGTCAGGTAATGGTAGATGCCGCTGGCCAGTAGGAGTATTCCTCCTACGGCCAGTGCTATCAGGAAGGCTACCGATAGGATCGGCCCGACGGCGAAAATCACCACACAGGCAAATCCTACTAGTAAGGCTGCACCAATAAGCGACAGTAAGCCCTTAACAAGGTTGCCCAGGAACTCCATAGCTACTAGCTAAAGAGGCTCTTGGTTTCTACGCTGTCGGGTACTTCTTCTTCGGCACCCTCAACTTCCGGTGTCGCTGCTACCGCTGCTTCGAACGCTTCAGCACTAACCACTTCGGGTGCTGCTTCAGTCTCTGGCTCGGGTGCTACCGTCTTGGACATGGCTTTCTTGACCGCTACCTTCTCTGGCACGATCGCCAAGGTAGGTTCAGGTGCGTTGGCATTGCCTACGGTAATCTCAACACCCACTGTTGTGGGGTTACGTCCGATCTTGAATTCCAGGTTGTCAACGCTGACGTTGATTCCCGAAGCTCCAAGGTACTGCTGTATTGCCAACTTAAAGTCGGCGTCGTCTAACTTGATTTGCATTGGGTTCCCCTATTGCAAGTTTATTGTACGTGCCGCGTAATGGGCGATCATAAGTGCATCTGACCGCCCATCAAGCAACCCGCCTTTAGGGCCAAACAGATCTGCCTTTGGGTATAGCTCTTTGGCTATTCTGGCGACTTCCTTCTTGATGAAGAGTGGTCGCTTCTTCGCATTAGCTTCGCCTGCAAGATTCTGAGGTACGACTACACCGATAAACTTCTGCCATGCTTTGGGGCGTACCGAGTCCTTTGACACCTCTGCGATTTCCGCAAAGATGTTCGCTCGCTCAATACTGCGTCCGAAGTTGATGGTTGATTTACCTGCGGAGCCTCGTATGAATCCGACCTCCTCTACCATGCACACCATTAGATTAAACTCGGCGTCGATCTGGTTAAACCAGTCGAGCAGCTCTCGTCCATTGTCTGTGGTGTTGCGAAACATGATCTGTTTGGTTTCCGGGATCAGGAGGCAGAATGCCCCCTTCGCCCCGGGGTCCACACCTACTACAGCTACTCGTTTCAAGTAGTGAAGAGGCTATCTGTGACCTGGGGTGCTGCTGCTGCAGTCTGCTCACCGAAGCTATTGCCGGCTGCTACTGGAGCTACTGCACCTTTGGTGGACAAGTCCTTGTTACTGTCAGTGAACTTGTCTGCCCAGGTCTCAACGAAGACACCTGACTCTGCGCCGTCCTGTGCCAGGATCTCGGCGACAGTCTTGCGGTTAGTCGGGTGGAAGAACTTGTCGATCAAGTTCTCATCACGGGTCTCACCTGAAGGCACATAGTTACCCTGTGCATCCTTCACGTTCTTGTCCACGGTCTGGCGCAATACGCCTGCGAGGACAGTCTTGCCGATCAAGCCGACCAGAACTTCTTTAGTCTGGATGACTTCGGCTTTAGTAGCAGAGTCCCAAACTTTGATGTCCTTGGCTGCTGTCTCGAACGTGTCGAGAGGCGCTCCGCCTGCCAGAAGGCAGAGGCTGTTGCCCCAGGAATAACCAGGCAGTGGGAAGTTCTGACCGTCTTTGACATAGAACTTCTTGTTACCCTTCGCATCACCAGAGGTGACGTATTCGGTTTGGCGCAGATCACGGGAACCACCGTCGGGCATAGTTGCCTTGAAGTGAGTTACCAGTCCCAGTGCACCCTTTGCAGACTTAATCAAATAAGCCATGGTTACTTCCAGCGGGTACAGTGCCGAGTCGATAGGGCCAGAGAATCCGACGCTATCTTTTTCTGTTTCCAACACATCATTCTGTGTTGCTAATCCTGCGAGTAGGGACATAAGTCCTCCTTGTATTGCAGTTGTTGTTACGCCTTGTCAGCGCGGTCTGTTGCGGCCTGGTCGGAGTAGGTGAACCCCTCGTACCGCTTACCCAGCTTTGCGTAATTCTGTGCTAGGGTAGTTGTCCTCGTCATGGCGACTCCGTTACGGAAGCCTTCCATATAGAACTCAATGTCGCCGAGTTCCTCGACTACGTTCTCAATATCCAAACGCTCACCGTCGATGTGGTTGACCACAGCTTCCAACAGTTCGGACGCTTCACCAACGATACCAATTGCCATGTGCAACAGGTGTGCTTGATCAGCTTCGATCGGATCAGGGATTTGGCCACCGCTGTAACGGAGGCCCAGGTTCTTGTTGTATATGGTTTGCTTCTTGATATTGTCCAGTTGTAAACCGGCCTCTATCATGTTGCGTACCACGTTCATCAAAGAACGATGCTCCGTAGGGCTACCATTGAGATCATCGGCGATGTCGCCACCGTCCTTAACCAATCCAGAAACCATCTGACGATGGTTGTTCTCTATCTCGGCTACTCTGCTCATGCTGCTTGCGCCTCTGTACCGTAGTACTCATGGAGTCGGTTGAATACCAACTGGATGTCGTTGTCGATGAAGGTTTCTTTCTGGTCCCACATCCCCATCGGGCCACGGATGCGTTCATGCACCGTTTCCTTGGTGAGCTGAGTCTGAAACACATGCTTGAAGCCAAGGGCTTCTTCTTGCGGTGTGATATTCAGTAGGGCACTTTCCTGCCCCTTCAGCTCAGTCAGTTCCATCCGCTTGGTCGAGATGACCAATGAGAAGAATGACTCCAGTCCGACGTTCTTCAGGGAACCTTTGATAGGCACCTTGGTTTCCGTACACAGCTTCTTCTCGTTATAAGTATCGAGCGTGTGCGCGGTGAAGACCACGTCCTTGGTAGAGCGTGCAACATACTGTTGCATCAGGTTCTTGAAGAACTGGGCATACTGCCCCCATGCTTTCATGGTGTCTGCTGCTGGCAGAACGTGGACACTCTCGAACATATCCATAAGGAATGTCGCGGAGTCAACAATGATGCCCTCCACTCCCGGTACCGCTATCACGCCATCTGCATTCTGTTCTACTGCGTTGAATGCTTCATAGACCTGAAAGGGGTTGGTAATGGTGTGCTGTCGTCCTTTCCACCTGAACGGTAATTTCTTACCGGCCTCGCAGTTCAGATACATCCACTGTTCCTGGTTTTTCAGGTTCATCAGCGAGGCTGACTTACCTGTGGTGGACTCGCCCGTAACGAATACGAGATTGTCATTTATTACATCAGTCATAGACTGCTCCTGTATTGTTCACCAGAGGGCGAGGAACGCCCCCTTGTAATTAACGCTTCCCGATGGCTCTGGTAACAGAAACCATGATGGTACTGAGGATCTCAGCCTCATCTAGCTTGTCAGCCATCTTGTCATTCAGCGACACAACATTGTCGTTAATCTGAATGAAGTCCTGCCCAGCATCCACAAGGATCATGGCGTACTTCAGTAACATATTGTTCCTGTTGCCATCCCCTGTGTTGTTGAGTACCCAACGCTCCAGGTTATTCATTCCCCGTTGATCCAATACGCGCTGCTTAAAAGATTCGCTCTTGGTGGTCTTGGGTATGAATGGCAGGACATCGAGGGGCTTGCCGTCCTGGTACACGTAGCTTCCAGGGTTTGACATCCACTTACGGGCACGTTGACCTGTTGCTTCATCTACCGTGAACGGCAAGAAATCGAACAGGTTCTTCATGAACTCCTTGTAGTCCTCCCGATCCAACTCCAGCTTGAAGTTGGTAGGGATGACCACACGGTAACGATCACAGACGAGTCCATTCTTTTCCACCTGGTGGGACTTGGTGGTATAGAACATTGCCTTGTACTCTTTCAACAGCATCTGACAAGTGCTCATAGGAACACCGTCATCAATGTCGAGTACGATCATGTTGAAACCAGGAATGGTACAGTCTTCGTTTCTCGCCCCTCCTCGGAAGGAGTGGTTGCACCAATGAACCCCTGCGTGCTGAGTCATCTTATGCAGATCCTCGAATTTGCAGGTATCTTCTTTGTACCCCGTGGCGATATCTTGACTGTAACTAACCATCAGCGAACTCAGGTCAGTCTTCTGTAGCGTTTCCCCTTTCAGGAACTCCACACCATCAGTAAACTCTTTCTTGATGATCATGGAATTCTGGTATCCGAACGCAATAGCGAGTTTCAGCATCTCCTCTTTTATCGCTGCTGCACCTTTATAAAAGGGCAGGTCTTCGATGAGGTCTGCGTGCGTTACTCTGCGTCCTATGGAGGACAGGTACTTTGCCAGTTTTACATGCGGGCGGTCACGGGTCAGTAGATCCTGGAATGCTTTGCCAGATTCTTCCGCTAACTTAATAGCGTAGTAGGCGTGCTGTTCCGTAATCTCTGGGCATCCGTCTACGAAAGCGTAGGCACCAGCGAGCTTCAATGCTTTGAAGTGTCGGTGTCCCAGCTCTGCTTTCCGCATTTCTTCGTGCTCGTTGAGCTTATCAGCGCGAGCCTCACAGTCCATCTGGTACTCGATGAACAGGAGTGTTACGAGTTCTGAAACTTGCAGCTTCTTATGGGCTTGTGCCACGTCGCCGAGGTCACCAAATCTATCTGACATGGTTTCCATGAACGTGTCCGTACCCTTGCAGATACGTTGTGCGAGTATCTGTTCCTTGGTTAAGCCTACGGGTCTAACGTGACCTTTAGCGTAACCGAAGAACGATCTGCGTGCATAACCCGTATCGAGAAGCCCAAAAAACTCTTCCTCAGTCTTCCCACCATCCATGAGCCTGCTAGGCGTACCGTAGGCCATGAAGTTCGCAGGTGTCCTACCGTGAATCTCTTCGCGTCGCTTATTCTCGGCAGTGTTCTTGGTAAGTTTTTGCTTGATCTTTCCAACGTCATACATCTCCAAGTATGGACCGAGTGCCTCTGCCACTGTGGTAAGGTTCGTCCCGATCTCGTCGATCTGCAGGTTCAAGGCACCGGCTTCAGCTAACAGTAGCTTGTGCCGGATATCCTTTAGAGCTGCCGGAGTGGCTGAGTCGAATACAAAGAGCATAGGCCCCAATGCTTCGTACTCTGCCCGTGCTACTTCCAATTCATGATCAGGGTCGGTTTGCTTGCGAGCAGCGCGTACCTGGGCAATCTTTGGAAGGTTATGCTCTACCAGTACTGGCAGGGTGCTCTCCACGAAATTATGTCGGAACTGGTCTATGACCTGGTCCTCGATAATGTTGGTGGAATGTCCCTTACCTGCACCAGAGGTAGCAAGGTTGAAACCATAGAAGTTGACGGGGAGTAATCCCCTGTCCATGGTATCGATCTGGGTACGCATCATTGATGCTACCAGTGAAAAGTAATAGGCCACCATCACTCTGAAGAACAGGGGATTGGTGTTCTGCGTTTTGTTACAGAGGATTTTCACCAGCTTCTCAGCGTCAGGGTGGAATTCCATTTGGTCGTAATCTTTCATTGGTTCCCCTTAGAAGGTTAATGAGCCGTCGGCTATCAGGCGATCCTTCTGCGTACAGGCTTCGAAGCCGTCACAGTATTTGCACATTCCGACCTGGCCGGGTATGTGCTTGATGAAGCCTGCGCCTCCGGTCTTCTCTTGATTGAATAGACTGGCAGCGGCAGAGTTATCAAACTTGCCCCCTGACATACAACGCTTCAGATTGTTGGGGTCTTTGTAGACCTTCCACTCGTCTGGTCTGCGCCACAGTTCCTCGTCGGTACATTCAGGGATCGTGGTTTCATCAGCGTCTTTGTACTTGTCGAACATATCCAGCTTGTTGCCGATGTACGCCTCTGTTTCTTCCAGCGTGAGCAATGGGATGTTCTTCGTCATCACGGGATGGGTTGGATAACCCTTCTCGCTCTGTACCTTGTAGGCGGCCCAGTCGGTGAAGAAGAAGCGTACTGCTCCGGTGTCCTGCTTGATGATGTCCGGGTTAAGCCAGCGGTAGATGCTGAGCTGCAATTGGTAGTCAGCGTCTTTAACGCCTTTGGTCCAGGTGAAGGTGCCGGTGGACTTGAAGTCCTCCACACGATCCTCTGCGACGAAGTCAAACTTGCCAGATACCTGACGGTCACGGATGGTGCGGAAGGACCGCTTCTCCATATAGACGGGTATTGCATCTGGTTTCAGTTCGCCTTCAGGGTTGACCACAATGCGGTCGATCACCGGCTTGGGGATGCCCAGGGATGCCAGTGCTACTTGGCGGCCATCCACATCGTTCCAGGCTTTCTCGATACCATCGTGGATCGAAGTGCCCAGCCGTGACTTCACCATGTTGAGGATGTCCCCGGTACGGTTAGCTGCCGGTACTCGGCTACGGAGTATCTGTTGTCTTACTGGTTTCATCAGTGCGGTGGCGGATACGACTCCTGGTACGAAGTCATAAGTGTCGGTGGCGAGATAGACGGCTACGGATAATGCTGCGCCTGATTCATTGAGGTAGGTCTGCATAGAGACTCCTGTGGGTTAGGGGGCGAAGGAGGTTATAGAGACCTCCATGGGTTTTCTGGTTTATTTGTTACTCTGCCCGCAGCTCCTCAGCCTCAGCTTTGTAGGCTTGCTGCGAGCACTTCCACTCGTTCCTGTCTTGCTCCAGCTCCTTGTACTTAGACAGCGGAACCATTTTCTCTACCTCTGCCTTTTCTTTTGTACGGAACTCTTGACAAAGCCTGTAACGCTTTTCCCACTCTTTAGCCTCTACTTCCAGCTCTGCTATGCGACAATCGGCACAACCCTCTACGGTGCGACGATGTCCACAATGTTTATTTATCATCATTCGCCTCCGTCGAACCTGAATTCAAAGCCGTCATGCTTCCAGATGATGTCCCAGAGGGAATTGCAGGTTGGGCAGTGCATGGTGATGGGGGCGTTCTCCTCGGTAGGATTTGCCTCTTGTGCATCTGCACCACACTTAGGGCAGGTCCGCATGGAGCCGGCTTTATACTCTTCCTGACTGACGAGTGGGGCAGCCTCGCTCTCTGCTGCGTAATGCACTGCAGCCACCCTGAATGCTTCACAGGCAATGTCCGTGCTGAGCAGGTGCATCATGTCCGTGAAGATATCAATGGCGAAGGAGGGGGTCTCGGCCTCGTCCCACGGCTCACCCCTTACTGAGTTTTGGTAGAACTTGAGAACCTTCCTGGCTCTGAGCCTACGCTGTTCGTTTTCGTAACACATAGTGGTTTCCTTGTTTGGCGAGTACCGCACGGAGTGCGGCCTCATTTATACATGCCATCTCTCTTGGCTTTAGTGATGCGACTGGTCAGGGTTTCTTCAGAGACCCCCAGACCCCATGCAATGAGCTTCCAGGTGACCCTTTCGCTGCGTAGTTCCATGGCCAGGGCTATCTCGGCATTACCGAGCTGGCGCCTCCTACCCCTCTTCATGTTTAATGGGGGAGTGCCCAAAGATGCTGGTAAGGTGTACGACATCCCCTCCGGTGAGGAAGACGTTCGGCACCATGATGGTGTTGAGCACTTGCTTCTGCCACATGAACTGGGCCTTGAAGGTGCTCTTGTCCATGGAAATACAGATCTCGTCATACTTGGCCATGGTTTCCCCGTCCTTATCAAAGAAGGGGGAGTCCCCACCTTTATCAACGTGGGCCAGTAGCATCTTGTCTAAATCGGTCATAAGGTTGTCTCACAGAAATATAGGGAATGTAATGAAATCAACAACTTACAGGCGAGCGAAAGCGCAATCTGTGAGACACACAGACTGTGTAAGTGGTTGGTTTATATGGAGTTTTTGTTGCTAGAAGTGTTGGCTTTTAACCAATTGGTCGCTGGTTCGAATCCAGCACGGCCCACCAAATGCGTAATGAAATCAACAACTTAGCAGTGTTGATACCCCCTACCAAGAGTAGGGTTGTCTCACAAGTTGGTATTTGTCTCACATAATCATAATCCCTATGGCTGAGCCACCTGGTGCAATGGGCGTCTACGCACATAGGTCACAGCAGGCTCAGCCATCACGATAACTTCGTTGGGCCAAATGTCCTCTACATCCAAATCGAAAAAGCTGGCCAATAGGTAGGCGTGCATTAAAGAAGGTATGGCTCCTTCAGTTTCTAGGTAGTATAACTTCGCGGCTTTGATGCCAGTTAAGCGGGCCATGATATCAACCTTTATTTCCCGCTTCTTCCGGATCTCCCGTATGTTGTTTTTCATAATTCCTCCGGCTTGCGCCTGTAATGTTTCATGGTGACCTGGGAGCTGGTGTGGCGTAGCAGCCGCGAAGCCACTTCCAGCGACTCGTCTTCGACTGCCTTGGCTCTGAGGTCATGTTCGGTAAAGTGTTCACACAATCCCGCGGCTACAGCCTTCTTCATATAGCGTTGCCAGATGGAATCGAAACCAGAGGTTTGACCGTCTGGTTTAATGTAGGGCTTCTCTCCTCGGCCATAGAACAGATGAGCCTCTGGGCTATCACTGGGGTGTAGCTCCAGGATCTCAGTAATGATCTGTCTCAGCGTCGGTGTCCATGTGATCACGAACGAATCGCTGGTTCGCTTGTTGTTGACGAATAATATCCCCGAAGCGGTCAGGTTCTTTCTTGTCACTGAGAGGAGTTCGCCTTTCCTGCGACCGCGGGAATGCAGTTTCAAGCTTAGATAGAGCTGCCATTTCCTTGGCAGTAGGGAGGAAAAGGCGATTAACTCTTCGTCGGTGACTGCTCTCGATCGACCCTTTGTAGACGGCTTCTTGAACTGCCCTATCAAGGGGTTTCTTGAGATAACGCCTAACTTTACGGCGTAGCTTAGGGAGGAGCTTAAACATTCTGCGGCCTGCTTTGCTTTCTTGGTAGACTCGGTGCGTTCAAGGAACTCCACCATCTCGTAAGCGTGGTGAGGTTGCACCTGGGAAACCAGAATCTTAGATTGGGTGAAGCCCTGTCTGAGCATAGGCAGTGCATACAGATAATACTTCTGTGTGGCTGGCTTCAGCTTGGGCATGTATTCGAATTCGAACTTGTCGAGCAGATCCTGCATGGTGAGTACGGTGGCGCCTGACTGGTACAGCCGCTGTGAGAATGTCTGGTGAGCCTCGGCAAGGGACTTGCCCAGTCTGAACCATGACTTGTTATCCCACAGGTGTATCTCGCCGGGCGGCACTCTATAGTAGATGGCGTTGTGCTTACGTGCCCATCGTTTTGGTAGTGCCTGGTTCTCTTTAAGTCGTACTCGTTGCATATCCGAGAGTAACCCCTGGTAATACTGCCTCGGTAGGCGCTACAACTCCCAGTGCGGTATCGACTGCGGATTTGTGTGCGATGACCTTCCGTTTCGCATTCAGGGTAAAGGGAATGTGGTTGTTGTTCAACCACCCCATCAGTGCTACTTGCCGTGAGCAGCCGGCGATCTGGAATAGATCGGACTGCTCATAGATATCGAAGATCACGTATGGTGCTTGGCCACAGTCTTGGCATGGTGCTCCGCCTGGGACTGTATCCACTCCGTGTCTTTGAACTTGGCTTCCAGTTCTGGGGTGTATAAATAGATGGCTGCCACAGTATCCTTGTACTCCTCGATGTTCCCGCCTTGCTTGGCGTTCTCGATCATCTCGTTCACGACATCGAGCACCCAGTGCATGTGGTCGTCGAGTACAACAGGTGCGGTGGCGTCTGCGCACAGGAACTCTTCGTAGTAATCCCCTTCTTCTGTGAGGAAGAAAGAGGTCACTGAAATCAACCAACGCTCTCTGCGAGTGAGGGCTTTGGTCATGAGTTCCAGATTGCGGGTGGCTGTGTACGGGCCGTATATATTGAATGAGCCATCGAAGGCTCCGTCTTCTTCCCAACGGAACAGGCGGCATTCTTCTGCCTGGTTTCTCAATCGAGTAGGTAACCGGCCTGCACGTAATTTATGGACCTTGGGCATAGTGCCCTCCTTAATTAGGTATTTTTTCTACCAGAGTGTCCGGAGGACGCAAGGCAGTTTAGGGATGAGGTGTTTGGTCGTCTATGGGGATATCCCCACTGGAGGTATTTCTAAGAAAAACTGGTGAGCGTGGGGTATAAGTGCTGGCAATCAGCAAAATAGGTGACCCAATGGCATCAGACAACGTATGTGGTGTAGGCGGTGGAGGAAACTTCCCTGCACCGGGTGATCCACCCTTAAACGGGTCGGCGATCACGGCTAGAGGGGTGTTCGCTGGTATTGCAGTGAGCTGGACTTACCCTGGCACTAACGCGCATTCGGTGGCCCACACCATCCTGTATCGAGGATTGTCTGAAGACCCCGGCTCTGCCCGAGAGCTGGCTATCGTCAATGGTAACTACTTCTTTGACAATGAAGACCTGGAAGTAGGGACTCGGTATTACTATTGGATTCGCCTGGTGTCGGCGGTGTCCGGCAATACGGGTGAGCTGATTGGACCTGCTTCGGCCATGATGATGCCTACTGTGGCACAGATCATCGATATGCTGGTGGGGCGGGTCAACAGCGATTTACTGGATACCCAGCTCAGTCAGAACATTGATCGCATTGTGGATGTGTCGTCATCCCTTAGCGATGAAGAACAGAACCGCTTGTTCGGGGACAACGTCCTCAGCCAATTACTGGCAGGTTTAGCCGATGACCTGGAAGCTGTGGATACTCTGGTGTACCAGGAAACCTTGGAACGCATTACCGCTAACCAGGCATTGGTGGCTCGGGTAGACCTCATCCTGGCCCAGTTCGATGACTCTGCTGCTGCCATTCTGCAAGAACAGGTGGTATTGGCTGAGGCAGACAGGGCACTGGCCTTGCAGATCGACACGCTTCAGGCTGCGGTCGGTGATGATCTGGTCTCGCTACAGACGTACCAGATTGTGGAAGCCAAGGTTAATGAGCTGGATGACAAACTCACGGATATCCGTGCTGAGTGGTCTGTGCGTATTGATAATAATGGATGGATTGCAGGTCTTGCTCTGCGGTCCTGGACTCTGCGTCCCGAGGACGAGGAATGGACTGGGGACTACGACGAGGTCTACAGTAGCTTCACTATACTGGCCGATCGGTTTGCCATCGCCGTACCCTATGACCCCCGGGTAAGTTCAAATGCGGATGAGTACGTCGTCCCCTTCGTCATTGATCGGGTCAACGGTGAGTACCAGATCGCCCTGAATGCGACAGCGTTGATACCGGATGGCCGTATTACTAATGCCATGGTTTCAAACGTCATCTCCTCTGACAATTTCCAATTTGAGGATGTGGCACAAGGTAGGCCGGGTTCGGGTTGGGCACTCTTCAAGGATCTGGGTGGTTATGAG